>Ga0136644_10002581_pt1 | contig 13776 bp, 10 predicted proteins | sample C_130820_EF_Meta_FD_94780 | JGI IMG/M metagenome (GOLD analysis project Ga0136644, IMG submission 94780) | Freshwater microbial communities from Lake Croche, Canada to study carbon cycling - C_130820_EF_MetaG (v2) (version 2) | ecosystem: Environmental > Aquatic > Freshwater > Lake | place... | reverse complement strand
GCGACGCCATTCCTTGAGTTGGAACGCACCGGTGCCAACGGGGTGTTCCATGATTCGATCGCCGTAGGCCTCGACGACCTCACGCGCAACGATGCCGTAAATGCCCGGGTCGGCGAGGCTGTAAATAAAGCGCGGGCGCACCTCGCCCAATTTAAACTGAACGGTATAACGATCGAGCGCGCGCAGGCCCTCAATCTCGCGGTCGTAGTCAAATGGCGCGTCGGCTTTCACGGCCGCGCGCAGTTCCGCCAAGCCGAGGATGTTTTCCTCTTGCAAGCCGCTCAGGGAGGGGCTTTTGCATTTCGGGTCGAAGATCCGCTTGTAGCTGTAGACGACGTCGTGGGCGGTGAGCTCGCGCTTGCGACCGCCAAATACCGGGTCATCCGCAAAGAACACCCCGGGCCGCAGGCGGATGGTGTAGGTCTTGAAGTCTGGCGAAACTTCCGGCATTGCTTGCGCAAGATTGGGCTTTAGTTTTGTCGGTCTTGCCAAAAAATCGTAGGTGTACAAGGCATCGAATACGTTCGCGGTAATGATGCGCGAATACAGGTCGGAGAGCTGCGCCGGGTCAAAACCGGTTTCGGCAACCGGAAACGCATAGCGCAAGACCTTCTCCGCCGGTGCCGCCGCAACGCTCCGGGCGTCGGGCGCAGCGCCGAGTGCGCTACACCCGACGAGGGCGAGCGCGGCCAGGATGATCGTTCGCAGGGGCTTTCGCGCGCGCTGCCGAATCGTCCAAGTTGCGGTACTGTTGCTGGCGATAAGCACCATGGATCACTCTTGCCTAGGGTGCAATCGATCATGCCCGAGCGCTCTGGGGTGGTCAATTTGCCCGTTGACGGACACATGCTGAGCTATTTTCTGCGTCGAACCCTGCAGACGATCCCGACCTTGGCGGGCGTGATCTTGCTCGTGTTTTTTCTCTTCAAAGCCTTTGGTGGCGATCCGGCGGAAATTCTCGGCGGCTTACAGGCGACGCCCGAACAGATTGAATCGATCCGCAACGAGTTGGGCTTGAACGAGCCGATTGGCGTCCAGTTATGGCTCTTCGTGACCAAGGTGGTGAGCTTCGATTGGGGCAGCAGTTGGGCAACGCGCGAACCCGTGGTGGAGATTTTCCGCTCGCGCCTACCGGCCACGCTGACGGTGATGATCCCGATTCTGCTGTTGGAGGTGGCCCTTGCCGTCGTCGCCGGCTTAGCGGTGGCCCGGGTGCGGGGGACGCTCACCGATCGGTTGGTGATGTTGATCAGTACCGTTGCGATGTCAATTAGCTTTCTGGTTTACATCATCATCGGCCAGTACTTGTTTGCATTTGAGCTGGGCTGGTTCCCGGTGCAGGGCTGGTCAAATAGCCTCGCGACCAATCTCATGCGCTTCGCGCCATTGCCGGTTTTGCTGGCCGTCGTGGTCAGTTTGGGACCCTATACCCGCCTTTATCGCAGTTTCTTTCTCGATGAGATCGGCCAGGACTACGTCCGCACCGCGCGCGCAAAAGGGGCGGGGGAAGCACGGATCCTGTTTGTTCATGTGCTGCGCAATGCCCTGATTCCGATTCTCACCAACGTCGCGACCCACCTGCCGAGCGTCTTCATTGGGTCGTTCTTGATCGAAGTTTTTTTCTCAATCCCAGGATTGGGTCGCGAGGTCTACACGGCAGTGAACCGCAGCGACTATCCGGTGATCGAGGCGGTGACGGTCTACCTCGCGGTGCTGACGATGGCAATCAACTTGGTAACCGACTTGCTCTATAAAGTCGTTGACCCGCGGGTGGTGCTGAAATGACGGCGGTGGCGCGTGCTGCGACCGCGACCGGAGGCTCTCCTGGGCTCTGGCGCCTGGCGTTTGAGCGCTTGCGTGAGGATCGCGTCGGCGTCGGTTCAGCGCTCGTCGTGCTGGGGTTTTTATTGCTGGTGGGGTTGGCGCAACTCGGCCTCGTGGCGCCCGACTGGCAGCGTGAGGTGGGCGTACCGTTTGCGCCGCCCCATTTCCTTGGCGCGGCACCTGCGATCGCGCCGCTTGCCGATCTCGAACAGCCTGCGCCAGCGCCCCTGCTGGACTTGAGTGCGGTCGATCCCTTGGCTGCGTATTACGGGGCGTGGGCACAAGGCGCGGCGCAAGTACCCACGGGCGACACCGTGCGTTTGCCCACGCTCGTCTTTGGCGGCGACCGGATCGGTCGTGACGTGCTGGCGAAAGCGGCTAAGGGCGCCCAAGTCTCGATCACCGTGGGCGTTGCCGCGGCGCTGATGGCGACGCTACTGGGTACTTTGTTGGGCGCCTTGGCGGGCTACTTTGGCGGTCTTGTCGACGATGTGCTCGAGTGGATCTACAACGTTTTTAACGCGGTGCCCTATGTCTTGCTGATCTTTGCATTGGCTGCGCTGTTTAAGTCGGGCCCTCTGGCGCGCTTGTTTCAGGATGGCATCGCGCCCGTCGTCGTCATCTTAAGCGTCGTGGGCTGGACCGGCATTTATCGTCTGGTTCGCGCGGAGTACATCAAGCACCGCAGCCGCGAATACGTGCGCGCGGCCGAGGCGATCGGGGTTGGCCACGGCGCGCGCATGTTTGGCCACATTTTGCCCAACGTCAGTCACGTCGTTTTGGTGCAGCTGAGTTTGCACGTCGTGTCCTTTATCAAGGCTGAGGTGATTCTGTCTTTCCTCGGTTTGGGCGTGTCGATGGAGTTGGTCAGCTGGGGCACGATGCTGGCCGAGGCACAGACCGAGCTGGTACTGGGTAAATGGTGGCAGCTGGTGGCGGCGACCGGGTTGATGGCGCTTTTTGTAACCGCATTCGCCTGGCTCACGGACGCCTTGCGCGATGCCTTGGACCCCAAGCTGCGATGAATCCGACGCCCTTTCTGGCGGTGCGCTCGCTCGCTATTGCGTTTGACCTCGGGGCAGGCGGCACCGTCGAGGCGGTGCGCGGCGTTAGCTTTGAGATCCCGCAGCGCGAGACGGTCGCGTTGGTGGGCGAGTCGGGCAGCGGCAAGACGGTGAGCGCGATGAGTCTGGTGCGCCTGCTGCCGCCGAACGCGCGCATCGACCCGAAGAGCCAGGTATTGCGCGGCGGCGAGGATTTGTTGCGGCTCGATGAGGGCGCCCTCCGGCGGATTCGCGGCCGCGAAATCGGCATGGTGTTTCAGGATCCGATGAGCTCGCTAAATCCGGTGCAAACCATTGGCCAGCAAATCGGCGAGGTCCTGCGTATCCACCACGGCTTGAGCGCGCGCCAGGCCCAGCCGCGCGTGCTCGAGTTGATCGACGAGGTGGGTTTGCCGCAAGCGCGCGCCCGCGCGCTCGCTTACCCGCATCAACTCTCGGGTGGCCAGCAGCAGCGCGCCATGATCGCGATGGCGATTGCGTGCGAGCCAGCGTTATTGATCGCGGATGAACCGACGACTGCGCTCGATGTCACCGTGCAGCGTCAGATCATCGACCTCTTGTTGCGTTTGCAGCAGTCGCGCCAGATGAGCATGCTGTTCATCAGCCACGATCTAAGCCTTGTCGGCGAGTTGGCCCACCGCGTGGTGGTGATGCGTGCGGGCGAGGTGCGCGAGCAGGGGCGTGTCGAGGAAATCTTTCATCACCCGCGGGACCCCTACACGCGGGCGCTGCTCGCCTGCCGCCCGGGGCTCGATACGCCCGCGCATGGCGGCCAGTACCGACTGCCGACGATTGAGCATTGGTTAAGCCCGCTCGCGCCGATTCCGGAGCTTGAGGCTGAGGCTAAGCCCGCGCCTACTGGCGCAACCCCCGAGACCCCCGTGACCCCCGCAGCCCCCGTGACACCGGCCGCCACCGCTGGCGCCTTAGCGGGTCAAGGGCATGCCCTTGCAGCAGCGCCGTTACTGGCGGTACAGGGCCTCGCCAAGACCTATACGCTGGCGCAAGGCTGGTTGCGTCGGGTTCGCATTGAGGCAGTGCGCGACGTCGCGTTCACACTCGAGCGTGGCCGCACCCTCGGCGTCGTCGGGGAATCGGGTTCGGGCAAATCGACGCTCGGCTTGATGATCACGCGTTTGCTCGAGCCGACCCGCGGCGAGATCCGCTTTGGCGGGGAAGACGTGAGCCGCGTGCGCGGGGGCGCGCTGCAAGCTTGGCGGCGGCGCGTGCAAATTATTTTTCAGAACCCCTACGCGAGCCTGAACCCCCGCTTTACGGTGCGCCAGATTCTCCTCGAGCCCTTGCGTATCCACCGGGTGGGCGCCAACGCTGGCGAACGCGAGGCGCTTGCCGTGCAGTGGCTCGAGCGCGTCGGGCTGAGTGCTCAGGCGCTGGGCAAGTATCCCCACGAATTTTCCGGTGGCCAGCGCCAGCGCATTGCGATTGCCCGCGCGCTCACCATGCAGCCCGAGGTCGTCGTGTGCGATGAGTGCGTGAGTGCGCTCGATGTCAGCGTGCAGGCCACCGTGCTAAACCTTTTACTCGACCTGCAAGCGAGCTTTGGCCTGAGCTACGTGTTCATCAGCCATGATCTGGCGGTGGTCAAATTCATGGCCGACGAGATTCTCGTGCTTCGCGAAGGCAGCATCGTCGAGCGCGGGCCCGCGCATACGGTCTACGCCGCCCCCCAGCATCCGTATACGCAACAACTGCTGGCCGCGATTCCGCGTGGTTTGGCGCGCCGACCGTCTTTGCGATCCGACCCGTCGTCAGCGCTACGCGCCTAAGCCGGCGAACGCTGGCAGCGCGTGCGTACCATCGCAGCCTCTGTCACCGAGAGGGCGAGCGATGAGTACCGTTGCAAAAGATTGTCTGGCGCAGTCCTCAATCGAGGACGCGCGTGAATTGGGTTCGTTACAGGAAGAACTGCGTTGTTTGCGCGAGACCTTATCGCGCGTGCAGACGGCCCTTGGTGCCGCCGAGGCGGGGGAGCAGTTGATTCTGGTCGCGCGCCATGCAGCGCTTGCCGAAGAGGAGCTTGCTGAGCTCGACGTGGCGATTCTGGCCGGTTACGAGGTTCCGCGGCGTAAGGCCACTTTGCATTGAGCGGGCGCCACGCGCCCCGGGAACTCACCGTCTGCGTGCGCTCGCGCGCGCTTTCAGGGTAAGATCCGCGGATTCGAGGAGCGCTGCAACGATCGCCCTGTCCTCGCTCGGTCTGCGCTTGCGCGTTCTTAGAACCCGCAGGCGACGGTGAGCGCGGGAAGCGACGCCAGGCTCGGATACCGTGTTAACGGCGCTCACAATCCGACCGACGACCGTGCGGGATTGTGGGCAATGGCTTCTGTTTGTCCGCGTGCTGGCTGCCGTCGGTCTCCCTTTAATCGTCCCTTTGTGACGTAGGAGAGCGCCGCCATGAATGCACCGACCGACCAAGCCAAGCTGGCAAAACCCCATCTGTTTACCGATTGTCAGATCGCTGACATCGGCCTCGCCGACTGGGGTCGCAAAGAAATCGAAATCGCGCAGACCGAAATGCCCGGGCTGATGGCTCTGCGCACCGAGTATGCGAGCACGCAACCTCTGCGCGGTGCCCGCATCACCGGTTCGCTGCACATGACCATCCAGACCGCGGTTCTGGTGGAGACGCTGCAGGCGCTCGGCGCCGAAGTGCGCTGGGCCTCGTGCAATATTTTTTCGACCCAGGATCACGCGGCGGCTGCCCTGGCCGCGCGCGCTACCCCCGTGTTTGCCATCAAGGGCGAAACGCTGGAGGCCTACTGGGACTACACCCACCGCATTTTTGAGTGGCCAAAAAGCGAGGCCAACCCGCTTGGCACCGCCAACATGATTCTCGACGACGGTGGCGATGCCACCATGTTGTTGCACCTGGGCGCGCGCGCCGCGCACGATCCCCACCTGCTGGATCACCCCGACAGCGAGGAGGCGGCCGCGTTGTTTGCCTCGATTCGCCAGCGCTTGGCGAGTGACCCGGGTTGGTACCAGCGGCAGCTCGACAGCGTCGTTGGCGTGACCGAGGAAACCACGACCGGTGTGCATCGTTTGATCGAGATGAGCCGCAAGGGCGAGCTGAAGTTTCGTGCCATCAATGTGAATGATTCGGTTACCAAGAGCAAATTTGACAATTTGTACGGTTGTCGCGAGTCCTTGGTCGACGGCATCAAGCGGGCGACCGACGTCATGATTGCCGGCAAGGTGGCCGTCGTCGCCGGTTTCGGCGACGTGGGCAAGGGCAGTGCGCAGGCTTTGCGCGCGCTCTCGGCGCAAGTCTGGGTGACCGAAATTGACCCGATCTGCGCCCTGCAGGCGGCAATGGAAGGTTTCAAGGTGGTCGACATGGAGTACGCCGCCGACAAGGCGGACATCTTTGTGACCGCGACCGGCAACAAGGACGTCATCACCCGCGCCCACATGGAGCGGATGAAAAATCAGGCCATCGTTTGCAACATTGGCCACTTTGACAATGAGATCGATATCGCCGCGATCAAGGGTGAAGCGAGCGGCTGTGAGTGGATCAATATCAAGCCGCAGGTCGACCACGTGGTGTTCCCCGACGGCCATCGCATCATCATGCTCGCCGAGGGGCGACTGGTGAACCTTGGCTGTGGGACCGGCCATCCGAGTTTTGTGATGTCGAGTTCGTTCACCAACCAGACGATTGCGCAGATCGAGCTCTGGACGCGACCCGAGCACTACGAAGCGGGTCGTGTGTACGTGCTGCCGAAGCACCTGGACGAAAAAGTGGCGCGTCTGCACTTGCGCCAAATCGGCGCCACGCTCACCGAGCTGAGCCCGATGCAGGCGGCCTACATCGGGGTTGACCCCGCCGGCCCTTACAAGCCGGAGACCTACCGCTACTAAGCCGTCAACACGCGAGCCTTGCGCGAGGCCTCGATGGCGGCCAGCCGGGCCGATGCCGTTCTCGTGGAGCGCGGCCTGGCTGCCTCGCGCACGCTGGCCCAGCGCTTGATCGCCGCCGGCAGCGTGCGTCGCGCCAGTGCCGGCATCGAGCGCTTGGTGGCGCGCCCAAGCGAGCTCGTCGCAAGCCACGAGCGTTTGTTGGTCGACCGTGCGGACCCTCTGTTGCGCTACGTCTCGCGCGGCGGCCTCAAGCTCGAGGGCGCGCTCGCGCGCTTGAGCGCGCTCGTCTCGGACGCTGCTCCAGACGTCGCGCTGGCGGGCGCGGTCGCCCTCGATGTGGGTCTCTCCACCGGCGGTTTTGCCGATTGTTTGCTGCGCCGTGGCGTCGCGCGCGTGGTCGGGGTCGACGTCGGCCACGGGCAGTTACATCCTTCTTTGCAGGGCGACCCGAGGCTGCATGCGTTTGAGGGTTTGAACGCCCGCGAACTCGACCGGGCTTGCTTGGGCGACGCGATGCCAACGCGCGGGTTTGACCTCGCTACCGTCGATGTGTCCTTTATCGGGCTCGCGGCCGTGCTACCGGCTGTGGTGCCCCTGTTGCGGGCGCAGGCTTGGTTGATCGCGCTGGTCAAGCCACAGTTTGAACTGGGGCCGCAGGCGCGTGACCGCGCTGGGGTGGTGGTCGCGATCGACGAGTACGCCCCCTTGTTGGAGCGTCTGCAGGGCCTCTGCACGTCCCTCGGGCTCCTGGTGATGGACCAATTTGAGAGCCCGCTGCGCGGTGGCGACGGCAACCGGGAATTTTTTTTGATCGCGCGCGCGCCCGAAGGGGCGCGGGTGCAAGACCCGTTAGCACAGGAGGCGAGCGGTGATACCTCTAAGTTTTGAATTCTTTCCACCGAACACTCCGGTCGGTGAGCAGCGCCTGCGCGAGGTGCGCGAGCAACTCGCGGTGTGGGCGCCGCAGTTCTACAGCGTGACGTATGGCGCCGGTGGTGCGACGCGGGCCAAGACCGAATCCACGGTACTCGAGATCGCCGCGGCTGGCTGCACCGTTGCGCCGCACCTCTCGTGCGTGGGCGCGAACCGCGACGGGATTAGCGAGTTGCTCGAAGGATGGCGCGCGCGCGGCATTGATCGCATCGTGGCGCTGCGTGGCGACTTGCCCTCGGGCATGGTGCAAGGCGGTGAGTTTCGCTATGCGGCCGACCTGGTGGCCTTCGTGCGTGAGCGCTTTGGCTCGTGGTTTCACATCGAGGTTGCGGCCTACCCGGAAATGCACCCTCAGGCGCGCAACGCCGAGGCCGATCTCAGCGCGTTTGTGGCCAAGATGAACGCCGGCGCCAACTCGGCGATCACCCAGTTTTTTTATAACGCCGACGCCTATTTCGCCTTTGTCGATGCCGCCCGCGCGCGCGGCGTACAGGCACCCATCGTCCCCGGCGTGATGCCGATTCAGGCGTACTTTAAGGTGGCGCGGTTTGCCGAGTCTTGTGGTGCCGAGATCCCGCGCTGGATCGCCCGGCGCATGGAGGCCTATGGCGACGACGTGGCCTCGGTGCGGGCCTTTGGGCTCGACGTGGTGAGCACGATGTGCGAGCGCTTGCTCGCGGGGGGCGCACCGGCCTTGCACTTCTACACCCTGAATCAAGCCGATTTGTGCGCGCAGGTGCTCTCGCGCCTCTCATCGGCTCCCTCCAGCGCCCCGCGGGCAAGCGCGCTCGCGCCGTGATCAGGTCAACGGCCTTGGCCGGTAGCTCGGCTCGGGGCCGAGGGTGCTGGCCTCGGTGACGATGCAATCGAGCGCGATGTCGTGCGGCTGGGCCACCAATTCACCGAGGCGGCCAATCTCGTGGGCGACCCCGACGCTCGGTCGTGGCCACTGTGCGAGGGTTCGGTCGTAGTAACCGCCGCCGTACCCGAGCCGGCGCCGGTGTGCGTCAAAGCCCAAGCAGGGGATCACCAGCAGGTCAGGGACCACGGGCTCGAAGGGCTCCGGTAGGGCCGCTCCCCAAGGGCCGAGTTGAAGCGTTGTCGGTGAATCCCAAAGGCCAAACTCGAGCGCGCTGGCGGGGCGCGTGCGCGGTAGCGCAAGGCGCCAACCGCGCTGCCAACGGGACTCGTACCAAGGCCGGAGGTCGGGTTCGCCGCGAATCGGCCAATAGACGCCGATCACCGGCGCGCGGGTTGCCTGCGCGCGTTCGAACTCGGGTTCGAGCGGAGTGCCCCGCGCGGGTTCGAGCGTGGGGTCGAGCCTGGGAGCAAGCGCGAGGCTAGGCGCGAGGCCAGGCGCGAGGCCAAGCGCGGGATCAAGCGTGGGATCAAGCAGTGCGGCGATGGCCGCGTCCAGGCGCGCGGCGAGGGCCCGATCGGCGTGCGCGCGTTGGGCTTGGGGTCGCGTTTCGCGCTGCACCAAAAGCTGCTTGCGGGCTTGCCCGCGAGCCATTGGTTCGACCTTCGAACATGCTAGATTGCCGGGCGCCACGTGCCTTCCTGACCGAGTGTTGTCCGCCATGATCGTATCCCTGAACGGATTTCCCAAGTCTGGTTCGCGCCTGCCCGTGCGCTCCCGCTGGGCGCCGATCGCTGCCTTGCGCGCGCGCTGGTCGCAGAGCGTTCTGTTGCTGCTGGCGCTTAGTTTTCCGCTGGCGTCTGTAGGGGCTCCCGCGGGGCCGGCGCCGTCCAAAAAGGCGCCGCAGGCGCGCGCACCTGCGGCAGCGAAGGGTAGCAAAACGCAACCCGTCGCGAGCCAACGCAAACCAAGCGCAGTGGCGGCGGCGAAGCCCGCGGGCAGTAAGCGCGCCGTCGGCGCCGCTGCGAAACCCCCGGCGCGCGCCGCGCAGCCTTCCGCCCAGCCGTCCGCGCAGCGTTCCGCCCAGCCGTCCGGGCAGGCGGTGGGGGCGACCGCGTCCGCGACCCCGTCGCGCCGGCGCTTGGGGCGTGCGGGTGCGGCGGCTGCAGTGGGTGCCGCGGCGGCGGCGGCCAGTGCGACGACCCCGGCCGCCAGTGGGAACGCTCAAGCCGGGGCGCCGCCGAGTCCAGCGCCAGGGGCCGTGCCCGAGGCGGGTGCGCCGGTCAGCGCAGGGGCGTCGACCCCTGCGTCCCCACCGATCGGACCGAGTGCCCCGACGCTGCCGATGGTCGGGTCAGCGCCCGCCAGTGCGTCTGCCAGCCCGCCACCGCCGGCGCCGCTCAGGGCGGCGCGCGCGCAGTTGCCGAGCGCGCCGGGCGACGATTGGGTGGTCCAAGCACGCAACGCGTTTGCCGCCAACGATAGCGTCCGCGTGGCCGCGGCAGCGGCTTCGCTTGAGAGCACGCATCCGCTGCGCCCACAGGTCGAGGCGTGGCGCTTGCGTCTGCAAATTAACGAGGCACGCGTTGACGCCGACACGCCCGTGCGCGCGTTTTTGGAGCGCTTTAACGGCACGCTTGCGGCGGAGGGCGTACGACGCGATTGGTTGTTGAGTCTCGCCCGCCGGGGCCTTTGGACCGAGTTCGAACAGCAGTACGCGCGTTTGCCCGTGCGTGCCGAAGACCCTCAGCCCGCCTGTGCGGACGCGCGTCGGCGCGCCCTGGTGGGGGATCCGATTGCCCTGACTGCCGCCCGTGAGGCCTTGCCGATGGGTCGCGAGTTGGGGGAGTTTTGTGCGCTCCTGCTCGAGCAACTGGCCGGTCAGGGCGCCTTGTCGCAGGGTGACCTCTGGCGCCGATTGTTGGCGGCCGTCGATGGCGGCGCGCTGGGCGCCGTACGCAAATTCGCCGGCCTGCTGCCCGCGCTGGACGACGCGCGCGCGCTCAGCGCTGCGCTCGAGCAACCGCAAGCCGAAGTGCTGGTGGCGCCCAATGCCAATTTCCGCGAGCTGGTGGTGATCGCACTCGCCCGCCAAGCCCGCTCGGATCCGGTCGCAGCGGCCGAGCGATTGCGTCGCTACGGGCCGCGTCTCGCGGATGAGGACCGCGCGTGGGTCTGGGCCGAGGTCGCTGCGGCGGGCGCGCGCAAGCTTCATCCGGAGGCCGCCGAATGGGCGCGCCAGGGCGCGATCGTGGCCGGGGCCGGGGTTGCGCTTGGCACCGTGTCCGACGACACCCTGGCTTGGATCGCCCGCGCCGGGCTGCGCAGTCGGGATTGGAAGCTGGTGCGCGGCGCCATCGAACGGATGTCAGAACTCGGTCGTACCGACCCCACCTGGCGCTACTGGTGGGCCAAAGCCGCCCTCGCCGAGGGTCGCACCGAAGAGGCTCAGTTGCAGCTGCGGGCGATTGCCGGGCCGTGGAGTTTTTATGCCTTGTTGGCGGCGGAAGAAATCGGTCTCGCGCAGTCGATCTCGACGCGCCCGATGACCTTTAGCGACGACGAAATGGCGGAAGTGCTGGCCACCGGTGGGGTCGTGCGGGCGCTCAAGTTCGCCGATCTGGGTTTGCGCGCCGAATCGGTGAAAGAGATGGCCTTTACCGTGCGCAGCCTTAGCGATCGGCAGATTCTGGCGCTGGCGGAAGCGTTGCGGCGACGTGGCCTGCACGACCGTTCGATCGCGGTCGCCGAACGCACCGTCAATAGCCACGACGCGAGCTTGCGTTTTCCAACGCCGTATCGCGACCCGCTGAGCGAGGCCGCGCGCGCGCAGGAGCTCGAACCCGCCTACGTCTACGGGCTCGTGCGCCAGGAGTCGCGCTTTCTGGCCGACGCCCGATCCGGCGTTGGGGCTGCGGGTCTCATGCAGCTGATGCCGGCGACGGCTAAATGGGTTGCCCGCAAGGTCGGCGAGTCGGGCTATTCGCCCGCGCGTATCCAGGAGCCCGAACTGAACCTGCGTTTTGGTTCGTTTTATTTGCGCCGCGTACTCGACGAGCTCGACGGTTCGCAGATGCTCGCCGCCGCCGCTTACAACGCCGGTCCCGGGCGGCCAAAAGCGTGGCGAGCGTCGCTCTCGCAATCGATCGAAGGCGCAGCGTTTGCCGAGTCGATCCCGTTTACGGAAACGCGTGATTACGTCAAAAAAGTGCTTGCCAACGCGGTGGTGTACGCTGCAGTGCTCGACCCGGCAACGGCGCAGCGCTTGCCGTCCCTGAAAGCGCGCTTGGGCCAGGTTGCGCCGCGCGCCGCTGTTCCGGGCGAAGCCCCCTAGATTGCCCAGCGGCTTGAGCTACGGAGCAGGATTGTTATGCGCCATCGAAGAATTGTGATTCTCGGAGGGACCGGCTTCATTGGCCGTCATTTGGCGGCCCGTCTCGTCGCCCGCGGCGCCCACGTGGTGGTGCCCACGCGCCGCAGCGAACATGCGCGCGACCTGAAATTCCTCCCGACCCTCGAAGTTCTGCAGGCTGATCTGCACGACAGCGCCAGCTTCACACGCGTGCTGGCGGGCAGTGACGCCGTGGTCAATCTGATTGGAATTTTGCACGGTGGGCGCGGGATACCTTACGGGGAAGGCTTTGCGCGGGCCCATGTGGCCTTGCCGCGGCGCCTGGTGGAAGCGATGGGGCGGGCGCAGGTGCACCGGCTGGTGCATGTGAGCGCGCTCGGGGTGCAGCTCGAGCAAACCGGTCCGTCGATGTACTTGCGCTCGAAGGCCGATGGCGAGCGCGCGGTCGAGCAATCCTTGGTCGACTGGACGATTTTTCGACCTTCGGTGGTATTCGGTCCCGACGACCGCTTTCTCAATTTGTTTGCGCAGTTGCAAGCGCTAGCGCCGCTGGTCCCGCTGGCCGGCGCGCGTTGCCGCTTTCAGCCCGTGTATGTCGACGACGTGGTGTCGGCGATCGTCGCGGCGCTGGAGGATTCGAGCTCGATCGGGCAAACGATTGAGCTTGCCGGACCCGAGGTGTTCACCTTGGCCCAGCTGGTCGGCTGGGTCGGTCGTGCCAGTGGCCACCCGCGCCCGATTTTGGCGCTGCCCGATCTTTGGGCGCGCCTACAGGCTTGGGTATTCGAGCATTTGCCAGGGCCCCCCTTGATCTCGCGCGACAACCTCGATTCGATGCGGGTTGATAACGTAGCCAGCGGACGCGTTCCCTGCTTTCCGCCCACGCTCGGGGTTGTGCCGCAGGCGCTCTCGGCGCTGGCGCCGACGTGGCTGGCCCCGCAGGTGGCGGCGCGCCACGGCGCCGGGCAGTTTATTCGGCTGCGGGACCGGGGCCACGGATGAGGGAGGCGAGCGCCGCCGAGGCTGTCGCAGCACGGGGCGTGGCGCTGCCTCCCGAGGCGCAGTGCTACCTCGTGGGCGGGGCCGTGCGCGATGCTCTGCTGGGGCTCCCCGGTGCCGATCGCGACTGGGTGGTGGTTGGCAGTACTGCGCCGGCGATGCTGGCTGCGGGATTTAAGTCGGTAGGCCAGGACTTTCCAGTTTTTTTGCATCCGCAGAGTGGCGAGGAATACGCGCTTGCCCGCGTCGAGCGCAAGACCGCGGCCGGTTATCGTGGCTTTGTGGTCGAGGCGACTGCGAGCGTGCGGCTCGAGGACGATTTGGCGCGGCGCGACCTCACCATCAACGCGATGGCACGCAGCCCGCAAGGCGAATTGATCGATCCGTTTGGTGGCCAGCAGGACCTGCAGGCGCGCGTGTTGCGCCACGTCGGGCCGGCCTTCGTCGAAGACCCCGTGCGCATTTTGCGGCTGGCCCGATTCGCTGCGCGTTTCGCCGACTTTAGCGTGGCCCCTGCCACGATGGCCTTGATGGCCGAGATGGTCGCTGCTGGCGAGGTCGACGCGCTGGTGCCCGAGCGCGTCTGGCAGGAGCTCGCGCGCGGCTTGATGGCGCAAAAACCCTCGCGTATGTTCGAGGTTTTGCGCGCCTGCGGCGCGCTCGCGCGCTTGCTGCCCGAGCTCGATCGCCTTTGGGGCGTTCCGCAGCCCGCCCAGCATCACCCAGAAATCGATACCGGGGTGCACGTGATGTTGGTGCTCGATGAGGCCGCTCGCAGCGGCGAGCCCCTCGAAGTGCGTTGGGCGGCCTTGATGCACGATTTGGGCAAGGGCACGACCCCACCCGAGTCCTGGCCGCGCCAT
>Ga0136644_10002576_pt1 | contig 13796 bp, 6 predicted proteins | sample C_130820_EF_Meta_FD_94780 | JGI IMG/M metagenome (GOLD analysis project Ga0136644, IMG submission 94780) | Freshwater microbial communities from Lake Croche, Canada to study carbon cycling - C_130820_EF_MetaG (v2) (version 2) | ecosystem: Environmental > Aquatic > Freshwater > Lake | place: Lake... | reverse complement strand
TTACTTTTTATCCTAAACTACTAACAAGAACAACAAAACATTTTGTACATTCTACAAGTCTTCAATTTATTAGTTAACGAGTTATTATATTTTATTTATATAATATATAATGTATAGAAGTAACAATAAAACTAAGTCGAGTAAAAACAAAAGCAAATCATCTAAAAGCAAAAGCAAAAGCAAATCATCTAAAAATAAAACTACAAAATGTTATTCTTTTTGTAAAAATCATTATGTAAAACATGTAAACCACGACTTCAAAGAATATACTAACAAACAACAAAAACTAATGTTTGATGAATGTAAGAATATATACTGTAGCGATGACTGTCTTAAACAATATATTAAAAATCTTGGACTAGATGAAAAGGATACAAATAATTTTTTAATAAAAAACTATAAAAAACGTTTAGACAATAATTTTTTAACAGACATAGACAAGACATATACAAACCCTAAAAAATATAAACAAGAACTTATCAAAAAAGGGGCAACTTCTTCCTGTTTCTCTTTGAGTAAAAACTATTACAATCCATTACAGAAATAAAGACAAGATAACACAAGATAAAAAAATCTATCAATCTATCAATCTATCAATCTATAAAATATATTTTGGATTTTTTTTTATTAATTATACATTGAATAATACGATTGATTTTGCTCACTCTTTTTCAACAGTTTATCCACCACACTTCGCGTGACATCAAACGGGAAGACAACCTTTAACGACATATCCTCGCCAAATAGATTGGTATCTGGACGGATGAGCCGATACAAGTTCAACTTGCGATAAATGGTCTCTAAACATCGCTTGAGGTTACGCACGCCGTCTTCCTTGTTACAAAAGTTTTCGATAATATAGTGTACAGCATCGTCGCTCAGGATAATATCTTCTTTTTCAAAGATTACTTGTTCTCTCAAACGCGGCAACAAGTAATTATTCGAAATGATGGTCTTTTGCTTCAAGTTATATCCACTGGTTTGAATACGATACATACGGTCTTTCAAAATGGGATTGATTTTGCTTTCGTCGTTATAACTAAATATGAATATACATTTGCTCAAATCGAAATCTATTTCTGTAAAATATTTATCATGGAATTGACTGTTTTGGGTGGTATCGGTCAAATGTGTCAAAATACCCACAATTTCTTCTCCCTTGGGGGTATCGCTGATTTTGTCCAACTCGTCAAAGTAAATCACCGGATTCATACACTTACAATCAATCAATATTTGTACAATTTTACCCCACGTGGACCCTTCGTAAGTATATCCGTGGCCTTCTAAAAAACTACTATCGGTTGCACCACCTAGAGCAATGAACTCAAACGGCCGGTTCAATATTTTACTAATACCATCCTTTACTAGACTGGTCTTACCAGTACCTGGTGGGCCATGTATGGCGAAAGCGGAGCCGATGGCTTTGGGATTGGTAATCAGTTGGCCCAAAATTTGCATGATTTGTATTTTGGCGTCATCCAGGCCGTATACTGCATTATTTAATGTATTGCGCGCATTTTCCATAAACGCGTGGCACTTATCCAGACCATCCTCTTTCAAAGAGATGGGTAAGGTTTCAAATTTATCGAATGGAATACGCATGAAGGTATCCACCCAGTTTTTGATTTTATAATATTCGCCGGAACCTGGCTCCATGGTTCGAAGTACTTCAATCTTTTTCATTGCTGTTGCTTTATAGATTTTGGGAATGTTGGATTCCAAAATACTCAAACGATACGGCTTTTCGATTCTGGTTATTTTATTTATTTCTTTCAACTCTTTGATTATTTTGTTTTGATGTTCCACATCTATTTTACTATAAAACTCGATATCGTTCATGGTATTCTTATCTCGCAAGACACGTTTCAAAATACGCACGTTTCGGTCCTTTTCCTTTTTCAACTTTTTTTCTTTTTTCTTCTTATCTTTTTCTATTTTTTGGTTACATGTTTTCAAAAAGTCATACAACATCTCGTTACCCTCGTACTTGGAGTGCAACAACTGCAACGACTCTCTTATTTCTGTTTCCATATCTTGGATAGGTAATCCGTTATCTTCTAATGTGACATTCAAATCCTTTTCTTTTTTTACCTTATTTCCTTTGTTTGTTGTTTTTATCTTTTTTGTTTCTTTCTCTAATTCTGGTTCTTTCTTTTTTTCTTCTTTAAGTTCTTTTTTAAATCTTTTACTGACAAAGGGTCTTCGCTTGGGTTTCTCTTCTTTTTCGCTTTCACTCTCGCTGCTACTAATAGGGTCATCTTCGTTTTCTGTCATGACCTCACTAGTAGTTTCCCAACATTCTTCTTCTTCTGTATCATAATCATCCCTCTTTTTACTCGCACCTCCAGTAACCAAGATAATATTAAACTTTTCAGTTTGTTTTTTTTGATTGTTGTTATTTTTACGTTTATTATTAATTTTTGACTTTAATTTATTTTCCTGTTCTATATATTCGTCCTCGTCCTCGTCCTCTTCCTCGTCCTCGTCATGGTCGTAATCATCACACTCATGGTAGTCACTATCACTATTGCTATTGCTATCGCTCTCGCTATAGCTGTCATCATAGTATACTTGTTCTTTCTTTTTAGGTGAAAGCTGTCTACAAGACCTAGTTACATATTTTTTGCGCACCAACGATTCGTTATCGTCGTCATAAAAGTTATCTATATCTTCGTCATCATCCGTTGAATATATTGTAGACATATCATCGTTATCGCCATCACTATCATCGTCACTAGAATGTATCTTTTTTTTCCTACTGTTTACGCCTTTTTTTTTATATTGAGATTTACTTTGGTTGCCTTTGTTATCCTTATTACTACTGTTGTTCTTGTTATTTGTTTTATGTTTTGTTTCTTTGGATTCTCTGGTGGCATCTTTAACATACATTTTTGGTTGACTATCTTTCGGCATACTTTATAATAAGGTAATATATTTCTATATTCTTTTATTTCAATTTTTTACCCTATACTACATATATCAATAAAATTGAAATAAAAAACAATCTAAATATATCTTAGTATATAAAATAGATGCAAAAAAACGTTCACACTTCAAAAATTATTGGTATCCAATTTAGCATTTTATCCCCTGAAGAAATTAGAAAAGGGTCAGTCGCCGAAATCACCAGCAAAGAATCTTATATTAATAATAAACCTGTCATCAATGGCCTTTTTGACCCGCGCATGGGTGTATTGGAATCCGGACTCATCAATCCTACCGATGGTCTAGACCATATTCAAACCCCGGGTTATTTTGGTCATATCGAACTTTCTCGTCCAGTGTTTTATATTCAATACCTCAATACCATTCAAAAAGTACTGAGATGTGTTTGTTTCAAATGTAGCAAACTATTAATCTCCAAACATAAATACCGACAAGCACTCAAACTACCCAACCAAGCCAGATGGAAATATGTATTTGAACAATGTAAAACTGTCACTCGATGTGGAAAAGATAGCGAAGACGGATGTGGCTCATTACAACCTAAAGTCAAAAAAGGAGGCATCGCATCCTTGTTTGCTGAATGGAAAAACACATCGGATGAAGGCGAAAATACCATTGTCATTCCATTAACGCCTGAGTTGGTGGTCAAAATCTTTAAACGCATATCTGACGAAGATGTCACGTTTATGGGATTCAGCCCGCTTTGGTCCAGACCCGACTGGATGGTATGTCAAGTACTGGGAGTCCCTCCACCTGCAGTAAGACCATCGGTCAAACATGACGCTCAGCAAAGGTCCGAAGACGACTTGACACACATTTTGGTGAATATTATCAAAATCAATAACGAGTTACAAGATAAAATACAAAAAAATGCACCTGAAAATATCATCAATGACTTGTCTGTCGTCTTACAATACCATATCGCTTCTTTGGTGGATAACAAAATACAAGGCGCCAGTCCTGTGGCACAACGTTCTGGTAGACCATTCAAATCTATCAAAGACCGACTCAGTGGAAAAGGCGGCCGAATGAGAGGGAACTTGATGGCCAAAAGAGTGGACTATAGTGCCCGTTCTGTCATCACTGCTGACCCCAACATTTCCATACGAGAATTGGGAATTCCTCTTAAAATCGCCAAAAACATTACCAAACCAGTGGTGGTGAATGACCGCAATCGTGACTTTTTAACCAAACTTGTACAAAATGGACCGGATGTATATCCCGGAGCCAAAGTATTGGAGAAAAAGAATGGTGACGTGATATCCCTGCGATACTATATCAACAAAGGTCTGGAACTAGAAAACGGTGATATTGTACATAGACATATGATGGACGGCGATGTTATTCTCTTCAACAGACAACCCACTTTACACAAAATGAGCATGATGGCACATATCGCCAGAATCATGATGACGGGAGATACATTCCGTATGAATGTGGCCGATACCAAACCATATAATGCCGATTTTGATGGAGATGAAATGAATTTACATATGCCACAAGGAGTGGAAGCAGAAGCCGAGTTACAAAACTTAGCGGCAGTTCCTTATCAAATCATCAGTCCAGCAAATAATTCGGCGATTATTGGAATTTATCAAGACTCTATGCTTGGGTCTTATCGATTTACCCGAAAACATATATCCTTTTCACAAAAAGATGCCATGAACTTACTCATGATGTTTAAAGAACTGGATGTAGACAAGTGGAACAAAAATAAAAAACAATCAATTACCAATTTTGATATTTTATCTCAAATTCTTCCACCTCTTTCTTTAAAAGTCAAAAACAAACAATACGACGATGAAAAGGAAAACAAAGAGTCCAGTAACAACGTGGTCGAAATCATCAACGGCAAGTATATTCGCGGTCAAATGGACAAGGGCATCCTTGGTTCTGGAACCAAGGGTATTATTCATCGTATTTGTAACGACTTTGGTAACATGGCTTCTGCAAAGTTCATAGATAACTTACAAGATGTTGTAACTGAATACATGAAAACCAGTTCTTTCAGCGTTGGTATCAGTGACCTGATTACAGACACGGAAACCAATAATAGTATTACTTCTATCTTGACCAGCAAAAAAGAAGAGGTCAATAATCTTATTGCTCAAGTACAGATTGGTATTTTTGAAAACAACTCTGGTAGGACCAACGAAGAAGAATTTGAAAACAAAGTTAAAAACATTCTTAATAAAGCTCAAAACGATGCGGGTAGAGTAGCCCTTAAAAATTTGAATACCGAAAATCGCTTTGTGGGTATGTTCAATGCCGGGTCCAAAGGTTCGGAGCTCAATATTCAACAAATGACGGCATGTTTGGGACAACAAAATGTGGAAAAAGGCAGAATCCCTTATGGATTCGAACACCGGACCTTGCCGCATTTTACCAAATACGATGACTCTGCGTCAGCCCGTGGATTTGTAGAGAGTTCGTATATCAACGGCTTGTCCCCACAAGAGTTATTCTTTCATGCTATGGGTGGTCGTATCGGTCTGATTGATACTGCCGTCAAGACCTCTACTACCGGATACATTCAACGTCGACTCATCAAAAGCATGGAAGACCTACAAGTACTTTACGACATGACGGTTCGTAACAATAAAAACAAAATCATTCAGTTTTCATACGGCGGAGATTCTATTGAAACCACCAAAGTAGAAAACCAAGACTTGCCACTCATTGAAATGACGATGCAAGATATTTACGAACACTTTGCTATTATTGAATCATCACAAAAGTCCAGATTGTTGAACATGGTTTTCATCAAAGAGGCCAGCCGTCGCCAAAAGAAACAAGAGACAGCTATTGTCGAAAAATGTAAAACTTATATCGACTTTATGATGGAGAACCGTAGCGAAATTGTGAAACATGTATTCAAAAATAAAAGCGAAAAGTTTGTCGTAAGAGTCCCAGTGGCTTTTGCATATATTATCCAAAATGTCATTGGTCAGCAATTTATTAACAAAAACTCGCTAGTAGATATAACCATGTTGGAAGCATTTGAACAAATCGAGTCATGTTATGCCAACTTGGAAAAGAGTCGGTATGCTGCTCCTAGCAAACTATTCAAAGTATTATACTTTTATTACCTCTCACCCAAAGACCTATTATATAACAAGAGATTCAATAAAAAAGCATTGACAGTTTTACTAGAAACCATCACTCTCACATACAAACGAGCGATTGTGGCTCCGGGAGAAATGGTGGGAATGATTGCTGCGCAAAGTATTGGTGAACCTACCACGCAAATGACACTGAACACGTTTCACTTTGCGGGTGTGGCATCCAAATCCAATGTTACTCGCGGTGTTCCCAGAATTGAAGAAATCCTGTCTTTGTCCAGTTCGATTAAAAATCCATCGCTCACGGTTTACTTGAAACATAGCGAAGAAACCGACAAAGAGAAGGCCAACATGTATCAATATATGATTGAACATACTATTTTGAAAGAAATGGTCAAAAGTATTGAAATATGTTTCGATCCAGATGATATGAATACATTGATTGAAGAAGATAAAGCAACCATGGCACAATATAAAGAGTTTCAAAATATGATGAATGATTGTTTATCTGGTGGAGACGGGACTGATGCTGCTGCAACAGGGAATAATAATAGTAGCAGTAGTAGTAAAGCATCCAAGAATGCATTACCCGGTTCGGATAGGTCCAAATGGATTTTAAGGATGGAAATGGATGCAGAGCAAATGTTGGAAAAGAACATAACCATGGATGATATTCATTTCGCATTAAACAATTCATACAAAGAAGAAATAACATGTATATACTCTGACTATAATGCAGATAAATTGGTATTTAGAATTCGCATGAACAATATTTTAAAAAGTAGCAAGAAAAAGCAGAACCCATTAGACCAGTCGGACAATATTTATGTCCTTAAAAACTTTCAAGAGCAACTTCTCAACAACATTGTACTAAGAGGAGTAAAAAATATTAATAAAGTGGTACTTAGAAAAGTAGTGGATAACTTGACCGAAAAGGCCGGAGCCTATAAAAAAGAAGATATCTGGGTTCTAGATACCATCGGTACCAACTTACTAGAAGTATTGGGACTAGACTATATTGACTCCACCAGGACAATGAGCAATGATATTGTCGAAGTATATAACGTGTTGGGTATCGAAGCCGCGAGACAGTGTATATATAACGAACTCACGGAAGTGTTGGAGTTTGATGGTGCATATGTCAATGCACATCATATCGGGTTACTCTGTGACCGAATGACCTTTAGTCATAAGTTGATTGCGGTTTCTCGCCATGGTATCAATAATGACGATACAGGCGTGATTGCCAAGGCTTCCTTTGAAGAAACTCCTGAGATGTTCTTGGCAGCCGCGAGACACGCGGAACTAGATAACATGAAAGGAATATCGGCCAATGTTATGTGTGGTCAAGAAGGAACATATGGTACCTCATCATTCCAGTTGGTGTTGGATATCAACCAAATGTCCAAACTACAAGAGTCGCAGACGCAGAAATACGAATACAAGAATATCAATGACTCTATATCCAATCAGTTATTTATTGGATTGGAAGAGAACAGTAAAAGCGAGACATGTAGTTATGCCAACTTAACTATTACTACCAATGTGGGCAATATTCAGGATGTCAAGTTGGGAGAAGACAATGACTATGACCCGTTTAAGTAATAACTTGTTGAACAAAAACAAGTGCGTTCATTATAATTCACATATTCAAATAAAAACAAGGAAATTTAAACCGATGAAGAATTAAAACAGGACAAAAATCTTTATTATAATCTTATTGTATAGATATGAAATATAATAACTTTATAAAAAATTGTAGTCATTATGGAGATATTTTAGCGATTCCGTTCTTCGCTTTATTGGTCATTTATTTTTATACTATTGAACATAAATCAATAATAGAATACTTATTATTATGTTTTTCTATAAGTGGGTTTATATTAGATATTTTATATACGTATATATTTTTGTCCCATTTTAAATCTTCAAGGGCGTAAATGACTTATTTGAACTGTTTCAAGAAAATAAATTATATATATATGAAAATAGACTATACATATTTTTTAACTTGGTTTTTACTTTTTATGATTATTCAGTATACTTTGCTAGTTATTGAATGGTCAAAATATCTGGATATGTACACTGATATACAACAATATAAATTCAACTTTTATAAAAATGATAAAAATGAATTTGTATTAATTCGTATTTTTTTATTTATAGTAGGTTATTTAGGTTTATTAGTTATTATTTATTATTATATTATTAAGGATAAAAAAAGTATATTTGATGGTTCTTTATTAGTTACTATTATGTATGCAATGTGGGACTGTTGTTTATACTTTTTTTTTGATAGAGCAGTCAAACATTTACCTGTTTTATTATTTGATACTATAGTTTTAGGAGGCGTTAATATGGCTATCTCTCAGTATATATTATACAACTACTATAATACTCTTAAAAAATATATACCTCTCTTGTTTATAGGGTACTTAGGAAGTATGTTATGGTTTTTTTATGCATGTTACCAATATAATCCAGATATATGGAATACTAAACGCGTTGTTTGGGCTTAAAAAATAAATTTTATTATTATCGTTTAAATAAATATAATAATAAATACTATTTTATAAACTATATGTCACTACTAATAACGGGTTCAACCGGTTTTTTGGGTAAAAATGTATTATATGTATTGAATGAACTCAAATATAGTAAAGATATTTACTTGTTGATTCGAGACAAAAGAGGAAAAACAAGCAAACAACGTTTTGAAGAATTAAGACTTATTTTTTTAAATATTAACTTATATTTGATAGAGACAGACATCTTACACCTGAGGAAGTTGACGTTACCGGTAGATATCATGATAAACTGTGCGGCTTCGGTAGATTTTGATTTAAAGTTAAAAGATGCCGTGGAACAAAATGTAGATACAGTGATAGAAGTATTAAAATATGTTAAACAAAACAATATTAAAAGGGTTATTCATGTTAGTACCGCATATGTTTCGGCACCAGGTAAGAAAATTAAAGAAAAATTTGTGAATATGCATATTTTGGGGAACATCAACAAACTGTATACAAAAATTAAAAACAATGAAATAACTTTTGATGAAATAATTACTCTAAAATGGTTTCCAAATACTTATTGTTTTACAAAATGTTTAGCCGAAAAAATGATTGAACAAGAAATAAAAAATAATGATTCTACTACTTTATTTTCTATTATTCGTCCCAGTATAATAACCAATTCTATCAAAACTCCTTACTTGGGATGGTTCCAAGGTTATAATGGGGCAATTGGTTTTCATAAATTAATGCAAATGAAATTATTGAAAACGTTAATATGTAATAAACATACCAAAGTTGATTATGTACCAGTTGACTATGTTTCCAATATTATAATAGATTCCATGACCGATACTAACAGTATCATCAAACATGCCACCAGTTTTTTTGAGTTACCAACCATACAAAATCTAACTCAGCATATACAAAAAAAAGTGTCTTTATATCATAACCATAACTTACACACTTTTTATTCAAGTATTTGTATTCATATTGTTTTAATCATGTATATGACTTATTATTATTTGTTGTCTTTTTTTGATGATGTATATACCAAAAAATATAAAAAACAATATAAACTAATATCTATTATTAGTGGTATTCAACAAAAGTTCCATCACTTTTTACATACAACGTATGTTTTTCATAAGGCAAATCAATCATCTAACCATTTTTTACCAGATGTAACAGTAAATAAATACTATAAAGAAATATTTGAAAAAATATAAATCATTTTTAGTAAGAATTTAGTTTACTACTAACAAAGTTCGCTTGGTCTTTTTACCTTTTTTCGTTGGTACTGGTTCTTCTTTGTTTCTTTGTTTACGCGTTTTTTTCTTGGGTTGTTCTAAAATATCTGCCAAAGGCTGTTTTAAAGTCTCTGCCAAAGGCTGTTCTACCTGTCCCGAAGGCTGTTTTAAAGTCTCTGCCAAATGCTGTTCTACCTGTCCCGAAGGCTGTTTTAAAGTCTCTGCCAAAGGCTGTTCCACCTGTGCCAAGTCTTCTTCTAGAGGCGGCATACTGTCCTCTTCATCTTCCTCTATTAATAACAATCGTTTACGCATCCCCATTTTTTTAGGTTTATAAACGGTCTTTTTATCTTTTTGAAAGTTATCCACATATAACTCGATTGTTATCATTGACTCGAACGCATTTGTTATACTGGGCATACACGTTACGCCTGAGCCTAAGGCGTTCAAATCAATATTTGGCTCTTCTTTTTCATTAACAAGAATACTATACTCGGGAAACTTACCTTCTTTGAGTTTATAAATAGCTGGTACTACAATAAAGGCATATTCATTTGTCTTGTCATTTGTATAACAAACAAATTCTTTTTCGTTGTATCTGGTTTCGGGAATGGGTTTAGTAGATATAAATATGGAAGGAATTTCATATCTCACTAACAAAACCCATAAGTCAAAGTTAGTCGCAATGAATCCTTCGTGAATAATTAGTTGTTCTAACGTGATAGAACTATTACGCAGCTCAGGTTTCCCTTCTTCTTTTAGTATGTCCGTGATTTTGTCCATTCTTTCTCGGTCTTCAAAAAGGTTGGTTAACTCGCTATAAGAATCAATCAAATCTTCTTTCACTTGTTCCACGGTTTTATCTATGTTTTTAAAAGTTTTTAATAAATGTATTACCATATGTATAGAACAAGCGGGGGAACCCTCATACTTTAATTGACCATATGAGGTAGGAAAACATTTTTGCCAATGGATTGATTTGATTTTTTCTAGCTTGGCACTGTTACAAGATTTGGTGGGTGGATACAAAAGCTCTTCGTATTCTATATTGTCCTCATATGTCCGGCTGATTAATGGATTTGCGGTGTCATAAGTGTTATACCTGGCAAAATTATTTACTTTTGCTGGAACCAAATGTTTAAAAAAATCCTCGTTTAAAAAACTCTCAGGGACAATCATTTCATTTTCTAATAAATTATATTCTACCTTTCCAAAAGAGAGATAAGAATGTGGCTTGAAAATAAAAGAACTGATTCGATTATATCTAATCAACTCATCTGCCATTCTGCCATAATATATTTCTTCGTTATCGTTTCCATTCATCAAATTGTTTTTGGGTAATACCAACGTACACTTGTCTTTATCTTTGGAAACCCTACAAACCGAATTCTTCCCTTCCTCTTCCTCATCCTCTCCCTTTCCCTCGCATTGTTCTAAAGTTCGTTTCATACAATTATGTATTTCGTCCTTGTCAACATCCATATTTTTATAAGATGCAAAAATAACATAGCCATCCACTAAATCGTGTAACAGCTCAATCACTTTATCCAACTTGTCTTGATATAAAGCGAGTTCATCACATGTTTTTTGAATTTCTTTTCTTATGTCACTCTTGGAATAATCATTGAATAATATTCTAACCGTATTTCTAAACACATTAAAAAAATTGGTCTCCATTTGTATCCGTTTTACATCTTCCACTCGCTCTTTATCTACTCCTCTCTTGACCAATGTATCTATATCGGCCACCAATACATCATTGTTGGTAATAGTCTTTAACGTATCTTTCGCTTCTTCCACCGGTATCTCTGGATTAATCCCGACGAATTGATTGGTGTTTGTTAAAAATCCTGTGACATAACCACTATCTACCACTTTACAAAAATACTTGGGGTTCCAACAGTTGGCTTTATTCACGTCGTTTGGTTCTTCGTAGTTATAATAAGTCTTCAAAAACTTTAGAGTGTCTGTGTAAGATGACCATATATCGTCGTTCATAAATACAAAGTCATATGTACAGTCTTCTTCTTCTTTATCTTTATTACAGTGTTTCTTTTTTTTGGATGTTAGTGCCGAGGGATAACAAGGCACAAAACCTTTAACATTAATATCCGGATTTGTCTTTAAATTGTTTTTTATACTATTCTTCATACTCCCCAAAGCCTTGGAAGCCAATACACCGATGACTTTGCCTTGAAAATTCAAGACCTGAGTATTTACCTCGTACTTTCGGTGTATCAACTCTTCAATCAAATCATCTAACAAAGGCGCTTCCTTGAATTTATATACATTCGGCATACTCGGTAACCCTCTACACTTGTTACCTATTGTAGGCTTGATTATTTTTTGAAAGACATTACGTAACTTTTCGGGTAAAGATTTGGAATGTTCGCTGAATGTTTTGGTGATTATTTTCTTTTTACCTGTATTCATAAATTGATACACGGGATTGTAATACTTTCCCTTTTTCACCAAAATCAATGTATTTTTGCGCGCATCATATACATGACTCGAATAATGATTGGTGGGACATAATAACTCCACGTTATTGGTTACATCATTATCAGGTATGTTTAATATTACCAAATTCACCCCTCCCGGGAACAACTTGGGATTCGGCATACACACAATATCCCATAAATACATATGGTCTATCGTTATATTTTCATCTGGGTCCCTTAAATAATCTTGAAAATTTTCAAATGCTTGTACCAACGCCTTTAACCATTCCTTTTTTTTATTTTCTTCATCTTCTTTGTCTTCTTCATCTTCTTTATCCTCTTCATCTTCTTCATCTTCTTCATTTTCTTTATCCTCTTTATCTTCTTTGTCTTTTTCAAATAAACGGTTATTCAAAGCAAATGCCTTTTTATAAACCATGGTATCCCGATAGTTTTCAATATCCACATCTTTTGTATCCTTTGCAAAAACGGTCATCAAGTCCCCATTTTGATATTGCATAAACCGGTCCAAGTCAATAGCCTGAAGAATGATTTCTTTCATTTGTGATATAGTAGGGACCTCGCGAATAGAGTTTGAAATAAACTTTGTAATCAATGGTTTCTTGGTGATTTCGTCTTTTTCGGCAAAAAATATAGCATTGGATATACAACCAACGAACGATTGATTTTTACTATATTCCACACCATGTCTCAATATACAAGGTTCATTCAGTTTTAAATTGGTATTGGTTATTTTACATTTACTGTTTACCGAATGGAAAAACAATTCCACCACTACTGGTAAAAACCCCCAACGATTCTCGTCAAACTTTTTACCAAACTTTTCACCACCAACCACATAATTTTCTCCTTCGGCCACCTGTTGAACTAACTCGGCATCTTCTTTGTTTGCCACCGTGGTTTTATCTATATCCTTGGTACACATGTCTCGGCGCATTTTCATTTTCGGTGTGTTCCAATTCATAAAACAACACGGTACACAGGAACCATTCAATTTTTTCTCCTGAAATCCAGGATAATTCTTGGTTTTTTCGTCATAAAATTGAAAGACATACTTACCTTTTGGAACCGTTTTCGCACTCTTGGGTATCAAGACGTCTTCTATATTGTCGGGTATCTTTTCTCCTTTTGGTAGACACTTTCCTTCTAGTATATCCTCCTTGGTCACCATCTTATCCGTCAATAAACACCAATACCTTGGACATGTGTAATACAACTTTTTACGAATGTCTTTTGGGTCTGTTCCATATTCTACAAACTCACTCTTATCGTCCACATTATAGTCTCGAATAATTCTATCCTTTTCTTCTTTACTAATCAACATCGGCTGTCTTCTTTTCTCTATTGTAAAAGGACATATCCGGGAATAGGCATCTTCTTTGTCGTTCGCAGATGTCTTGACAAACAATTGTGGCAAATATTCTTTCAATTTATCGGTGACAAAGTTAGGGTAAGTTAACTTCATCCCTTCAATATTTTTCACATCCTTTTTTAACTTCGTAATATTTTCTTGTAACGTAACTCTTGTCTTTGACTCCAATGCACCCTTTTTTTGATACTTTT
>Ga0136644_10002574_pt1 | contig 13798 bp, 7 predicted proteins | sample C_130820_EF_Meta_FD_94780 | JGI IMG/M metagenome (GOLD analysis project Ga0136644, IMG submission 94780) | Freshwater microbial communities from Lake Croche, Canada to study carbon cycling - C_130820_EF_MetaG (v2) (version 2) | ecosystem: Environmental > Aquatic > Freshwater > Lake | place: Lake... | reverse complement strand
CAGCATATAGCAACACAAATACTCCATCGTTTCCTGTTTCTGCTACGACTCCATCTAATCCACCTATTATTAGTGGAATAACTGATTCAAGTTACAATTATTTAACTGTTGCATTTACTGCGCCTCTAGGTAATACTCCTAATTCTTATTATGCAACGGCGGTTCCTGTTAGAACTAATAATGGCCAACAAACAGTAGTAAGTAGCACAGTAAATTCAATCAGTCCTATTACATTATCAGGACTGATTTCGGGATCAAAATATTACATTACAGTTAGTGCGAACTATAATAATGGCACAATTACATCTAGTAGCGTTGGAGGAAACACAACAGCTACCTATCCAACCAGTCTAATTATTACAAATCCAACGGTCTATTCGCTTACTATAGGATATGTACCTCCTATATCTAGTCCACCAATTGGCTATTATGCGACTGCGTATCCACAACAAACAGACAATGGTCAATCTATTGTGACTACTAGTATAACAACATCTACACTTATTACGATAAATGGGCTTATTTCTGGTACAATTTATAATGTGAATGCAACCTCAGTCTATGATACTGGAAATATAGTTTCAAGTAGCACAGTACAAGGAATAACTGTATCTAATCCACCTACAAACGTAGTTGCGACCGGATTACTTATTAATTCTATTTCATTATCCTATTCTGCTCCAACTGGAAATACGCCATTGGGTTACTATGCAATAGCAGTGCCAAATTCAACAAACAATGGTCAAACAACTGTTAATACATTGAATACAAATGGCTTGACTAATTATTTATATTTAACAATACCGAATTTAGTATCCGGTACTAGCTACACAATTAATGCGTACTCACGTTACAGTAATGGAGATTTATCATCAAATAATGTAATTTCATCCACCGCATCGTTTCCACCGACAAATCTACAATTTGTCTCTTCTACAGTTAATTCTATTACAGTTAGTTTTACTCCACCGATTGGCTCATTACCCACAGGTTATTTAGCAACAACCGCATTGGGTGGTAGTGGTACAGCTAATGCAAACGCAACACAAATCACAATCAGTGGTTTATCTATTAATACAAGTTATCCTGGAATTACGGTGGCCGCTGTGTATAGTGGTGGTAATCAAACATCAACTAGTATCACTGCTTCAACGATAGGCTATTCTGCAACCAATTTAACTGTTATAGATGTGAGTGTGAATTACATGACTCTTTCTTTTACGCCTCCTGCTTCATTACCGAATAGTTATAGTGCTACAACAAACCAAGGTGGAGCTGGCACAGCTAGTCAGTCAGCAACTACCATTACCATTTTTAATTTGACACCAAATACGTACTATACTGGAATCGCAATTACTTCTATTTTCACAGGTGGAACAGTGACATCATCTACCATTAATTATTATACATTGGGTTATCAAGTAACCAACTTATCAACTATTGGTCAGATCAATTCTATTGACGTAAGTTTTACTGCTCCTTTACAAGAAAATCCACCAATAGGATATTTTGCTAGAGCTGTACCAAATGCTAGTGAAAATGGACAGAGTACGATTATTTACCCTGACAATATATCTACCACTTCTATTCCAACATCGGTAACAAGCATACCATTAACTATTCCTGGATTAACATCTGGAACAATTTATACAATAACGATCGCATCAGTCTATAATTCTGGAAATGTAGTTTCAGTAACAGTGAGTGGAACCACAACATCTAATCCACCTTTATTGACGTCTATTACAGGTGGAAATAATTCACTCACAGTATATTTTACTCCACCTACAACAAACACGCCGGTCATTGGCTACATTGCCACTGTAACTCCAGATACAGTTTATAGCGCGAACGGACAAACCACTGTAACAACAACTAGACAAAGTCCTACTTCAGCAACAAGTACGAATTCTATTGTGGTTTCTGGATTAATTTCTGGTAGTAAATATGGTGTAGTTGTAACTGCTGTTTATAATACCACAAATTCAGCATTAAATTCAACATCCACGGATCTTTCTGGAACAACTTTATCTGCTAGTCCAACGATTACACAAGTAAATCAATATCCAGTAGATATAAGCAGTAATTCTATAACCGTATATTTTAATGCGCCATCGGGATATAGTTTACCACTCCGTTATTCGGCAACAGCTGTTCCTGAAACTTTTACAAATTCTCAGCAAGTAGTCACAGTAACAGGTATTTCTAAAAACGCTACATCTGTACTAATAGGAAATCTAGTTTCTGGAACAGCTTATGATATAAGTATGGCAAGTGTTTATGATGCTGTCAATGTTTCGTCTAGTGTATATTATGGCGCAACTACGTTGTCTAATCCCCCTACCAATGTCTTGATCAATAGTAATTATGGTACGGATGCAAGCACGAATTCCATTACTGTTTATTACACTGAGCCACTTGGTTCTTTACCCATCAGTTACTCGGTTATTGTGCGACCACTACAAACCGAAAATTCTCAACAAACTATCACTATAAACGGTATTTCAAAAAATGTTACGAGTTATGTGGTTGGCAACTTAGTTTCTGGATCTACTTATGATGTGAGTATGATTAGTGTATATAACACAGGAAATCAAAATTCTACTACCATTGCAAGAGGAAATACACTATCTAATGCTCCCGCACTGACTGCTATTAATAGTAATTTTGGTATAGATGCGAGCACGAATGCTCTAACAGTATATTTTACTGCACCTATTGGTAGTCTTCCACTAAGTTATTCCCTTACTGCAAAACCAGAACAAACAGATAATACTCAAACAACTTTATCTTTTACAGGCATTACAAAAGGAGCTACTTCTTATGTAGTTACTGGTCTAATATCAGGTTCAACTTATGATATAAGTATGTCGGCAGTATATAATATTGCTACGAACTCTACGTCTGGATTTTTACAAGGAAACACTTTATCAGGCGCACCGATATTGAGTAGTATTAATAGTGGAGTTGGTGATGCGAGTACCAATGCACTGACTGTTTATTTTGCAAAGCCATTAGGATCATTACCTCTTAGCTATTCCTTAACTGCAAAACCAGAAACAACTAGTAACACACAAACAACGGTATCAGTAACAGGAGTAACAAGAGGTGCTACATCATATACATTTACTGATCTTGTATCAGGAACAGCCTATGATGTAAGCATGTCCGCAGTGTATGATACGAGCACGAATTCAACAGCAGGATTTTTACGTGGGAACACTTTATCAGGCGCACCGACATTAACTAGTATTAATAGCACGGTCGGGGATGCGAGTACAAATGCTTTGACAGTTTATTTTACAAAGCCATTCGGATCACTACCAATCAGTTATTCTTTAACTGCAAAACCAGAAACAACAACTAATTCACAAACAACAGTCTCAGTAACAGGAGTAACAAGAGGTGCAACCTCCTATAGTTTTACTGGTCTAATATCAGGAACAACCTATGATGTAAGTATGTCCGCTGTCTATGATATAAGTACGAATTCAACATCCGGATTTTTACGTGGGAACACACTTTCTAACGCACCTACATTAACTGCTATTAATAGTACGGTCGGAGACTCAAGTACCAATGCTGTGACTGTTTATTTTACAGCACCAGTCGGATCACTACCAATAAGCTATTCAATAACAGCAAAACCAGAAACGACGACTAATTCTCAAACAACAGTATCAGTAACAGGAATTACAAAGAGTGCAACATCTTATATAGTTGGAAATTTAATCTCAGGAACAACCTATGATGTAAGTATGTCCGCTGTCTATGATATAAGTACGAATTCAACATCAGGATTTTTACGTGGAAACACACTTTCTAATGCACCAACTCTGACTGCTATTAATAGCACAGCTGGTGATGCAAGTACCAATGCTCTAACTGTCTATTTTACAGCGCCAATCGGATCTTTACCAATTAATTACTCTTTAACGGCAAAACCAGAAACAACAACGAATTCACAGGTCGCGGTATCAGTAACAGGAATTACTAGAGGTGCAACGTCATATACATTTACAAGTCTTGTATCTGGTACAACCTATGACGTAAGTATGTCGGCTGTTTATGATATTAGTACGAATTCAACAGCAGAATTCTTACGTGGAAATACTCTTTCCAATGCACCAACTCTGACCGCTATTAATAGCACCGTTGGTGACGCAAGTACCAATGCTCTAACCGTTTATTTTACAGCGCCAGTCGGATCACTACCAATCAGTTACTCTTTAACAGCAAAACCTGAAACAACAACGAATTCGCAGGTCGCTGTATCAATTAGTGGAATAACAAAAGGTGCAACGTCATATACGTTTACAAATCTTGTATCTGGTACAACCTATGATGTAAGTATGTCGGCTGTCTATGATATAAGTACGAATTCAACGGCTGGATTTTTACGAGGAAATACGCTTTCTAATGCACCAACACTAACAGCCATTAATAGCACAGTTGGCGATGCAAGTACCAATGCCCTAACCGTTTATTTTACAGCTCCAGTCGGATCTTTACCAATCAGTTATTCTTTGACAGCAAAACCAGAGCAAACTGATAATACTCAAGTTACTTCATCAGTAACTGGAATAACAAGAGGTGCAACATCTTATATATTTACAAATCTTATATCAGGATCAACCTACGATGTAAGTATGTCAGCGGTCTATGATATTAGTACAAATTCAACATCTGGATTTTTACGTGGAAATACTCTATCTAATACGCCAACTATTACTGGAATCAATAGTACAATTGGTGATGCAAGTACTAATGCCCTAACTTTGTATTTTACAGCGCCATTGGGGTCTCTACCACTAACTTATTCAGCAACACTTAGACCTAAAACAACTTATAATAGTCAATCAAATGTAGATATAACAGGTATAACGAAAGGAGCAACCTCATACATATTTAAGAATTTAATATCAGGAACAGCATACGATATTAGTTTAGCAGCCATATATGATATTTGTTCTAATTCTACGGGATATTATGCTACTCCTGGTACTACTTTGTCAAATTCGCCAACAATCACGTCTATTTCAAATGCGAGTACGAATAATTATTTATCTATTTCCTATACAGCTCCAACTCCTGGTTCCGCACCTGTAGGATATTATGTTACGGCTACTCCATCCGCAACAAACAATAGTCAAACTACGATTACATACCCTACGTCACCAACTTATACAAATTTTACAAATAGTAATCCGATAGTATTAACGTCAAATGTCGTGTCTGGAACTACTTATAATGTTGTTCTAACTGCTTTGTACGACGCAGGAAATACAACATCAAGTAGTGTTCCTGGAAATAGTTATTCAAGCTCACCTACTGGTTTAACGATTAGTTCACAAACTACTACTACATTAACTGTAACATTCAATGCACCTTCAGGTAGTACTCCGTTAGGATACATTGTTACGGCAGGTTTAAGCCCTGTGCCAATTAGTACTACATCACAGTCTGCTGCAACCACTATTACTATTGGTGGATCAGGCACTACCGCGCTAGCATCCGGTACAACGTATGTAGTAACAGTTACTGCGATTTATAATTCAACTTTTACATCTCCATTGAATTCATCAGCGAGTATCAATGGAACTACGAATGGTCTCGCCGCAACCAATTTAGCGTTTTCTAGTGCTACCGCAACTGCTATTACTGTTACCTATACACCACCTACAGTGGCACCAACATCTTATACAATCACTGCTACACCCACTGGAACAAAAACATACAATCAACAAATTATTACGGCTGTTTCAAGTTCTCCAATCTATACTGTAACAGGATTGACTCCTGGAACCACATATTCTATCACAATTTCTGCAATTTATCTGAATAATACTGCGACAACAAGTGCAGTTAGTGGAAGTACTCTTTCAAATTTAGCAACAAGCCTTTCTTTAAACTCTATAGATTTATATTCTATAGATGTTAGTTTCGCATTACCGACCTATAGTGTATCAAACACAAGTCAATTATTTTATGGATATGCTGTACCAGTTGGGGGTCAAAGAAGTCAACCAACGGTTCAAACAACAAATATAGCTGCTAGTGCATTGACAAGTGTTGGAATACCTATTACTGGATTGATTTCTGGAACTACTTATAATATTTATGTGTATTCTATCTATGACACAGGGAATATAGCATCTGCCTATATTTCTGGGAATACATTGTCTAACCCCCCAACCAGTCTGATAGTAACCGATTCTAGTTATAATTATGTGACTGTAAATGTAACAGCACCTACTGGAAGTAGTCCAGTTAGTTATTTTGCGAGTTATTATGCTAGTAGTAATGCAGGTGCGTCATATACAAATACATCTACCCAGGCTAGTACTACGTTTAAACTATCTTCATTAAATGCAGGGACATCTTATAATATTCATGTATCTTCTGTTTATGAGACTGGAAATTTGATCACGTCAGATATTTCAGGAAATACAACGGCAATAGCAGTTACTATCAGTGGAACCACAGTAAGTAATCAGAGCGCAACCATAAATTTTACAGCACTATCTGGACAATCATTACCGACAAATTATTACGCTGTTGTAAACCCAAGTTTAACTACGCTGGGACAATCCATTATAACAAGCAGTACTGTTGCTGGAAGTAGTAATTCTATTGCAGTAAGTGGATTAACATGCGGAACGTTGTATAATAATGTTTATATTTATTCGGTATTTACAAATACGACCGTTTATTCAAGTAGTTCTAGTTTTACGACATTAGCACCTGCTCCAACAATTACGTCTCTGACTTCATCTGTTAATTCTATCACTATATATTTCTCAGCTCCTAGTCCAGCAACTAGTGGATTAACCTATTTTGCCAAAGCTATTACAACAGATGGGCTAACTTCTATTGACACTAGTAATAATTTGACCACAGCAACAAATATTACTATACCTGGATTAACTACTAGTACATCATACAATATTTTTGTGAGTGCTTACTATAGCAGTACTATTCTGGGTACAACAGCCTATGCTAGTAATCCAGCAAGCACAACAGTTGTGGCTCCAACGGGATTGTATAATTCAAATCTTCAAACCGTGTATAGTTTAATAGTTGCATTTACCCCAGTAACGTCTTCAGGTGCTACCGCACCAACAAAATATACAGCATACGCATATGTTTCTTCTACTGATAGTACAATAGTAACTACAGCGGATGGCGCAGGATCACCAATAACATTGGGAGTTGAAGCATCGGGTAGTAGTTCTCTCATTAAACAAAACGGAACCTATTTTGTCAAAGTTGCTGCGGTATATCCAAACTCAATTAGTTACTCAACCGGTGTGATAATGAGTACAAAATAAGATCGTTGTTTTTTCATAATAAATAATAATTTATATTTTTATTATTTATTGTTCTACTACGTTACTGTACTAGATAGAATTGTAGAAAGAAAACTCCATAGTATCTAGTATATTCATTAGAGTATACGCCATAAATTCATACTTTTTCAAAATATCCATTGCAATAGATATTTGTTTCGTCATATCATTACACCAATGTTGATGATAGATAAAAAAATCAAATATGAATTTGGGATTTTTGATTAGAGCTGTAGATTCAACCGTAATTTTATCTTCCTCTAATTGATAATATTTATCTCTTAGCGTAGCCATTTTTTCTAACAGTTGTTTGTATCGTGTATCGTCTTCTATTTTACAACGATTACCAACTTTATTCTCATCGGTTATAGTTGAATCTTGAATTCTACCCTCTAACCATTCCAATTCGCCGCAAAATTCCATAGTAATTTCTTTGTAGCCCATATTTTTAAGTTCAGTGTAAGAGTTTGATCGTTTTATAAAATCTTCTAGAGTTGATTCTGGGAAATTTCGTAGTGTATCAAAAATAGTAAAGGGTTCTGTATATTTCTCGGTAGAGAATGCAATTTCAGCAACAATAGATTTTATTAAATAATCAGGTAATACAACGTCTGTATACATACCGCCACGAACGTTATCTATTCCGAAATATTCCATGTAGGTTTTTGTTGCTCTGTGAATCTCATATTGATCTTTCATAGGAATAGTTTCATAAATTAGAATAGGTGGATTTGTTTTTACGAAATCAAACATAGATTGACACTCAAAAAATACTGTGTTCCTAGTAGAGTCATCCGCGATATGTAAAAACCATTTATCGTTTTCTAATTGCAGAACGAAAATTTGTAACATCTATCAAATATATATACTTTGTTTGAACGTTTTATATATATTTTACTATAATATCTTATTTCTATTGATTTGCTAGGCCCGTTTCACTTTGCTAGGCCCGTTTCACTTTGCTAGGCCAGTTTCACTTTGGCATGTTATTTGTGTAAGTTGGATTCAAACAGGCCTTTTGATCAGGAAAAACTTGGCCCGACAAGCACTTATCTGATTCATTTATATTAATACATCCTCTGCGACCCTCATATTCTCCTACTAAACACCATTGTGTTTTTGAAGAAGCAATCGGATTTTGAATAGGATTACTTGTAGTATCTGGTTTAGGATCTACAGGTTTATTTGATGACTTATTAATAGAAAGATCTAGAGGTGTAGCTATTGCTCCTACATTCACGGGCTCGCTAGAATTTTTGAAAATATTTCCGACTGAATGTAACGTACCACCAGCAATATCAATACTTGTTTTTGCAGTGTCTACTACAACATCTGTTGATTTATTGATGACTGTACCTGTTGTATATCCCAACAAAGAAAACAACTGGTTCAAGAAAGGTGTAAATATTTGAACAACATATTGCATGAAATTACCACCCATAATGACCAGATTTATTCCTAAAAATGATAGTATTAAGAGTGAGACTAATATGATAATAATCATGTTTTTGTTACTAAATAAACTTGTATCATTATTTGTCGGAGAACTGTTATCCATTTTACTTTAATTATATAATATACTATATTATTTTTTATAAAATAGTATTTAGAGGTTCGTTTGAATAATAACTATAATATATAAAACTATAGTAAATGGGTTTTTTTAATTTTATCGAGACGTTTTTCTTTCTAAGTTTAGGAATTACTTTTGTCCTGATATTATTATTAGTTTACCACTTTAAACAGCGTTTAACTACTCTTGAAAACAAATGTGATACAGTTTTTGAGATTATTAGTAATTTAGTAAAGGAAGTATCCAATGTAAAACAAATGCAGTTAAGCCAGTTCAATATGATGAATATGCCTTCTATGAATTCATTCATCCCTACATTTCACAATACCGAAATTAATGCTAAAATAAAAGTATCTGATGATGATTTTGAGGAAGTAGAAGAGGAGGAAGAGGGCGATGACGAGGAAGAGGGCGATGACGAGGATGATGACGAGGATGATGATGAGGGAGATGATGAGGACGAGGACGAGGATGATGAGTTAGACCAAAAATATAGTTTGAATGATATTAATGAAGAGACAGTTCCCTATTCAACAATCAGAGTAATTAATGTTGATATAAATGAACCGATTGAATCAGACATTATTGATACTGAACTAGAACTTGAATCTGAAAACTTGGATACGAATGAAGTAGTTGAATTAGAAGAAACAAATCAACTGGTTGTTGAGAAATTAGAGCAAGCTCATGTGACGGAAACAGCAAATTCAGAGACAGACTCCAATGTATTGTCTGCGAAGGATATTTATAATAAAATGAGTGTTTCAGAATTGAAACAATTGGTTATCACAAAGGGATTATCTAGTGATCCTAGTAAGAAAAAGAAGAGTGAACTAGTGAAAATGCTTGAAGTAGTAGAATAAATCAAATAGATTTTGTAAAAATAATATATAATTCTTTTATATATTATCTATGTTTTCTGATTATCAACCAGTATCATTAGAATATGCCTATCCGGTTATTAAAGAAACCATTCCCCAATCATCTTTAGGATATGCAACTAATAATAAATATCCACAATTTCCTCCATTAATGAGTGATGGTAGATCTGTAACCAATACATGGCAACCAGAGTCTATTATCAACGATGATTTAATTCAAAGCAACAATATCCGTTCTAACTGGCAGTACCGTAAATATTTGACAAACAACGCCAAAGAGATTATGCAGTATAATTTTCTTGAATCGTCTAACGATGTTGGTTATTACAAACGTTCTGTTGATTTGCCAAATATGCAGTCAAATCTAGTCTCAAATATGAATGTAAAACCCTATGGATTCACGTCAACCCTTGATCCGGCCAAACCTTTCGGATATCAAACGAGTGATTTAAAAGAGATGTACTTGACGCGTGAACAGTTAGAATCCCGAAAAATTTCACCGGTTATCACTCAGGCGGATTTATTAAATCAAGTAGGAAGTAAAAATTAATGGCCCAAAATTGAAAATGGCCCAAAATTGAAAAAACTGCGCCAGAAAATGTCTTAAAAAATTGAAAACTTTTTATTCAAAGATAACATCCGACAGTAACCCCCACCTGAAGAAGATCAAGATCAACCCAATCTAGTAACCATGGACGCAATCGCTTTTGTATTTTGCCTCAACTATTTGTTAGAACACCCAGAGCACGAAGCTCTTTTTGTGTCGCTTTGTTTTGCGCAAAATCATCATGCTCCAGCAGCAATTTTCACCCCAATCGCAAATTTCCTCAGAGAAAATCCTGAGGAAAGAGACAACTTTCTCGCGCGATACTACGGGGCAAAAACAGCTGCGGCTGGCGGTAACGTCCCTATGGATGTAGCATCGGTATCAGGATCAGAGGAGGAAGATGGAGTTGGGGGAGAGGAGGATGACGAGGACGAGGACATGAACGAGGAACATGACGCAATGGAAGAAGATGAAGAACAAGAAAAAATCAACTACATTGAGGCCGGAATTCGCGAAAACCATACGTTGCGAGATTTCACAACCGCCCAGCTCCACTATATTATGGAGCACCCAAGCGGTTACAAGCGCTTTACAAAGACTCTTGAAATGTCCAAGAAGCTCCGACATGATTTGCTACAAAAAATCTGGAGAATGAAGAACCGAGCAAAATGTGCATTGTACACTGCTCGGCAAAAAGTGAGAATTGAAGCGGCGCGACGCGCTCTGCAGCAGAATGCTTAAAAAAATAAAAATTCGTTTAACCTTGTTGTAATTTATGCTTTGTAATACTATATAATTAACTAACCCTTTTTTTATGAAATTGATTAGTTTTGATGTAGGAATCAAAAATATGGCCTATTGTATTTTTGATTTATCTTTTTCTCAAAAAACCCTATCTATTCAAGGATGGAATATTCTGAATCTTTTAGAAGATGAGCCAGTTACGGAAGTTTGTCAGCAAATGAATCCTGGAAAAACAAAGAGAATCCCAGCGAAACTCTGTACAACAGTTGCAAAATATAAGAAAAACGGACAATGTTATTGTGATAAACACGCTAAAAAATCATCCTTTCTCATTCCTACAAAAAAAAATTCACTAGCATCTATCAAAAAACTAAAAGTAGATGACTTAGTGAAACTAGGGCAAAGTCATCTACTTTTTTTACAAGAAGATTCTGTACCAAAATTAAAGAAAGATCTAGTAGATAAAATTGGGCAGTTCTATGAGAAAGAATGCTTTGAACCGATTGTTAAAAAAAAGGGGAAGAATGCTGCTGAACTAGATCTGATTACGATTGGAAAAAATATGAAGGAATTGTTAAATAAAGTAGAGGGAATAGATGATATTAGTCATGTTGCTATAGAAAATCAGATTTCTCCAATAGCAAATCGTATGAAAACAGTTCAGGGGATGTTAGCCCAATATTTTATTATGAAAAATTCACATATTAGTATAGACTTTGTTTCATCCGCAAATAAATTGAATCAATTTGGAGAAAAGAAGGCGAAGATAAAAAGTGAAGTAAAAGATCAAGTAAAAGATCAGTTAAAACCACTAGAAAACACCCTAGTAACCGATGAGAAAATAACCGTAAATCCGGACTATAAAAAACATAAGAACGATGGTCTTTTTTATTGCAAACAAATACTAGATCAAAATCATTGTTTTGCAGGTTGGAATGAGTCATTAAACATAAAGAAAGCGGATGATTTGGCGGATTGTTTCTTACAGGGGATCTGGTATTTAAAACAGAAAAATATAATAACTTGTGCGGATGATTTAAAAATAATATTTGTATAATTAACATAAGACAATGGAAGTAATTGATTTAGGATTAAGTGATTTAGAACCAGTTTCTCTAAATTTCGGTGATTCTAAGCCAAATTTTAGTGATTCTAAGCCAAGTGTAAACTTTGGTTCTGGAATAGAACTACTTATGAATGATAAGAAACGATCCTCTAATAGTATTAATCTTGATTTAGGAGAATTAGATACTTTAGAAAGCGAATTGAATGAAATTTCGGGTGCTGGGTCTAGTGGTTCAAGTTCTGGCAGTCATACTGATACAAAATCACTGAGCGGGTTTGCTTCTAATTTCTTTGGATTTACAAATCCTGCACCTGAGCCATCTAAACGTGTTTCTATGGAATCCGAACTAGATCTAAATGATTCTAATTTAGGAAACGCAACTAGAGAAAGCATTGGAACCACTAAAACATGGGATGGCTTCACCAAAATGAACGAGATACCGGTTTCTTCTAATACCTCTAATACGAAGATGACAGATCGTGAACGCAGACGTAAGATGCGAATGATGATTAAGAAATTAGAGGAATGGTATGCGAAAGGCCTTACAAAACATAATTCGCATTTTGATATGGATTCTGTTTATGAAGAAGTAGAGGACGAGTATGAGAGTGCTATGGAAGATAAGAGAAAAAAGGATAGTATTAAATTACAAGGATGGTGGTTTATGACGTTTATTAATTCTATGGAATATGCCAATGCTGCTTTTAATCCTTTTGATTTAAATTTGGATGGTTGGGGTGAGCAGGTAAGTGAGGACATTGATAGTTACGAAGAGATTTTTGCTGAATTACATGATAAGTACAAGGGTGGAAAATTAGCACCTGAGATTTCTCTTTTGTTGCGAGTAGGTTTTAGTGCTGCTGTTCTCAATTTCTCAAATAAGGCATTATCAAGTGCCACTCCCGCATTTAATGACGTGATAAAACAGAGTCCTGAGCTAATGAAGATGTTTACCAATGCTACTGTAAGCAGTATGAGTCAGGCATCACCTGGATTTGCTATGGCGAATAATTTGATGCAGGAACAGGCGAGTCGTCCTAGGGGTATGCCACCACCAGCACCAGTAGAAACAAAAAATATGCCTGCTCCACCACGACCAGGAATGGTATTTACAGAGACACCAAGTAACCGTCCAGATATTTCAGCTGGACGTGGTGTGATGTTTAGAGAACAAGGCCAGGATATGAATAATGGATATGAACGTTTAGATGAATCCCAACGTACTATTAGACCTACACCACAGCAATTTCAGGCACCGCCACAGCCGATGTACACGCAACAGCAACAGCAACAGCAACCGAGACCTGAAATGCGAGGACCTCAAACCACAGATATTGACAATATCCTATCAGGATTAAAAACAAGAAATGTAAATATTCATGAACAGCCTGTTGTGGAGACAGTGAATGAAGATGATTCTATGATTTCTATTAGCTCGCTAGGAAATGTAAATGGCGCAAGTATGCCGAAACGTTCCAATAGAAGAAACAATGGATCAGCAAAAAATACGATATCATTGGACATTTAGACCTTACCTATTATTGTATCATAAAATAAAAATTATGATACGATTTAGTATTTTCTGACTATATATATATAATGTCAGCAAAAGTACTTGTAATAACAACCCATGGAGAT
>Ga0136644_10002572_pt1 | contig 13806 bp, 9 predicted proteins | sample C_130820_EF_Meta_FD_94780 | JGI IMG/M metagenome (GOLD analysis project Ga0136644, IMG submission 94780) | Freshwater microbial communities from Lake Croche, Canada to study carbon cycling - C_130820_EF_MetaG (v2) (version 2) | ecosystem: Environmental > Aquatic > Freshwater > Lake | place: Lake... | reverse complement strand
CACGTTGACGGCGCGCTTTGGTCGTTTGGTCATCCCAGAGTCGCGGCGCAGCGATATTGCGTCCCTGCTGGCCGAGGCAACGCCGGCGCGTTTGCCGGGGTTGGACATTGCAGCCGAAACCTTGGTTCTGGGCGAGACCGATCTAGGGTCTCTGCAACTGCTCGCCAGCAATAGCACCGTGCGCAACGGCGGGGGAGTGCTCGAGCCAGTGTGGCAAATCGATTCGCTGAGCCTTCGTCCACCGGGGGGTAAGTTGACCGCAAGCGGTCGCTGGGGCGGCGATGGCGGGCGCCTCGAAGACCGTTTGACGCGACTCCAGGTGGACCTTGAGGTCGAGGATTCAGCGCGTCTGTTGGCCGCTTTTGGCCTTGTCGACGTGATCCGTGCCGGGGCCGGACGTGTCACCGGTGAGCTCAGCTGGCGCGGCCCGCCAACCGCATTCGAAAGCCGCACGCTGGGCGGGCAGATCGCTTTGGAGATCGGCCGCGGGCAGTTCCTCAAAGCCGATCCAGGGCTGGCCAAGTTGATTGGGGTGCTCAATCTGCAATCCCTGCCGCGTCGATTGAGCTTGGACTTTAGCGATGTGTTTGCCGAAGGCTTCGCCTTCGACCGGATCTCGGGGCGCGTGACGCTCAAGGACGGCATTGCCCGCACCGAGGATTTGCGCATGCTCGGCGTCTCGGCGCTGGTCGCCATTCGCGGCAGTGCAGACATCGCCCGCGAGACGCAGAACTTGACGGTGCAGGTCGTACCTCAGTTGAATGCTGGCCTGGGCGCGCTGGCCTACGCTGCTGCGGTCAACCCCGCGATTGGGCTAGGTTCTCTGGCGGCCCAGTTTTTCTTGCGCGAGCCCTTGCAAGCGCTATTTGCGTATACCGTTGATGTCCGCGGACCGTGGGCCGATCCGCTGGTGGTGCGCCGCGCTGCCGGAAAGGCTGCGACTAGCTTAAAGTGATGCTGATGAACCTTGAACCTTCGATTCGAAATCTCGCGCTCGCTCGCGATACCCTGCTCGCGCCCTACGATCTGACGGAAGCCGATCTTGGGCGGGCATTTGCCGAACTATTTGAGCATCGGATTGATTTCGCCGACCTCTACTTTCAGCAAACGCGCTCCGAGTCGTGGCGGCTCGAAGAAGGGATCGTCAAGTCCGGCAGCTTTGGGATTGACCAAGGCGTTGGCGTGCGCGCGGTGGTTGGAGAACGTACCGCCTTTGCTTATTCGGATGCGATTGGTGCGGGTCCGCTGACCGAGGCGGCGCGCACGGTTCGTGCCATTGCGCGGCGTGGCTCGGGGCGCGGTCGGGTGGCGATTCCGGCGCACTTTGAGGACCGCACAGGCCACGCGCTGTACGGTCTTGACGACCCGATTCGATCGCTCGACGCGCAGGCCAAGGTGGATTTGCTGGGCCGTGTTGAGCGCTTGGCCCGTGCCAGCGACCCGCGCGTGGTGCAGGTGATGGCAGGCCTTGCGGCCGAGCACGATATCGTTCTGGTGGCGCGTTCGGACGGCGTTTTGGCGGCTGATGTGCGGCCCTTGATCCGGCTCTCGGTGACCGTAATCGCCGAAGCGGGCGGTCGCCGAGAGGTGGGTAGCGCCGGCGGCGGTGGGCGCTTCGGTTTTGATCAACTGGACGAAGAGACCGTCCGACGCCACGTTGACGCTGCCGTGCACCAGGCGCTTGTCAATCTCGAATCGCGTCCGGCGCCGGCCGGCACGATGGCGGTGGTGCTTGGCTCCGGCTGGCCGGGAATCTTGCTGCACGAGGCTGTGGGCCACGGGCTCGAGGGCGACTTCAACCGCAAGGGATCGAGCGCGTTTGCGGGCCGTATTGGCGAGCGCGTCGCTGCCCCCGGGGTGACGGTGGTCGACGATGGCACTTTGCCGAGTCGTCGTGGCTCGCTCAATATCGACGACGAAGGTAACCCAACGCGCAGGAATGTTCTGATCGAGGACGGCATTCTGTGTGCCTATCTGCAAGACAGCCTGAATGCGCGCTTAATGAAGGTTGCGGTGACCGGCAACGGTCGGCGCGAATCGTTTGCGCACCTGCCGATGCCGCGCATGACGAACACGTGCATGATGGCGGGGGATCGTGATCCCGCCGAGATCATTGCCTCGCTCGACCGTGGCCTCTATGCGGTCAACTTTGGTGGCGGACAGGTCGACATTACCAACGGCAAGTTTGTCTTCTCGGCGGCCGAAGCGTATTGGGTTGAAGGCGGCAAGATCCAGTACCCCGTCAAGGGGGCGACGATCATTGGCAACGGGCCCGACGCGCTGACGCGGGTCACGATGATCGGAAACGACATGGCGCTCGATCCCGGGGTCGGGACCTGCGGCAAGGATGGTCAAAGCGTACCAGTGGGCGTCGGGCAGCCAACCTTGCGCGTGGAAGGCCTGACCGTCGGTGGGACGCACTGAGGGTTTGAGCATGGCGGGTCCGCTTTCTCATATTCGAGTCCTGGATCTCTCCCGCGTATTGGCTGGGCCCTGGGCGGGGCAAAATCTGGCTGATCTCGGGGCTGAAGTGATCAAGGTGGAACGCCCGCGCACCGGCGACGATTCGCGCGCGTATGGCCCACCGTGGATCGCCGATGAAGCCGGCCAAAGCACCAGCGAGGCGGCTTACTTCATGGCAGCCAATCGGGGCAAGAAGTCGATCACCGTTAACCTGACGCACCCCGCCGGGCAGCGTCTGGTGCGTGACCTCGCGGCCCACTGTGATGTCTTGATCGAGAATTACAAGGTCGGCGATCTGGATCGTTATGGTTTGGGCTATGAAGCCTTGGCCGCAGCAAACCCCGGTTTGATTTACTGCTCGGTGACGGGTTTTGGGCAGACCGGACCGCATCGTGATAAGCCTGGCTACGACTTTATGGCGCAGGGCATGGCTGGACTGATGAGTGTCACCGGCCATCCCACCGGTACCCCGGGTGCTGGGCCAATGCGGGTTGGGGTGCCCGTGATCGATATTTTCACCGGCATGTACGCCACCATCGCCATCAATGCCGCGTTGGCGCAGCGCGCCTTGACGGGCAAAGGACAGCACGTCGACGTTGCCTTGTTTGACTCTTGTCTGGCTCTCCTCGCCAACCAGGGCATGACTTATTTGGCCACGGGTCAATCGCCCGAGCGGATTGGCAACACCCACCCAACGATCGTGCCCTACCAGGTTTTTTCAACGGCGGATGGCGCCGTTATTTTGGCTTGCGGCAACGACAATTTGTTTCGCAAGTTTTGTGAGGTCGCCGCGCGGCCAGATTTGGCCGCGGACGAGCGCTTTGCAAAAAACGCCTTGCGCGTCCAGCATCGCAGCGTCTTGGTGCCGATGTTGGAAGCGATTTTTGCCGAGCGGACCACGGCGGACTGGGTGCGGGCACTCGAAGAGGCGGGGGTCGCTTGCGGACCCATTAATACGGTGGCGCAGGCGTTTGCGGACCCGCAGGTGGCTGCCCGCGGGATGCGGATCGAGCTGCCTCACCCGTTGGCCGGGACGGTCTCGCTCATGGGCAGTCCGATGAAATTTTCGGCCACGCCGATCGAGCACACGAAGGCGCCGCCGCTTCTGGGGCAGCACGCCGACGAGGTGCTCGAGCAGTTGCTTGGACTCGACGCGTCGGCGCGCGCGCAGTTGCGCGCCGACGGCGCGATCTGACGCAGTCGGCGGCTCGCGTCTGAGGTCGCACCGGGCGCATTGACCACGGCGGCGCGGGGCGGCTAAACTTAGTCATGAAACGCGAGTTCGCCTCGTTTTGCCGCTGGTTTTACGGATCCCAAACAGTTGGGCGGATCCAGTGGCGAGTGCGTTCTTAAGCAAGCGACCCCTGTGAAAACCGCCAGGCCCCTGGCGGTTTTTTTTTGCTCTTCCCTCCTGAACTTTCTGAGAATTGCCGATGTCCAGCCCAGCAACCGACGATCTACGGATTCGTGAAATTTTAGAACTCGCGCCGCCGTCGCACTTACTGCGTGAGTTTCCGGTGAGCGATGAGGCGGCGACGAATACCGCGCGCGCTCGGCACGCGATTCATCGCGTTTTGCATGGCATGGACGACCGGCTGGTGGTGGTCATTGGACCTTGCTCGATCCACGACCCCAAGGCGGCCCTCGAGTATGCGGGTCGGTTGGCCGAGCAACGTCGGCGCTTTGCCGGGGAACTCGAAATTGTCATGCGGGTCTACTTTGAGAAACCGCGTACCACCGTTGGCTGGAAAGGACTCATTAACGACCCCGGCCTGGATGGCAGTTTCGACATCAACCGAGGATTACGCGTCGCGCGCCAATTGTTGCTCGAGGTGAATGCGCTCGGGCTGGGGGCGGGGGTTGAGTTTCTCGACATGATTACGCCGCAGTACATCGCCGATCTGGTTTCCTGGGGCGCAATTGGCGCCCGCACCACCGAGTCACAAATTCACCGGGAGCTGGCGTCCGGCTTGTCGTGTCCCGTTGGCTTTAAGAACGGTACCGACGGCAATCTGCGCATTGCGCTGGACGCGATTCGTTCAGCGAGCCAGCCGCATCACTTTCTGTCGGTGACCAAAGGGGGGCATTCGGCAATCGTGCGTACGCTCGGTAATGAAGACTGCCACGTCATCTTGCGCGGCGGTAAGACGCCGAATTACGACGCCGCCAATGTGGAGGCCGCGTGTCGTGAGTCGACGGCGGCGAATATTGCGTGTCGACTCATGATCGATGCGAGCCACGGTAACAGCCAAAAACAAGCCGCCAATCAGATTCGCGTGGTGCAGGACGTGGCGCAACAGGTGGCGCAGGGCGACGAACGGATTTTTGGCATGATGATCGAGAGCCATTTGGTGGCCGGTCGCCAGGATTTGGCCGCAGGCCACGCCTTAACGTATGGGCAGAGCATTACCGATGCGTGTATCGATTGGGAACAGAGCGTGCCATTGCTCGAGTGTCTCGCCGATGCGGTGCGCCAGCGCCGATTGCTGCGGGGGGATTAGGTGAACCCCTTGCCCACGCGAATCTTGCTCAACGTAGGTCATGCAATTGACCATATGTTCCTGCTGATTTTCGCGACTGCGGTGACAAGTATCGCCACAGAGTTCGGCGTCGGCCGTTGGGAAGACCTGATGCCCTACAGCGTGGCCGCTTTCTTTTGCTTTGGCATCGGTTCGGTGCCGGCGGGTCGTTTGGGTGACCTCTGGGGTCGGCGCCCGATGATGATTATTTTTTTTATTGGTATCGGGTTGGCCGCGGTGCTTGTCAGTCTGACGCAAACGCCTCTGCAAATGGCCCTGACCCTGGCTTTGCTGGGCTGCTTTGCGTCGATTTATCACCCCGTTGGGATCCCGATGTTAGTGCAGGGTGCCGAGCGCCCGGGGTGGGTGATTGGGGTCAACGGGTTAGCTGGCAACCTCGGCGTGGCGGGGGCTGCGCTGGTGACGGGGCTCTTGGTGAAACACGTGGGCTGGCGCGCGGCGTTTTGGGTACCCGGTGTCGTCAGCATCGCGTGTGGCTTGCTTTTCGCGCTCACGGTCGCACCCGAAGCGCATTCACCCGCGCGCAAGCCCGCACGAGCGCCAGACCCCGCCCGGGCAAGCGCGCTTGCGAGCGGCGGCGTCACGATGGCGAGGCTGTTCATCATCATGACGATGGCATCGACGAGCGGCAGCTTGCTGTTTAACTTTTCCACCAACAGCAACTTTGAGCTGCTCACGGATCGGCTGCAATCCATCGCGCAGGACCCGGCACAAATCGGCCTGCTGTTGGCCGGGGTTTATTTTGCCGCCTCGTTGACCCAGCTGTGGGTCGGACACTTACTCGATCGGGTAGCCCTGAAGTGGCTTTACCTCGGCATCATTACGGCTCAAGGCGTGTTCCTGGTACTCGCTACCCACCTCACGGGATGGGGCTTCTACGGTGTCCAGTTTCTTTTTATGGCGGCCATTTTCGGTGCCATTCCGTTTACCGACGCCATCATCGTAAGGTTTGTCGACGATGCCTCGCGCTCGCGCGTGACCGGGATGCGGCTCGCCGTCTCGTTTGGCGCGAGCTCATGTGCCGTCTGGCTACTGGGGCCCGTGGTCAAGCAGGCGGGTTTCACCGCCTTGTTGTGGTTGATGGCCGCAATCTCGTTGATGACGTTTGCGATTGTCAGTCAGTTGCCGAGGCCGTCGCCGCAGGCTTTGGTTGACGCGACCACAGGACGTCGGTCGCGCCCTGCGCACGGTTGAGCGTGCGCGCGAGGACGAAGAGCAGGTCGCTCAGACGATTCAGATACTGCTGACACAGCGGCCTTGTGTGCGCCGTACTGCTTAGCTCGGGCTCGTTGCGTCTGAGCGCAATGACGCTGCGCTCGGCTCGCCGACACACGGTCCGGGCGACATGGGCGATTGCGGCACTGCGTTGTCCACCGGGCAAAATGAACTCGGCGAGGGGCGGCAATTCGGCGTTGTACGTCTTGAGGGCCTGATCGAGCGCCACAACGCTTTCCGTTTTGAGCAGCTCAAAGCCGGGGATGCTGAGTTCGCCGCCGAGGTCGAAGAGGTCGTTCTGAATCTGATGCACAAGAGCGTCGATCGCCGCCCCGAGGGACTCGCAACGCAGCAGGCCGAGCGTTGAATTCAGCTCATCCACATCGCCCAGAGCGACGATGCGCGCTGAGTCCTTGGCCACGCGTTGACCGTCGCCTAAGCCGGTGGTGCCGTCATCACCGGTGCGGGTGGCAATCGAACTCAGGCGATATTCCATGACGACTCCCGGGGATTGATCGTCCGATCATACAATGGGGCTATCGACTTAGAGCGTTCTTGCCGGAGCCCAGACTATGAACGATCCACGCGCCCATTTTCCCCTTCCTGGTGTTGCCCCGTCGCCCCTCCCGGTGGCGTTCGAGCAGCGGGCGCGCGAGCACTTTGGGGATCGCTACAGCACCGGCGCCTCGGTCTGCGAACAACATGGCCGCGACGAATCGCCGTTTCTTCCCGTCCCCCCGCAAGCGGTCGTGTTCGCCCACCACGTGGACGACGTCGTATTTCTCGTCAACTTGTGCCGTGAGCATCGCGTCCCATTGATTCCCTATGGTGTTGGATCGTCGATCGAAGGGGCATTGTTGGCGATCGCGGGCGGCGTTTCGCTAGATTTGTCGGCGATGAATCAGGTGTTGGCGGTACACGCTGAAGACGCCACCGCGACCGTCCAGCCGGGGGTTACGCGGATGCAGCTCAACCGTGAACTGGCAGGTACCGGCTTGTTTTTTCCGATTGATCCGGGGGCCGATGCCAGTATCGGTGGCATGTGCGCCACCCGGGCCTCGGGAACGAATGCTGTGCGCTACGGCACGATGCGCGAGAACGTGTTGGCGCTGACGGTGGTCACCGCTGAGGGTCGCGTGGTTCGGACCGCGCGCCGGGCGCGCAAAAGCTCAGCAGGCTACGACCTTACGCGCCTGTTTGTCGGCTCGGAGGGCACGCTGGGCGTGATTGTCGAAGCAACCGTGCGCCTCTATCCTCAGCCTGAGGCGATCAGCGCGGCGGTGGTGAGTTTTCCGTCGCCGCGGGCAGCGATCGAGACCGTGATCCAGACGATCCAGATGGGTGTGCCAATCGCTCGCAGCGAGTATCTCTGTGCACAGACGATTCGCGCGATCAACGGGCATGCGAAGACGGCGATGCCTGAACAGGCGACCTTATTCCTCGAGTTCCACGGCACGGAGGCGGGCGTACGCGAACAAATCGCCACAGTGGAAGCGATCGCGCTTGAGCTCGGGGGGGAGAACTTTGTTTGGGCGACCCAAGCCGAGGAGCGCACGCGGCTTTGGCAGGCCCGTCACCACGCGTACTTTGCTTGTTTACAAGTGCGGCCCGGTTCGCGCGCGGTCTCGACCGATACCTGCGTACCGATCTCTCGACTGGCCGATTCTTTGGAAGGCGCGCGGGTGATTCTGGATCGTGCCACGATGCCGTCGATGCTGTTTGGTCATGTGGGGGATGGCAATTTTCACGCGCTGATTCTGGTCGACCCGCACGATGCCGACGAACTGGCGCAAGCCGAGCGGCTCAATGGGGAGATTGTCCGGCTAGCCCTTGCCATGGATGGAACCTGCACCGGTGAGCACGGCGTTGGTTTGCACAAGATCGATTATCTAATCGAGGAGCATGGCGACGATACGATCGATCTGATGCGTCGCATCAAGGTCGCGTTCGACCCGGACGGTATCTTCAACCCGGGCAAGATTTTTACGATGTCCTAACTGAGGCGCTCGGCCGCGAGCTCGAGTAGCGCGCGGATCTGATCGGCACCGAGTAGTAATTGGCGCATGCGATCGCGCTGCAGCGCGCGTTCGGTTGGACCCCCATGGATTACGTAAGTCCAACCGCTGCGTCCCTTGCGTTCAGCCTGACCGTTGGTTTCGAGCTGATGCAGCTTGCGGCGCACTGTTTCGCGCGGCAAGCCGGTCAGTTCGGCCAGCTCGCGGATGCCTTGCGCGCGCATGATCGACGCTTGGCCCGTACGTTCGGGCAAGCCGTCGACACCGAGCCGGTGGAGTGCTTCGAGGGGATTGTTCAGGGTGGCGCCGAGGCCGCCGCTGATCAAAGCGCAGGCGATCATGCCTTTCTCGAGGTCATCGCCAAACTGCTCGTTCAAATCGCGCAGCTGCAAAAGCTGAAGACGGCTCAGTTGCAGGGTAATGGCAACGTAGGTACGACGAAAGGCATCATCCAGGCGCGGGTTGCCGGCGCCGCCGCCGCCCTGGGTTGCCGGAGCCGTCGTCATCGGAGGCTTGGCCGTGGCGACGCCGCTGGCCTGGCTTGCGGATCCCATTTGCTCTGCGATGCGACAGCCTGAACCGCAGAAGATTCCGGTTTCAATAATGAAACGAACGCGCGCGAGCAGAACGTGCTGGGAGTGGCCGCTTGCGCGAGCGCAGTGGGATCGTAGTTCAATGGGGACGTCTTTTAGAGGTCCCGAATTGATACCTTGTTTGATGGGTGAGCGAGGGCAGATCGGCCCAGATTGGGCCTTTCCGCCGATGGGCGGCAGCGGCGAGCGGACGCGCTGGGTTAGCGTGTTGGCGCAGTGACCGCCTGTGCCGCCGCCAACGCCGTCATGTTAATGACGCGACGCATGGTCGCCGAAGGCGTCAGGATATGGGCCGGCCGTGCCGAACCCAGCAGGATCGGGCCAACGGTGACCCCTTTGCTGCCGGTCATTTTTAGAACGTTGAACAGGATGTTGGCAGCGTCCAAATTCGGCATCACCAGTAGGTTCGCGCTGCCCTGCAGCGTGGTGTCAGGGAGAAAGCCGCGGCGCAGTTCTTCCGAGAGCGCGGCATCGCCGTGCATCTCACCGTCGCATTCGACCTCGGGCGCGATCTGCGCGAACAACGCGCGGGCGGCGCGCATGCGCTGGGCAGCGGGTCGATCACTCGAGCCGAACATGGAATGCGAGAGAAATGCGACCTTGGGTGTCATGCCAAAGCGACGGACAACGTCGGCCGCCATGTTGGCGATCTGGGCCAGTCGCTCGGCGTCGGGCTCCTCATTGACGAACGTGTCGGTGATGAAGAGGGTGTGCTCGGGCAGCATCAGGGCGTTGAGCGTTGCCAGGCACGATGCGCCCGGGCTCAGTCCGATGACGTCGCGCACGGTCGCGAGGTGCTCGTCAAAGCGGCCCACCAATCCGCACAGCATGGCATCGGCATCGCCGCGCTCGAGCATCATGGCCGCGATCAGGGTGCTGGAGCGGCGCAGTTGCGCCTTGGCCAACTCAGGGGTGACCCCGTGGCGCCCCATACGCGCGCGGTAGTCCATCCAGTAGTCCTTAAAACGAGGATCGTTCTCGGGGTCGACGAGTTCAAAATCGCGTCCGGCGACGAGCGCGAGGCCCGCTTGTTGCAGCCGGCTGGCAATCACATCCGGGCGTCCGATCAGCGTTGGCCGCGCCAAGCCCTCGTCAAGAACGGCTGGCAGCGCGCGCAGCACGCGAGGGTCTTCGCCTTCGGCATAGGCGATCCGAGCAGGCCGTGCCTTCGCTGCTTCAAAGACCGGGCGCATGAGCAGCCCGGTCTGACTGACGAATCGCTCGAGCGAGCGCCGATAGCCCTCCAAGTCAGCGATCGGGCGGGTGGCAACGCCCGACTCGGCCGCGGCTTTGGCGACGGCGGGTGCAATACGCAAAATCAGCCGGGAGTCAAACGGTTTTGGGATGAGGTAGTCGGGGCCAAAGCGCAGTTCTTGTCCTGCGTAGGCCGACGCCACCTCGTCGCTCACGGGCGATTTGGCGAGCTCGGCGATCTCGCGCACGCAGGCAAGCTTCATTGCGTCGGTGATGCGGGTCGCACCGGAATCGAGGGCGCCGCGAAAGATGTAGGGAAAGCAAAGGACGTTATTGACCTGATTCGGATAATCCGAGCGTCCGGTTGCGATGATGGCGTCCGGGCGCGCTGCGAGCGCGATCTCTGGCCGGATCTCGGGCTCTGGGTTGGCGAGCGCGAGCAGGATCGGCTGGCGCGCCATGCTGGCGACCATCTCCCCGCTGACGACGCCGGCGGCCGAACAGCCAAGAAACACATCGGCATCGCGCAGGGCGTCGGCGAGCGTGCGTGCCGCCGTGTCGCGGCACCAGCTCTGCTTGGATGCGTCGACCGTTTCGCGGCGGGCTGCGTGAAGCACACCTTTCGAGTCGACCACGAGGATGTTTTGTGGACGCACGCCGAGCGCGGTCCAGAGGCCCAGGCAGGCGATCGCGGCGGCACCAGCGCCCGACACCACGACGCGCACGTCTTCGATGCGCTTGGCGGTGAGCTCAAGGCCGTTGAGCAAGGCGGCGGCTGAAATAATCGCCGTGCCGTGCTGATCATCGTGGAAGACCGGGATCGCGAGGCGCTCGCTGAGGCGACGCTCGAGCTCAAAACATTCGGGCGCTTTGATGTCTTCCAGATTGATGCCCCCGAGTGTTGGCTCAAGCGCGGCGATGATTTCGACCAAGCGGTCGACCTGGGTTTCAGCCAGTTCGATATCAAAGACGTCGATGCCGGCGAACTTTTTGAATAGACACGCTTTGCCTTCCATCACGGGTTTACCGGCGAGGGGGCCGATATCCCCGAGACCCAGCACCGCGGTGCCGTTGGTGATGACTCCAACGAGGTTGGCGCGTGAGGTGTATTCGGCGGCTAGCGAAGGATCGCGTTCAATCTCAAGGCATGCATAGGCGACGCCAGGGGAGTAGGCGAGCGAGAGATCGCGTTGGTTGGCGAGCGGTTTGGTCGGCGCAATGGCCAGCTTGCCGCGGGTTGGGAAGCGGTGATAGTCGAGCGCGGCCGTGCGCAAGGCCTGCTCTGCTGCGTCGCGCGAGATTTCGAGGGGTTTCATTGGAAAGTCTCCTTTGTGATTTTTTGCGTGTGCGGATTTCGTATTGTGGAGCCTTGGGTCGCCAAATTCGACCCGGCGAAAAAAAATGCAAGCTTCAGGCGGGGTACCCGCACCCAGCGGGCACCGGGATTGGGCGCACCAAAACAAGGTGTATGGCCCTAATCTGGGGCATTTTGGCCCGCAAAAGCTTGTTGAGCACGCTTTGGTGCGGATTTGCGGATCGTTTTTGGGCAAAAAACGAGCACCTGCGCACCAATCCGGTCTTGGCATAGGGGTTGCAAAGGGGTTCAGGCACGCCGAGTGCGCGAACTCGTTTTAAAAAACCTCCCTTCTTTTGTTTGAGGAATTTCATGACCCAACGCCGAGATTTTCTCAAGGTCGCCGCTGCGGCCGGTTCTGCCGTGACGCTGTCGGGACCTTCGATTCTGTTCGCACAGGACAAGTCGCCGATCAAGGTTGGCATCCTGCATTCCCTCTCGGGAACGATGGCGATCTCCGAGACCGCCCTGAAAAATACCGCCCTGATGACCATTGAGGCGTTTAACAGCAAGGGCGGCATCCTTGGGCGCCCCATCGAGCCGGTAATCGTCGATCCGGCCTCGAACTGGCCTCTGTTCGCCGAGAAAGCGCGTCAGTTGATCACGCAGGACAAAGTGTCTGCTGTGTTCGGTTGCTGGACCTCCGTGTCGCGCAAGAGCGTCCTGCCGGTGTTCGAGGAACTGAACAATCTGCTCTTTTATCCCGTTCAGTACGAAGGCGAAGAGCTCTCGCAAAACGTCTTCTACACCGGCGCGGCCCCCAATCAGCAGGCGATTCCAGCGGTGGAATACCTCATGAGCAAGCAAGGTGGGGCGGCTAAGCGCTGGTTCCTGCTCGGCACCGACTACGTTTATCCGCGCACGACCAACAAGATTCTGCGTGCCTTCCTCAAAAGCAAAGGCGTCGCCGAAAAAGACATCGAAGAGGTCTACACCCCGTTCGGTCACAGCGACTACCAGACCATCGTTGCCAACATCAAGAAGTTTGCTGCGGGTGGCAAGACGGCGGTGGTTTCGACCGTGAACGGGGACTCGAATGTCCCGTTCTACAAGGAACTCGGCAACGCGGGCCTGAAGGCCACCGACGTTCCGGTCGTGGCCTTCTCGGTCGGCGAAGAAGAGCTGCGCGGGGTGGATACCAAGCCCTTGGTGGGGCACCTCGCCGCCTGGAATTACTTCATGAGCGTCAAGGCGCCCGAGAACGCTGCCTTCGTCAAGATGTACCAGGAATGGGCGGTCAAGAACAAGATTCCAAACGCGGATACGGTGGTCACCAACGACCCGATGGAAGCAACCTACGTTGGCCTCAACATGTGGAAGCAGGCCGTCGAGAAGGCCAAGTCCACCGAGGTCGATAAGGTGCGTACCGCGATGGCCGGTCAGACGTTCATGGCGCCTTGCGGTATGAAGCTCACCATGGACAAGACCAACCATCACCTGCACAAGCCTGTGATGATTGGGGAAATCCAGGCCAATGGACAGTTTTCGATCGTTTACAAGACGAAAGAGCCGATCCGTGCACAACCTTGGTCGCCGTTCATCCCAGGTAACGAGTCCAAGCAGAAGATCTAAGTGAAGACGCCCGGGGCGAGGTGCTCGTCCCGGGCCTGCGGTGGCAACTGTTGTTGCCCTTTTCGACCTGGATAATCATGCGTCTCTTGTTTTTGATCATGCTCAGCTTGAGCATGGTTCTGCTGTCCCCAAGTGGGCGTGCAGAGGTCTCTCGCGAGGACTTGAAAGGCTTAGCGAGTGAAGAGTTTGATGCCCGCGTGGCGGCGATCGAAGCGCTGGTAGCCAGCGCCGAGCCGAGGGTCGCGTTAATTCTGAAAGCGCTCATTGAAGGGGAGCTCCACGCCGGGGCGGATGGCAGCATCTTGATGCCGGACGGCGAGCAGTGGGTCGACGCTGCCAGCGGCCAGACCGTCGCCAAACCGGCGCGTGCACCCGAGGGAATCTTGGCGAACAATGCGTTGCGTCTGCAGGCGGAATCCGCATTGGCCTCGCTCCGTTTGTTTGCGCCCGACGCGCAAACGCGTTTGGGGGCGGCGCGCGAGCTTCTCGAGCAAGTCGAACCTTCGATGCTGCCGATGTTGGACCGTGCCTTGTCGCTTGAACAGGACGCGCGGGTACTCGAAGTGCTGCGGATGGCGCAGGCGATTGCCGCCGCTAGCGCTGCCGACCCGGAGCGCCGTTTGGCTGCGGTGCGCACCTTAGCCGGGAGTGAGCTCGCGGCGGTGCGGACCTTGCTCGCCAAAATCGCCGCCGAAGGAGGCGATGCCGACCGGCGCGTACAAGGCGCCGCCGCCGCCTCGCTGGCGCAGGTCGAAGCGCGTCTGCGACGCAGCGAATGGCTCGGTCATGTCTTTGCCGGCTTGTCCTTGGGATCCGTCCTGATGCTGGCTGCGATTGGGTTGGCGATCACCTATGGCTTG
>Ga0136644_10002570_pt1 | contig 13807 bp, 12 predicted proteins | sample C_130820_EF_Meta_FD_94780 | JGI IMG/M metagenome (GOLD analysis project Ga0136644, IMG submission 94780) | Freshwater microbial communities from Lake Croche, Canada to study carbon cycling - C_130820_EF_MetaG (v2) (version 2) | ecosystem: Environmental > Aquatic > Freshwater > Lake | place... | reverse complement strand
TCATCGGTCTTCTGTACTAGGTTCATCTCGCTGGGAGTTAGCGCAATACGCTCATCAAGATAAATGGTGTGATACATCCTTTATCTTATTATCCTATTGGTTTGATATGTTTCAAATTTTAAGCCGGCACCGCTTCGCTTGCCGCCACCGCTTCGCGATGCCGACCCGCTTCGCTTGCCGCCACCGCTTCGCGATGCCGACCCGCTTCGCTTGCCACCGCCGCCATTAAGTCATTTTCACCCCTGCCCGTGCCGAGTCCACCACCGATAAGAACCAGCGCACACCACCTACACGCTGTTTATCGGCGTACCGGAGGAGAAATTCCATATAAGGACACACCTGTTTGAGACTCAGATCCGCCGTATGTTGAAACGGATCGCGCGCCCCCATTGTAAACCGTCGGTCCTCAACTGCAAATTGAATATCAACATTGTCTTCACGTGTTTTGGTCTGTTTAGCAGTCGGCTTCTCTGCAGGATTGTCGTTAAGAAGCATCGGTGCAATAGGTGACCCACTTTTGCGAAGAATATCATGAATCGCACGAATACGCTTTTCGTGATTCGTCAAGTTGCTAGTATTTGCACACTCGGCACCGTTAATACTTCCCTTTTCCTTATCCACAGTCTTGAATACAACTGTTTTTTGTTTGGAGACTAGGAAACCAAAATACGGTGCAGTATCCGCTTTGCGGTCTACGGGCTTTCCAAGAATCGCTTTTACATCTGCATCAAATACTGATGGGCATTGCGACACGGCGCCGCTAATAAGACAGTAATTTTCTACTTTGTTTACATCAAAATTATAGATAACACAGCCATTGATACGACCTTGGAAAAGTTCGCAGCGGCGATTGGCGGCGCTAAACATATCCGCACAAATCTTTTCGTACCCTTCAAGCCTATCAAGTCCGTGGATAAGCCAATAACTTAGGACCGCCCGTTGCTGTTTATAATTCCAATAATTTTCCATAAACCAGTGATACGCAATTGCTTTTGTATCAGGTAGATTACGGAAATAACGTAATACCCAGCGCCAGCCACTGAGATTTTTATTTAAATTTTCAATAGGTCCAGTAAGTTTTTTCTCAACAATATTATTGACTATTACTACCCAAACCCTGAGAGATTTGAGTGCCGAATCTACAAGTGTTTCGTCGTCCTCTGCGCCTGTGTCCGCAGTAGCAGCAGCAGGCTCCATATCAGCGGCAACATCAGCAGCGGCAGCATCAACAACGGCGAGTGCAGCGGATGCAGCGGATGCAGCGGGTGCAGCCGGCGCTGCGGTCTCCAATAGGCTGGAGCGCATAAGATCAAACTCTTCAGGCATACGACCGTACGCTCTACCGTAACGGAGTGCAATAGGTATCTGTGCATCAGTAACTTTTTCAGGTTGGAAGACAATATATTCGTTTACAAGTTTAAGGGTGCCGTAAATACCATCGTTACGGCGAATTTTTACTTTATCAATAATATCACGGAGCCCAATTTTCGCAAAGGAATCAGGGATTTTGCTGTAAAAACGTTTTTGAACTTCGGCAATAGGCAGGGCAGTTTCTTCCTTGAATTCATCAATAAGACGCTGTTGGCACTCCAGGAATATACGACGAAAATCGTAGGGTTCTTGAGTACTAATATTTGAGCCAAGCGTAGCGTTACCAAGCCCTTTTTCTGCTGAACATTGATAGGTACAAACTTCTGAGAAATCGCAGAAACTAGTGTACGGCTCATCCTGTAGAGTCACAACCGATTCACGGTTATGAGCATCAATAATAGCACGTGAGCCCATATTTTTGAGTAAAATAGCGTCAATGTTAAGCATACAGTCCCAGGCGTTAATTTTCATAAGTCGTGACACACGACCGATAGGCTGGGCTTTGCGGACCGCCAATCTATAGGCGTATAAGTCGGCAGTTTCGTATTTTCCTACATTGCCGGCATGTAAGTAAATTAGACAGTTACGCTTATCTAACGGAAGATTTACATGAGAGCAATAGCGAACACCACGACCCTCAATCTGCTCAATACGGTTCAAATGGTACCAACCGTCAAGTAGATGAATTTGGCGGATACATTTGAGATCCAGACCCTCGGATGCGACTTGAGAGCCAATAATTGCCTTTACTTTGGAACCGTTTGCCTCAGCCTCGGTCTTAATTGTTGTTGCGTAACGCAAAAGCGCAGGAAAATTGGGCGAAAGACCTGGGTCGCTAGTCAATAATACATAGAATTTAGTGGGTTTGGGCATTCCACTGTTTAGGAGTAGGGGCGCAGGGGTTCCATCGGCAAGAACACGCACCCATCCAAGCAATTCTAGGGCAATGGCAATAGGTAAAGCACCCGCCTTCACGTAACGAGAATAGACAAAAGAGATACCTTCTCCTTCAGTAATACTTTTTACAATAGAGGCAATCTTAGGAGCCCATGTTATAAGTTCATCGCGGAAAACGTCTGTTACAGATAAAGGCATATTTTCGGCTTCTTCTGGTGCCTGCACCCACCGATACTGTTTTACCTTTACACCGTTGATATTGGTCGTAATCTCTTTCATGTAGGAAGACCAGCCGTTACCGCCAAAGGTCCCATTAGGATAGTAAATATTGCCAAGTTGCATAGTTTGTTCAAGCATAAAATCGGTCACCTCGGTACCACGATTACTTGCGGCATCATTATCGGCAACCGGTTCTTTATTGCGCGATAAATATTTACGCAACGCTTTGCCATTTTCTGTGTCAGCAACTTCATGAACAATTAACGGCAGAGTTTTCATAATCTTTTTATCATCTTCGGTAAGGTGTACCATACCGTCCTTACCCTCTTTTCTGGAAATACTGATTGTAGGATAGCGTTCCATAAAATTCATACCGGCGTGCTCAGGCGGCGTTAAGCGTAGAGGAAATGTATTAGGATTTTCTCCACGCATATAACTTACGTAGCGTTTGATAAGACGAACAAGTTTCTCATCGCCACCTGGTTTGAACTGACCATCAATCTTAAATACCTGACCGACGTCTAGACGCATAGAATCGTCCTTTGTATCGTTAAGGGAAAGTAAGTTGAGTAGGAATACTATTTCGGGTGCAATATTGTACATAGGAGTTGCTGTCATAAGCATAAGACGTAGTCCCTCAGCGACTCTTAGGATATCTTGTAGGATTGGTGTAAGTTTCTTACCTTCGGCTTGTTCGGTAAGTTTGACTACATCGGGTTCATCAGCAACTTCTTCTCCTGATGCCGCTGCAACTACAGTATCCGTTTCAGCATCACGTAGATTATGAGCCTCGTCAATAATAATTAAATGATCCGCAAACAGTTCACTTAATTTCGCAATTTTACGTTTTGTGAGTTCTTCGCCACTAATCACGTCAGGTATTTCTTTGAACCGATTCTCTACCCAGTTTGCGAACGCCAGATATCCCATAATCTTATAACGCTGTTTTACAAGTTTATCTACCTCTTTAGCGATTTCCTCTTTATTGGGATTTTGAGTCGTATTTGTAAGTTGTAGATATGTCATACCGGTACATTGGGGCGATTTCCATAGGGATTTTGTTAGAGCGTATTCTTCTTTGCTGCTAGATACAAGGCGATTCACGTCAAAAATAGTACGCCGAAATCCTTCAGCAATTGCTTTGGGAGAAATGATAAAGACTTTGTTGTAAGGCATTGCGGCTAAATAGGTTTCAGCAACGGTAATGGCGGAGCAGGTCTTACCGACACCCACGCCGTGATACAGCAACACACCATTGTAAGGAGTGTCAGGATGTAAAAAACGCGCAACAAGTCGTTGGATAGACGTTGTGTCAAAGGTACCGTCGGCTTGTTTACAGCTATCTTCGCTTACAGGTTTGGAGGCAAGATCGTAGAATTCGGTTTTTCTGGCAAGACGAGCTGCGAAATTAGGATCAGATATATCGGGATATAATCCATATTGTGTTTCACGGCGTTCAAGCTCATCAGGGCGAAATCCACGCTGCTTCATAACTTCCACAACGCTGTCACGAAGACCATAATCGGTCCATTCATTATTCCATAGCCGTTCAAGCTCTGGATTTTCCATATGTTGAACTACATCTTGTACAACATGTGGATTAGCACCGCGATGGTCCGCAGAGATTACATTACGGACGTCCATCCTCTCTGCTTTTAGTGCTTGTTTATTAAACTATTACCAAGAACGCTTTCGGGCAGCCGCCGCTGGCTTATTATTCTTCTTAGTATTGTTCTTCTTAGCATTGTTCTTCTTAGCATTATTTGTCTTGGTATTGTTCTTCTTAGCATTGTTTGTCTTGGTATTGTTCTTCTTGGCATTGTTTGTCTTGGTATTGTTCTTCTTAGCATTGTTTGTCTTGGTATTGTTCTTCTTGGCATTGTTTGTCTTGGTATTGTTCTTCTTGGTATTGTTCTTCTTAGCATTGTTTGTCTTGGCGTTGTTTGTCTTGGTATTGTTTGTCTTGGTGTTGCCCCGCTTCTTATTTTCTGTTACCCACTTCTTTGTTATATTTACGTACTTCTTAATGGTATTGCTAACCTTACTCATATTAGCACAGTCAAGCTCAAGTTCATTCGCCGCCATTTTAAAACGGTTCTTATCCGGGCTACTATTCATCTTCTGCTTGAGATAGTTGATAGTCTCCTTGCAATTGCCGGAATTCTTCTTGTTTGCCGTGTTGTTCTTCTTGGTATTATTCTTCTTGTTTGCAGTGTTGTTCTTCTTGTTTGCCGTGTTGTTCTTCTTGTTTGCGGTGTTGTTCTTCTTGTTTGCAGACGCCGCCGCATTGTTCTTCTTGTTTACAGACGCCGCCGCATTGTTCTTCTTGTTTGCAGCCGCCGCATTGTTTTTCTTGGTATTATTCTTCTTGTTTCCTGTGTTATTCTTCTTAGTAGCATTCTTAACGTTATTTGCCATTCCTAAAAAGAACGCAGATATTTATTTATTGGACGACCACAATAATGACGACTATGAAACTTCCCATTCAAGAGCGGTATTAATTTTTTTAAGCAGTTCCCCCTCCGTTATTCGCCGATGAAGTTCCGTCATGACCGTCCGTTTCTGTACATTTGACACACGAATGTGTGCCATTGCATCTTCAAATGTAAACCAACCAATTGCGCCAATTTCACGTTTCATGATATGATTACGAGGCTGTAATGCAGCAATAACATTTGATTTACAGCATCCTACAAAATAGGTTTGTTTGTAAGGGATATTGTTTGTACCAAGATACTCTTCAATAAGCGGAGGTTCGTCAAGAATATGTACTCGTTTTTCTAAAATACCCGTTTCCTCCTTGAATTCACGTAAAGCACACTGTGTTTCCTTTTCTCCAACTGCGCGGCGTCCCTTTGGAAATCCCCATTCGGCTTCGGTAAATGTGCCGATTGCATGAGTAATATAATGTTCAAGTGTCTTGCCTTCCTTATCACCGCTTGCTTTGAGATTTTCAAAGTTACGACGCGCATTTTCAAATTCGGTACGAAATTGTCGGGTATTTTGCCCATTCCATAATTCGGACCATAGTTTCTCAAACGGTTTTGTAAGAAGCCGTCCGCGCTCCTCAATCGTCATTCCATTGATCAATAAATGAATATAATCCATTTTATCCATCTTGTATTTTCCTCGCAAGAATTCCACATATGAAAGGGAATCCCTACGTCGTACAAGAAGATAATATGGAACACTGTCAACATATTTTACAGCACATATACCAAACGACATTACCGGCGCGGGACAATCCCGGAATGTATGACCAAATTTACCACAATTTACACACTCCATTACCTAAGCGGATTAAGTTTTTTCGGTTAACCAACCTCGCTAAAATATCTAATTACAAGAGAATGTCATTGCCAGAGAGTATGAAGCAGCCTCCGCCACCGCAGGAGGAGAAGTTTCCGCCGATTGGCATGGGTCCCAGTGTATGGGGTCCAATTTTCTGGACAACAATGCATATTGTAAGTCTTGGATATTCCAACTTCCCTGCCGAGGAGGAGAAAATAGCGGCAATCAACTTCTTTGAATCTCTCCAATACATGATTCCCTGCCCCATTTGCAAGGAGCATTATAAGATAAATTTAGACAAAATGCCAGTAAAAGACGCCGTACACTCCAAACAGGCGCTTATTCGCTGGATGTTTAATATGCACAACGAGGTGAATAAACAACTTAACAAGCCAGAATTTGCGTGGAAAGATTTCATTCATGCCATGGGACGCCTATCCCAGATGGGCGAGTTTTCATTTTCACAGGCGGCAGCAGCGGATGGGCGTTCATTGTTGGACACTCAGTCGCTGTTATATCTTGCTGCGGGTATTGGTATCGGTGCCGTGGCATTTGCCGCTTATAAGCACTATGTTAAGTAAATCAAGCTTTTGCACAGCCATCTAAGAGTTCCATATCGGCATCCGGTTTGAAACTGAGCCAACTGAAAAGCGCAGCCGTTGTAGGATTATCTAGATGCATACCAATAATGGGGAAAAGAGCGTAGAAACGGGGTCGTTTCTTCTGGTATAGCCAACGCCATAGTAGTACATAGGGGATGACTACAAAAAAGAACACAAAGCCGTAAATCAAATATAAAATACGATACGGAAAGGGTTTGTAAACATTTATGTTTGTTGCGAGTGAAGCGCCAAAGATACCCAATGCAACTATTAAAAATGTTGTGAGCACAGAATTTGTGACTGTTAACGCACGCTTTAACATGCGTTTTACGCTAAATGTATTCCGCTCGGCATCCTCCCTTGCCTTCTTCTCTGCTGCCGCTTCTTTTGCCGCCTTTTGTGCAGCAGCCTCTTTTGCTTTCTTTTTCTTAATTGCTTTTTCCACTGCTGCCTGATCAAGTTCCGCTTTTTTCTCTTTATCTAATTCTTCCTTTTCTGCCGCATACGCTTCTGCCTCGGGATTATACGTAGCAGCATTAAGATTATAAGCTATACTATTCTGAAGCTGGCGTAAAAGCTTGCTCATCCCTATTGTTTATGAGTAATGTTATTTCGCATCCACGGACGCAAACTAAGGCGTTAACAGTCCAGAGACCAAGGGTGTTTGTTTTGTTCCGTTATTCGGCATAACAACACCGGCAGGCATATGATTCGCCGATTGTAGCTCACAGTCTTGTTCTGTGTTAAAGACGCGATCGCGGTCACATGCGTCAGCAGACGGCACCTTTACACAATAGCGACCGGTGAGGTCCTCTCCAATAAAACACCAGGCGGGTTGTTTCACTGGTAAAGGTTCTACCTGCGCCGGTGGCGCCGGTGGTGCTTCAGGGACTTCAAGTACCGGACTGGGTATATCTTTCGTTGAGCCAAAGAAATCATGCGATGTTATATCTTTCAAAGAGTCCATCCAATCCCATAGGTGGCTGCTTGCTTTAGCCCGATCGGACCACCATGGGCTTTCATGCCATTTGTAATATTGGGAAAGCACTGCCACCCCGACACATGCCGCAATAACAACAGCCAGTATAATAATTGTTTGAAGCGAAGCGAATTGAGAAAGACTTGCCGACGGCGACGAGTTTACACTATTCATTACAGCAGCAGAAACAGCATTACTTGCCATGATGTGTGTAAACCTTCTAACTTAGTGTGCGTCTTTTACTCTTTAGGAATTATCCTTACCCGATTAGATATGCCGGGCGGCTTACTAGCATTAGTTTGCTACGGAAACGAGAATATTATTCTCAATGGAAATCCTCAAACAACTTACTTTTATAAGTCGTTTGAGCGCTATACGCATTTTTCGCAGGAGCCGATCCAAATTCCTTTGGATGGACCAAATCTTCTTTTGACGGATGCGCCTATCTTACTCAAAACCAAAATCCCCCGTCAAGGAGATCTCTTGAGCGATTTAGTATTACGATTGACGTTGCCCGATATTTTCAGTAAGGCGTACCTGAGACCTAGCGGATCTACTTTTAGTGTAGATCGCGCCTATGAGTTTGCGTGGGTCCGTCAAATTGGTGTTCGTATGATTGAAACAATTACATTTACGATTGGTGGACAGATAATACAGCAGTTTAACAGTGACTGGATTAGTGCCCGTGCAATGATGGATTACGATACTGATACATACAATAAATGGCGTATTATGGTGGGTGATATTCCTGAGTGTTTTGATCCGGCAAACAGTATTTATGCAGATCCAAGTGTACCGGCGGGAGAGGGATATCCTCATGTAATTGCGTGGCGTGGAAATCCCAACAATACCATACCGACGCAAAACAATCTACCTTCCATTCCTGGACGTATTCTTCGTATTCCGCTAGGTTTATGGTTTTCGGATTTCTTTGCAAATGCGCTGCCGCTTGTAGGGCTTCAGTACCACGACTGCGAAGTGACAATCCAACTGCGCCCTATCCGCGACTTATACACAACTATTGATTTGTCAGGAGCCAGGGTACGACCAGGAGTCCAGACGCTTGCGCCGTCTTATTTACCAAACGGAACTTCTATTGATAGATATACCCAGATTTGGAACCAAAAGTATTATGGCAATATTCCGTTATCTATGACAAATTTGTATGGGGGCAGCAGCGATTTAAGTGGTTCTATGAAGTTCTTTTTGACAGATATTTCGGGTGCAGTACCGCTTTTGGATGGTTGGCCACTTAACGCTACTTTAGAGGCAACCTATACATTTTTACAGGATGATGTACGATTGATGTTTACAAATAGGACACTACGATACAATGTACGACAAGTACAATGGTTTACATTTTACGGAATTACATCAAGAAGTACATATAGGTTAGATGTACATAATGTGGCAACACGATTAGTATTTTTTGCCAGACGTAGCGACGCAATCACCTATCGTAATCAAAGTACAAATTTAACAAATTGGATGTATACGCTGGGACCAAATCGTCCAATTGTTATTCCAAAATACAATAATTCTTTTGCGGCGGTATATCCCAATGTTACAAGCAGTGGTTCACTGGGTCGTACAAGTATCAATTTACAAGGTGTACAGCGTGATATCTTACTCAATACATTTCTTACGGCAAATGGTAATCAATTGTTTGATAGCGAGGATGCCAATTACTTCAATCAATATGTGCCGTTCCGTTATATGGCAGGAGATGCCGCGCCGGTTGATAATTTGACGGCTGGAACCCAGTATGAGATGTGGCCAATTAGTGCGTATAGTTTCTCGCTCAACGGATCCTCTATTGAGCAGCCTACGGGTACGCTGAATACAAGCCGTATTGATCGTTTGGAGATGGATGTGGATGTTTGTCCGATTCCTTATCTGGCGGGCTATACATACAATCTTTACACATTTGTGGAGACACTGAACTTTTTGGAAATTAGCAGTGGCTTGGGCGGTCTCAAGTTTGCACGCTAAAGTCCAACATACAATTTGTTTTCTAATTTTTTATACGAGTTCGTTTTACGAATTCATATAAGTATAACCAAATCGGTAATTTAGTACTTGTTGACCCACCAGTCGTCCCAGAGGTAGGGAGGCTGTTCGCCATTCACATCCGTGGACGGCTGGACAATGCTTGTTGTGTTTGCGCGCTCGCGGTACAGAGAGTCGATGTGCGCGTAGTTGAGCGCGTACGAGAAGTACTTGAGACGGGACACCATGCCCTTCATCGGTCCAGAAATGTTGTAATCCGCAAAAAGGTGCTTATCGGAGCCAGCCCTGTCAGGGAAGTAGACGTTCTTCATGACATACAGGGGACCCGTGTTGAGTTTGGGTACCGTTGACATCTTCATACGGACCGCAATATTGCCGTTGACGTAAACGTCAAGGTTGTTACCCTTGAGTAGGATTACTAGGTGGAACCACTTGGCAACCGGAATGTTCGGTACAGTTACATAGTTATTCCACGAGTCAATAGTGTTCATGTAGATGCGGAGTGTGTTGGTATTGCTTTCAACAAACACGGCGGGACCAAGATTCGGGAAACCGCTATCGCTTCCCTTGTGGAAGATATGCTTGAGTTTGACTGGTGCACTACCCAAATTCTTACCACGCTTATTTGTTCCACAGCTATCGTTATTTCCTATCTGCTCAAAGGTATCGGGGTGGATAAAGACAAACATAGAGTAAGAGAACGAGGCACCGAACTGCTCGTCGCGACTGTTATACAGAATGGGGAAGCCAGTATCAGCTCCCTGAGGGATCTCAACGTACGTTGCCGTTGTATTATCAAAAAGCACGACCGCCTGACGATCTAGCTTACTCAGGAATTCGTTGATCTTTTCAATTATACCCATCAGAAACTGTAGTGTCATCATCGTAACAATGACAATAAATAGCTGGGATGCTAGCCCAGGACCTAAAGCGAATCCCATTACACCTGATGTGGCAGATTCCATTTCCTCTATTTATAATCGGTTTTATAAATGGAGAATCATTCGTTTATTTGAGTTTACAGGAAGTTCGCCCAGTGAGAGCCGCCTCTGTAACTCATATTAATGCCGAGCTTTGAGAACAGAGCACGCACAATGCTGGTCGTACCCTGGGGACCCGCCTGGTAAAGACCATAGATGCGGTCCGGGGTGAGCGCTCTACCAGCAAAGAATGCGCCGTTCAGGTAGCCGTTAAACCCACCTACGAGTGATGTATTTGCAAACTGGAGACCCTTAGCTGAGCCAACAACTGGACCCGGAAGTACGCAGGAGCGGTTGAGCTTGCCGTCGTAGTACACATCCACTACGCGACCGGAGACAACAACCGTAAAGTTGAGCCAGCGCTGCATATCAATATCGTTGATATCGCAGACGGGCGACGAGCCAGAGTTGGAGAACGCCTGCTGCGCCGCCGCGGGATCCTTTGCGCACGATGTGAAGTTCTGCATCCAGGTGACCTCATTTGACGCAGTAGGGCGTGTGTGGAAACGGATACCGAGCTTGTTGGTGTTGGGGTATAAGAAGGAAACCATGATGTACGCGGAATCTACGCCGGAACCGGGATCGGAGACTGTGGGGTCCGTGATACAGATGACCGGCTTGATCACGCCCATGCGGTTGCTGTTCCACGCGCTAACGTACATCCACCAGCTGAATGTGAAGTCGCTGCCCTCCTTGATGCGGAGCATTGCGCGGGGAGCACGATCAGACGTCGCCTTACCGAGCGCCTCGGTATTATCCATGTTGATACAGTAGCTTGTCTGGGCTGTACCGGAATCGCCAGTTGATGCGCTAGGGTTAGGAAGCGCAGCAGTGGATGCATTGCCCTGTAATCCGTATGGTGTCAGCGACCCACTGCTCATATCCAGCTGAATCACGTAGCGCTCCTCGCTTGAGCCCGCCGTTAGGTAGCTGTAAATAAGGTAGCACACAACTACAACCGTTAAGATGTAGAGGACATTTTGAACCAAGCCGGAATTGTTGGCATAGAACTGTCTGGCGGCGTTCATAATTCTTCTAACCTATCATGTTAAAATCTTCAGGCGTATTCGTAATCCACATACTCCAATCCGTTCGGATGACCTTTACGTTTTCCCTTCTTTCCCATATTCGGGCAGAATCCAGCGTGACATACAAGGTCTACAAACTGTTTCCAAATACCTCCATATGTAGGTCCTATATCCGGGATATTTGGCTTACCATATATATCAGTTACACGTTTGTAGTTTTCCCAAATTTCTCTCTCGTTAAGCCGTCGCGGCCATGCTTGTATCATACCTGCTTGACCCCAAAAATCCGGAGAAGTTTCAAGAAGAACGCCTGTAGGATTTGTCCATGTAACATTATCTAAGATAAGTGAGGTCACATGCTTGCCATTGACATATATATCAATAGAACGACCCTCAACTGCAACTAAGACTTGATTCCATCGGGCGTTCCAAATGCGGTCAATTTTAGCATTTGGTGCTCCACCAGTATGCGTCATCATTGGTGCAACAAGAGGGGCAAGCCGAAGGAGTCCCTTTTGGTGTACGGGGTCCAAGACAAATTCACCAACACCAAGTATTTTTAGAAGCGGTTTGAAGCGGAAATCGCCTTCTGGACCGGCAAAAGGTATACGCTCCGCATTCACCTTGTCCATATAGATAAAGAAACCCAACGTAAAATTGCTCTTAATTGATTGATTCAGTTGTGCCTGTGTTAGAACCGGCCGGAGCGATGAAGATCCCGCAGGCTCATGCTCGGATGGCGTTCCTTTCAATACAAAGGGACCAAGAACCCGCGATTCATCCGATTTCGGTGTAAAGTACCATGTATATATAGCACCCGCCACAATAATGACGAGAATCGTTATAAGAAATATAAATAGGGGATTCATCCTTCTTATAAAGTGACTATGTTTTTACAACCTTAGTTAGTTTTGGTGGCGTTCTGTACCCGAGACATTACGCTTTCTTTTGCCGAACTAATTGACGCACTTACCGAGTCACTTGCTTGCGATGCAAGCAATGTAGGATCGGTTGACGCACCACATGCCTTTTCTGGGGGCTGGAAAGGCGGGAATGGCATAGGACAGAAGTGCTTGAGTGCATTATTTTGTATTGCGTAAGGCCAGACAATTAGATTTTGTATAGCCGCAGACGCAGCTGCCTGACCACAAATACCGTACACTTCATTTTCCACCGGTTTGGGTTCACCTGCAAGAACCTTTGTGAGCTCAAGTTTACAATTCAAATTTACTTCAAGAACCTGATTGTGTACGCTGACTGTAATGCGAATAGGTTTATCCATAGGAACATCTACAATACGACCAGACTCACGGTATACATCACCAGTCTTAGACTTGGTATCCACAAATACAAGTATATCGTTGGTATTGGGGTCCAAAAATACACCGGGATTGAGGCGCTTTGGCAAACCGTAGGGTGGCAACTCAGAGCTGCTTATGGGCACTCCTGTATCATTAGGATTAGACGGGGCAAGCTCATCGGAGCCGCGGTGGAAAATGTGGCGGTAAGGTCCCTCAATATTGCTTATATTACGAGTATTTGCCAGTAGCAAATCAAAATGGTAGGTGTACTTTACATTCATATTATCAGGCAGAAACTCATCGGTCACAACCAAATTACTTACAGCCCCAGTGCCGTCCTTCCAAAAGAGATGTCCATCTTTGAGAGCCTTTTGCCTTGGCGTGCGAAAGATGTCCGTTATATCAATGTTGAATTTGAAGCCGCGCAACATCATAAAAATGAGAACAACTGTAAGAATTAAGAGTAGATACAGCAGCAAATTGCCGTAATGAGCTCCTCCCACATTTTTGGCAGCTTTTACAGTATTAGATGTAGCCGTAGCAACATAATTGCCCATACCGGGCATCTGTTCAAAGAGTGAAGCCATTCCTACTTATACGAAAGAAGTAATCCCTACATTGTCAGGGTGCCGTAAAAATCGCGCAGAGTCTTATTGCGGACAAAATTATTGAGTTTGAGTGATGTTTTGCGAAAAGCAATGTTATTATCGGTACGAAGTTTGCTCTTATCGTAAGTATTTCCCTTGTGCGCAATGACAAGCATTACCTTACGAGGATCCAGTTGTACTAGCGGCTCCGTATATTTCTTCGTAAATTCAATTTCCTCGGCAAACGCCCGTGATTCATCACAGGGATGCGCAACGGCATACGCCTTTGTAAATGCCATAGTCCCAAACGTGCCGTGATTGGCACCAAACGGTCCAGTTTCCCAAATACTATGGTCGTCTACAAAGTAGACGTGGTTGCGACTAGCGCCGGCAATAGACACTTTGCGCGAAAGTATCATTGTAACAGCATGCGTCACTCTATCGGACGTATAGTAATCGTCATCATCCATACAGACAAGAATGTCACCCCGTGCTGCCGTGTGAAGACGATTGCGCTTTGCGCCAATACTCAGTTTTGTATC
>Ga0136644_10002568_pt1 | contig 13814 bp, 9 predicted proteins | sample C_130820_EF_Meta_FD_94780 | JGI IMG/M metagenome (GOLD analysis project Ga0136644, IMG submission 94780) | Freshwater microbial communities from Lake Croche, Canada to study carbon cycling - C_130820_EF_MetaG (v2) (version 2) | ecosystem: Environmental > Aquatic > Freshwater > Lake | place: Lake... | reverse complement strand
TCGAGATCCTGTTTGGCGAAAATATGGTCATGTCCGTGGAATACGATCTGCACACCATGGTCTATCAACAATTGATGGATGGGCTTTTCCCAGTTGGGACGATACTTTGAAAACTCGACCTTGCCGTCGGCACTTTGGCCGCCCCATTCCCAAAACGGGGCCGCTTCGGCTCCCCCTCGGTTGTTCTGATCGGCACCACCTACCAAATGATGGATGAAGACAAACTTGTACTTGGCCTTGCTCTGGCTGAGGGTCTTTTGCAACCAACGGTATTGCTCTTCGCCCAGAGTCCAGAACCAATTCCCTTTTTCGTTGATCTCGCCACGGCGGGGACGTTCCAGAGTGTAACGAAAGGGGTCCAGAGCAACAAATAGTGCATCGCCCCATTGCCACGCGTAATAGTCATCAAGCGTTCCGATTTCCTCGATGGTCTCTGGATTGCCGGAGTAAAAACCGTTTGGTGAAGGATTTGGGAACAACGCCTTGCGAGTCTTCGTCGCCCACGTTGGATCCCCGCGCGAAGGGGACTCGCCGTCATGATTCCCCAGCACCAAAAAGAATGGGACCGAATGGCAAGCCGAACCTAGGTAATAGCGTTGGGATAGATAATGCCCATAGGAGAATCGAGGTTGTTTGTACTTGCCGGTCATGAAGGTATCTCCAAGTTCCAGATGGAAGTCGGATTGGTCAGCCAAGACATTTGCGAGAGTGCGCAAATACACGTCACCGCTGGAGTTTTCTTCCAAGTGCGAGTCGGATGTCACCGTGAAGACAAACGAGTTGCCAGGAGCGCGCTGCGTATGGAAGGAGTAAAACGGTGTTTCAACACTTGAAGGTGCTCCCTCAGATTGATACTCCCAAGTGTAGCTGTACCGAGTATTCGGGTTTAGGTCTGTAAGTTCGAACGACACAGGAACATCGTTTTGGAGTTTCGTCCATGCCGTCGTTTGGAGATTCGCAACCTGGCTGACTCCCGGAGGCCGCTTTTCGACCCCATAACGAATTCGCCCTTGGCCATTCTCGAAAGGCATGACCCGCACGGTGATCGAGCGGTCGGTGGGACGTCCCAGGATAAGATCAAAGGTTCTTGTGGGGACATCGTTGGCCGGCGATGGGGGTTTTTCGTAACTGCCAAGCCCACTGCCTCCTCCGCCTTCTTTGGGACCGGCTCCCTTGGGTCTGGCTCGCTGGCCGCCTTGCCTGTCACCCTGAGCGCTTGGGGAGTTCCGGTTGGGGTTTGGGTTTGTGTTTTGCTCAGCGGGTTGCTGAGCATCGGCCACAGGAGTCATGAGAAGCGCGGCCAGCGACATCGCTAGCGAAAGATTGATAACCAATCGATAAAATCTTTTCATAAAACCGCGATCTCCAAGTTCGATCTTCAAGTTCAACGTTCAAGGACTGATGCAGCGACGGGCTAGCGTGGGGGGCCGCGACGATCCCCGCGAGGTGGTTGCTCAGGAACAATGTTATTGAGATTTGAGAAGTCGATCCGTTCCTTACCATCCGGAGGTGATATTACTTTCTTGCGGAACAGGACCAGATTGTCGAGTTTGACGTCGTTGGACCAGATGAACTTGGCACCTTGAAAGTCGTTTTCGTAGTAAGGCTGTTTGGGTTTCACTTCGTCTTCAGAGTACTCTTTGGCGTTTGGCCATGCGTTGTCATCGAAATCGACAGCGAACCAATTTTCGGGAACAGGAGTGTTTTCAACGCGAGGGTTTTTGGTATCCGCTCCGATAGGTCCTGTCGAAAATGACTTGGCTTTCCAACTTGCATCGGTAACCGTTCCGTCAGCGAACTTGAGGATGAAGCCGCCGTCGCCGATATTCGTATTGGCGTATTCCATACCCGTCTTAGGGTCCGCGTTGTCGCGAGCCATCACGGCGAGGGTCATCGGATAGGTTGGCAAAAGATCGACCGAGATGACGTTATGGGGAATGAATTGAATCGAATCGACGACGGCCAGTTCCCCATTGATGTAGAGCATGAACCAATTGTCAGCGTAAATATTCGCTCGAATGGTATCTGCCATCGAGGGCTTACGCAATTTCGCTCCCTGTTTGGGTTTGCTGGGTTCCTGAGCGACCGCTGTCCTGAGAATATCGGGGAGAATATCCGGGAATATCCAGGCAGAAAAAGCTAAGCCGGCTGCTAGGACAATGCAGGGTAGGGCTCTAACTGAGGTCACGTGCTGATTGAGTGCGATTAAGAGTGTCTTCATGGTTGCGGGATGTCATCCGAGACGACTTGTTGATTCGAGGAATGGTGGTCAGAGTGATGAAAGAACGATTCTGGAAGTGTTAACTCATCGATCAGCGTTAGGCGAACCGTGAGGCGTTCTGGTCCGTAAGGCATCTCGATGAAACGCATTTGAGCGATGCGTCCAGAGTTCGATGCATACTGGATTTCGATCCGGCTCGGGCCCCTTTGTTGCCCCCGTTTCTTGGTAGCCACCAAAACGGCGTCTTGTTCGTCTCCTGCATCGCCCGGCGAGGAGGGAATGATTTGCACATGGTAAGCCTTTTGGATTTGCGTTAGGCCTTGGGATAGATTGGAAAGAGGGATCGAGTGCTCATGCCCAGGAAGATCTCGATTAAACCTCTGCTTGTCCTGGCTGACACGGACCGGACCGTTCGGAGCGATGGCCCAGCCGACTTGCCCATCACTTCCGGTGACAAACGGCGTACCGTCTTGTAGGAACCTCATCAACACAAACTCATCAGTCCCCCGAACATAGAGTTTTGCTCCCTCCAAAGAAGGCTTCGGCGGTCTTCGTTCGTCGTGTTGCTCGATCTGTTTTTTGTTTGGCAAGACAGCTTGCTCGACATCGACTCGGTAGAGCCGATCACCCAGAGCAAGCGATTTGCGCATTTTCTGAAGCTCTTGCGAAGCGCTCAGCTGGTTGCGATTCGAACCGATCAGAAGGGCAATCAGCAGCAGCGCCAATGACGCCAACATAGCCATGATCGAACTCCAAGACACCGCTGCACTGGGAGCTGCTGGCAATCTAATCTCGGCCTGACTCGGTGTCGGAGACTGCGTCGGTGTCGGTGTGGGATCGCAAAGAGCTGTTTTTCTGAGCTGATCGTTGAGCTTTTCGTCGATGATCGAAATGCGAACAAACTCCTGTCGCAGCTCAATCGAGCCCGCTAACGATTGCTCTAACTGAAGCATCTGAGCTTCGGTGATTTCGCCGTCGAGGTAACGATGGATCAGATCCAGGTCGGATGGATTCACACAGAACCTCCATCGAGTTGCACTTGGCGGTCGATGCATTCCCTGAGCCGCTCGCGGATCCGTTGGAGTGCTTTGGCTACCCCGTTGGGAGAACCACCGAGCCACTGTGAAATTTGACTCGGTTTCTGGTTCTCGGAATATCGAGCTTCGCACAGCTGCTTGGCCCGACCATCGAGTTGATCAAGGCAGGTCTGTAGATGAACCAGATGATGAAGCTCGCGTGGGGAGACTTGGGAAAAGCTCTCGGAAAGCTGATCCATGAACGAATCGGAAAACCGCAGTCGGCTTCGATGGACCGTTCGGAAGTGGAGCCGAACATGATTGCGAGCGATTCCGATGGCCCAAGCCGCAAAGGGTTGAGCCGGGTCATAACGGTCAAAGGATTCCAGGACCGCGATGGCGATGTCTTGCATCAAATCATCCCGTGTCGAGTGATCGCGAACCAATGAATGCACGTAGCTCGAAACGATCGGTTGGACGATCGTCCAGTGCCTTAAGGCGTGTTTCATCGATTCGTCGACCATGGTTTATGCTCCGCAAAACCTCGGAGGCCACAAGCTGGCAATCCGTCGGTTTCAGAGCATTTAACCAGTGGCCTGGGATTATGACTCCAAAGGGGACAGAAACCGCCAAAATTTATGGCGGAAAAACCCATGAGAACCCCTCAGGTAGACCGTCAGCCCTACAAATCATCTGCTTTGGGCAAATCTTCGAGCGACTCGATCCCGGCAATCTCCAGGAATCGCTGGGTGGTTTGAAAACCGTCCTCGTCGAGCTTGATCAACTCCCGGCGTTGCAGAAGGGCGAGTGTTGAACCGACACCTTGGCCTAGTTGATCTTCCAAATCCGCTCGGGAGATCCCGGGTTGATAGGCCACAATCGACAGGCAATCGATGGCGGTTTGGGAGAGCACCACCTCTTTGGTCGCACCCCACTTGAGCTCTTCGATCAAGGCATCGAGGTCTGAGGTAAGAGACAGTCGATAGCCCTCGGAGTCCTGGGTGAGCCTAACCGAGCTATTCTGAGCCTCCAAGCTCGTTTGCAACTGTTCGAGCCCTTGGAGGATTTCCTCTTCCGGAAACTCCTTGAGGGAGACTTTCAAGTCATCGAGCGAGACGGCTTGTCCATCCCTGGTCCCTACGAACAACAACGACTCAATGATCGATGGGAGAGACACAGGTACCCCATCGGTCTCTCCATGGATGGCGATACTACCATGGAAGTCAATCGAGGCTTGAGCCTCAGGCCGATGACTCTTTGCAACGCTGGGCGTTGGATCTTGGCCTTGGAGGACTCGGGCATAAACGCTGCCTAATTCCTCGAGCGAAACAAACTCGGAACCGTCTTCGTCGTTCGAATTCGCTGCGGGATCTAGATTGCTGTCCGATTCAGCCCTTGTCCATCGATCCACCGCTTTGCGTCCTTGCATCTGCTGACTCCCCAATATCGATCGCTCGCATTGACCGAGTGCGAGGAGATGACTCAACGCAAGTAAAAAAACGCTCGATCGAGCACTTCGGTCCAATGCTTGGTTCGTGCTTTGTTCCGTACTCGTACTCAGCGAGTCCGCTTGGGCGGACGAGCGGTACTCGTACTCGTCGACACACAGTATAGCCATCCGGCACATCGGTCCGCAACTACCGCGATCGCCTCGATCAAAGATTGGCATCGTCGCGGTTCGAAAAACCATCGAGTACGAGTACGAGTACCTACGAGTACCGTTGCACTGAGTACGAGAACGACGAAAGCCGATGCGTTGCCCGACTACTACCTTATCGATTACTTCCAGAACGGCACTTCGAAGCCCAGCTGCGATTCTGGCGATTGCTCCTCACCGGGAGAGCGTTCCAGCGATACACGGTTTTTTAGTTCGCGGTCTAGACGCAGTTTGCTACGCACTACTTTTGGCTCGATCGAAACACCTCCACTGACGATCGCCGAGACACTGCCATCGGAGCGTTTGCGCGTTGCGACAATAGAATCGATTTGAGTGGGTGCGACCTCCATATGGGGAACAAAAGCTTGTTTGCCCAGGACCTCAAAGGTCGGTATCGAGGTTTGGGGAGCTTGGGCGCGTACGATTTCCATCACGACAGCCAGGTCAAAGATATGGCGTAGTCGGCCGTAGATCGGATAGGCTCTTTGGAGGGATTGGAATTCGGCGGTGAAGTTCTTAGCAAAAGAGTCTGCGGCTCGGTCTGGCAACTGAGCGACTTGTCGGTTGCCATCGGCAGTCATCATTTGGGTTTCGCTCAATACCGAAACGTTAGAGCCTTTGAAATGGTAGATTTGTGCATCGGGATCGAAGGAGATCCCCGATTGGGACATGGCAAACCACCAGCGAACCATCGACTGCTCTTTGGCGTATCCTAGCTTTTCGGATTCGATCCAGTAGTTTGCGACTCCTTGGACGCTCGGTTCGAGTCCGAAGGCCAAGCGTTTCATGTGTGCATCGGCGACCAGCAGGGCGTACCCGGTGGGTGAGTCTTGCGCGATACCCACGACGTTGGCTTTTTGAAAACCGAGTTTTTGTTTCCATTGAGTCGACCAAGCTTCCGGGTCGCGTGCAAGCAGCCGAACAGAGGCTTTTTCGTTGGCCATTTGATAAGCCGCGATCAGGCGTTCGGGAACTGGGTCGATCGAGCAACCGAATTCCCCATTGCCGTTGAGAACATGGTGAGCGACCGTCAGCAGATCTTCGAGCAAAACCGGAGGTAGTTTCAGATCGCGATGCAGCAGGTCACCTTGTCGGTTGGCTGCTAAGTCTCCTGCTGGGCCGCCGATGAGCCAGTCGTTGTTTTTGGAATCCCACGCTAGGTAGTCGATTCGGCATAGTCCGCCGAGCACTTCGGTGGCGATGCTTCCACGATTCCCATGCTGGACCTGCAAGTGCAGTTGTTCATCGAGTGAGCGCAAGGAGATCCATCGGAGTTCGGATGGTTTTTGCCAGTCCCCGAGTTCATCGAGCGCCACGGCGATCGGTTCCCCTTTGGCCAACTCCTCTGGCAACGCCCTGAGCTTCGGTGCACCGGATTGTTTGACGTTGCTAATTCGTTCGATCACCCCGTCGGTGGTGATCCGGACCCCTTGGCGAAACGGGGACATTGTCGCGGTGCCACCTGCGTTGAGCCAGACGTCGGGCGAGATAGTTGTTTCGATCAGACGCATGAGTTCGTTGAAATTCGCGATCGATCCACCCCCCGCGCCACCCCCGGCCAAACCTTCAGTGCCTGAGTCTCTGTATGGCCCGAGTCCAGATCCAGTTGGCGTGTTTCCAGAGGCGAGCGAACTCGAGGGAACATCGCCGGGCTTGAGTCGCTGGGAATGCAGCACGGTGAGGACTCGCTGTTTGGCGGGCCCTGGGAGATTGTCAAATGCTCCGTGCAAGGCGGCTTGGTCACCGGCAGCAAGGGCCCGGGCGAGCTCAGGGAACTCTTTGGCAAGCCGATCAGGGGTTTGGGCCAGCAAAGACGTACCACACAGCAGGATGGCAAGGAAAAATCGAGTGGCAAACGAGAGATTGTTCATCGATCCGCTCCGAATGAAAACCGGAAACATGCATCCGGGGCGCCCAAGACGCAACGCCCGACTATCGATTGGGATTATACCAGAATCCCAACCGATATTTCGAATTCGCAAGAGGAAAACTTATGAGAAGCGTTCTTGGAGCGAGAGGACTTCGACCTCTTTGTTGCGGCTAGCCAGCATCGCTTCGACGGCGACGCGGCCGGCCGAAAGGGTGGTGATGCAAGGCACACCGTATTGGACCGAGGCGGCTCGAATGCGGCCTTCGTCGGTTCTGGCCCCTTTGCCGTTGGGGGTGTTGATGATCAAACTGACATCATCGTTCTTAAGGTAATCGATGAGGTTCGGGTTCCCCTCGGCCAGTTTCTTGATGCGTGTGACAGGTATACCGGCTTTTTCGATTTCCAAGGCGGTTCCGGTGGTGGCAAGCAGTTTGTAGCCCATCTCGTGGAGCTGCTTGGCCAAACAATCGATTCCCTGTCGCTGACGCGCGGCGATGCTCAGGAACACATTTCCGTGAGTGGGAAGTACGGTTCCGGCTGCGATTTGGCTCTTGGTAAACGCGATCGCGAAATCGTCGCTGATGCCCATGACCTCGCCGGTCGATCGCATCTCAGGCCCCAGGACGATATCAACTCCAGCGAATTTTCTGAAAGGGAAAACCGCTTCTTTCACGGAGATGCTTCGTGGAATCGGTTCGGAGACCACGCCGAGCTCTTTGAGTTTCTTGCCGACCATGACTTTGGCAGCGATGCTTGCGACCGCAACGCCTGTGGCTTTGGCCACGAAGGGGACCGTACGGCTGGCCCGAGGGTTGACCTCAAGCACATAGACGTGCTGCTGTCCGTCCTCTTCTTTTTTGATTGCGAATTGGACGTTCATCAATCCGACGACGCGCAGGCGTTGGGCCATGGCGCGGGTTGCTTGGCGAATCTCTGCAAGAACCTCTTGGCTGAGGGTAAAGGTGGGGATTACGCAAGCCGAATCGCCCGAGTGCACGCCGGCTTCTTCGATGTGCTCCATGATTCCCATGATGACCACGTCATCGCCATCGGAGACCGCATCGACATCGACCTCGATGGCATCTTCGAGGAATCGATCGATCAGGACCGGTTGGCCTTGGGCGACGACGAAGGCTTCGGCGACAAACCGATCGAATTGGGAGTGGTCGTAGCAGATTTCCATGGCTCGGCCACCGAGGACAAAGCTGGGTCGGACCAAGCAGGGGAAGCCGATTTTTTGTACTTCGGCTCGGGCTTGCTGCATGTTTCTAGCGATGCCGTTGGCCGGTTGTTTGAGATGCAGTTCCTGGATGAGTTTTTGGAATTTCTCGCGGTCTTCGGCATCCTCGATTGTCTCGACGCTTGTACCGACGATCGGGACCCCGGCATCGGCCAGCGCCCTGGCTAGGTTCAAGGGAGTTTGCCCTCCGAATTGTACGATCACTCCGTCGGGTTGCATCCGATCGTAGATATTCAGTACATCTTCGGTCGTCAACGGTTCAAAGAAGAGCAAATCGCTGGTGTCATAGTCGGTGCTGACCGTTTCTGGGTTGCTATTGACCATGATCGACTCGATACCGATCTCTCGGAGAGCATAGCTGGCATGGCAGCAGCAATAGTCGAACTCGATGCCTTGGCCGATCCGGTTTGGTCCCCCCCCTAGGATCATCACCCGTTTCTTGCCGGGCTGTTTGAGCGGCGTTTCGTCTTCGCTTTCGTAGGTGCTGTAGTAATAAGGGGTGTAGGCTTCGAACTCCGCGGCGCAGGTGTCGACGGACTTGTAAGTGGCCTTGATCCCACGCGAGAGCCGCCAGGCTCGAATTTCTTCGTCATCGCTGGTCAGCACGGTGGCAAGTTGTCGGTCGGAAAAGCCCATCTGTTTTGCTTGGCGAATCTGATCGGTGCTGGCAAAGCCAAGCGAACCGGTTCGTCGCAAGCTATTCTCCATCTCGACGATCTCTTGCAATTGGTCGAGGAACCATGGATCGATTGCAGTGATGGAATAAATCTCGTCGATGCTCATGCCGCCAAGCAGAGCGTACCGCAGGTACCATACTCGGTCTGCGTTCGGCCTGGAGAGCTTGTTGCGAATCTCTTCATCGTCGGGACGTCGGTCGGTGTACCACAGATCCTTGCTATCAGATCCGAACCCAAAGGCACCGACTTCCAGTCCGCGTAGTGCTTTTTGGAACGACTCTTTGAATGTTCTTCCGATAGCCATTGTTTCACCGACACTCTTCATCTGCGTCGTGAGGGTCGGATCGGCCTCGGGGAATTTTTCAAAGGCGAACCTCGGGATCTTGGTCACGACATAATCGATCGTCGGTTCAAAACAAGCTTGTGTTTTCTGAGTGATGTCGTTCTTGAGTTCCCACAGACGGTAGCCGACAGCGAGTTTCGCCGCGATTTTAGCGATGGGGAATCCGGTGGCTTTGCTGGCCAGGGCGCTGGAGCGACTGACACGGGGGTTCATCTCGATGACGATCATGCGACCGGTCTTAGGATGAATCGCAAACTGGATATTCGACCCTCCGGTCTCAACACCGATTTCGCGAATAATCGCCAAGCTGGCGTCCCTCATTCGCTGATATTCTTTGTCGGTGAGCGTTTGAGCAGGGGCGACGGTGATCGAGTCGCCGGTATGCACACCCATGGGGTCAAAGTTCTCGATCGAGCAGATGATCACGACGTTATCGTCCGCGTCGCGCATGACTTCCATCTCGTACTCTTTCCAGCCGATGATCGACTCTTCGATCAAAACCTCGGTGATTGGAGAGAGGGTCAATCCATTTTGAACCAGCGCATCGAATTCGTTGCGGTTGTAAGCGATCGCGGATCCGCTGCCACCCATCGTGAAGCTTGGACGCACGACACACGGAAGTCCCACGTCGGCCAGTGCACTTCGGGCTTCGGAGATGTCGTGCACGACGTGCCCACGGCAAACCTCCATCCCGATCTTTTCCATGGCCAGCTTGAAGGCATCTCTGGCCTCGGCTTTGTGGATCACCTCGGGGTTTGCACCGATCATCTCGCAGCCGAACTTTTCCAATACTCCATGCTTGGCCAGGTCCATGGCGATGTTCAGTGCCGTTTGCCCACCGAGCGTTGGCAGGATCGCATCTGGGCGTTCTCGCTCGATGACTTTGGTGACAAACTCCCAGGTCAGTGGCTCGATGTAGGTTCGGTCGGCCAATGCCGGGTCGGTCATGATCGTTGCCGGGTTGCTGTTGACCAGCACGACCTGAAAGCCTTCTTCGCGAAGGGCTTTGCAGGCCTGGGTTCCCGAATAATCAAACTCGCAGGCTTGTCCAATAACGATGGGGCCTGATCCGATCAGCAGAATCTTGTGGATGTCGGTCCGTCGGGGCACGAGTTGCCTGACCTTTCGGGTTGTTTAGGAGGGATGGGAAACGACTATTTGCGTCGGAACAGTGGCCCCGCATAGCGGGCTCCTTGGCCAAGCTCTTCTTCAATCCGGAGCAGTTGGTTGTATTTGGCCATTCGATCCGACCGCGAAGCCGAACCGGTTTTGATTTGACCGGTGGACATACCGACTGCAAGATCGGCGATCGTTGAATCTTCCGTTTCGCCGCTTCGGTGAGAGGAGATGCTCGTGTATCCATTGCGATGCGCCAATTGGATGGCTTCGATGGTCTCGGTAAGCGTTCCGATTTGATTGACTTTGATCAGAATGCTATTGGCGATCCCGGCATCGATACCCCGCTGCAAGCGTTCGGTGTTGGTCACAAACAGATCGTCGCCAACGAGCTGGACCTTGGAGCCGACTTTGTCGGTGAGTTTTTTCCAGGAGTCCCAGTCGTCTTCGGAACATCCATCTTCGATCGAGCAGATCGGGTAGTTGGCAACCCAATCGGCCAGGAAGTCGACCATCTGGTCACCCGAGAGCTGCTTGCCATCGATCGTGTACTTCTTGGACTTCTCGTCATAGAACTCGGTCGCCGCGACGTCCAACGCGATGAAAATCTGCTTGCCAGCTTCGTATCCGGTTCGCTTGATGGCCTCCATGATCAGGTCCAAGGCTTCGCGATTGCTCTTGAGGTCCGGAGCAAATCCGCCTTCGTCACCGACGGCGGTGTTGAGTTTCTTTTCGTTGAGAACTTTCTTGAGGTTGTGGAAGATTTCCGTGCCGGCCCGGAGGGCTTCGCTGAAGGAATCGAAGCCAAGGGGCATGACCATGAATTCTTGGACATCAACTGAATTGTCAGCGTGTTGGCCGCCGTTGACGATGTTCATCATGGGTGCTGGAAGCAGATGGGCACCGGCGCCACCGAGGTATCGATACAGAGGTTGGCCGGTGAAGCTCGCTGCTGCTTTGGCAACCGCCAAAGAAACGCCCAAGATGGCGTTGGCACCAAAGTTTTTCTTGTTGGGGGTACCGTCCAAATCGCAGAGGGTCGCATCGATCGAGCGTTGGTCTAGGGCATCCATACCGATGAGTTCATCGGCGATCTTTTCCTGGATGTTGGCCACGGCACCGAGAACTCCTTTGCCCATGTACTTGGATTTGTCCCCGTCGCGTAGTTCCCAGGCTTCGTGGGCACCAGTGCTAGCACCGCTCGGGACAGCTGCTCGACCGAAAGAGCCATCGACCAGCCGAACGTCTACTTCAACGGTGGGATTTCCACGGGAATCAAAGATTTGGCGGCCTTGGATGTTTTCGATCAAGCTCATGGTAGGGTCTCGGAATAAGGGAAATTGCAATCGATACCGGGACGAATCGAGCTTGGCAGCACCACTCCCCGCGCCGGATCCGAATTCTGCCCGATAATTCCAAAATTTGCTAGTCTTGCTGAGGTCCCTTGGGGCACTGGAACTCCAAAAAAGGTGGCTCCATAGGAATTTTTGCACGCTGCACCTCTAGTCGAAGAGTCGAAAGTTTGTTCCCAGGCGTTTCGAAGGAACGGTTTTTGGGGATGAGCCTCGAGGGACTTCAACGGGGTTGCGCCCCCCCGCGATCGGCAGGCCCTCGGCTTTTTTAACCAATGACACTCCAACGAAGCCTCGCTTGAGAGTAAATTGACTTTCCTATTGCCTACAAGCCTCAACTCTGAAGCCTCTACCGTGAAGCATCTACTGTGGGTTAGGTCTTTGCTCGATGATAAGGTGTTCATTGCATGTTTACAGGGCTCGTCGAATCCAAAATCCCAATGGTCCAGAGTTTCGACATTGGGCCTGGCAGGCGATTGGTCTTTGAGCTTGGGGAACTGGCGCATAGCACCGATCAGCCCGTTGGTTTAGGAGACAGCATTGCACTCTCTGGTTGTTGTCTGACGGTCGTTGAGATCGACGGCTCCCAATGTCATTTTGAGCTTGGGTCCGAAACCCTTTCGAAAACCAAATTCGCCAAATTGCAACCGGGCCAATTTGTCAATTGCGAACGCTCACTGCGAGTCGGAGACCGGCTTGGAGGTCACTTCGTCACTGGCCATATCGACGGACTTGGACAACTGACTAGCATTCGCACCGAAGGGGATTGGCGCTTCTATGAGTTCACCGCTCCGATCGCTTTATTGCGTCAGATGGCGCCTAAAGGGTCGATTACGGTCGACGGAGTGAGCCTAACGCTCGTCGAGGCCGACGACGAGCGTTTCTCGGTGGCGCTGATTCCTCACACGCTTGCTCTCACCACATTGGGCGAGCTAGGAACCGGCGATTCGGTCCACTTGGAGACAGATATTCTCGCCAAATACATCGCTCGGCAACTTGAGGGGATCCCAAGATAACGTTGGGATTCGAGCCTTTTGCCTAAAATTCCCTTGGATTTTTCTGCTGGGACCTTTCGGGCCGCAGTTCGAAAAGTCTATGCTATCGACCCCGGCGTTTGATGTCCGTGAGTTTGGTGCATCCAGTGGTAGGTTTCATGTGGTAGGTTCCATGAGTAAGTCGAAGATTTCCGTCGTAGAGGCCGAATCCGAAAAGTTTCCTTTTCTTTACCGGTTCCCTCTGAAGTTCGGAGGACGGGTGGTCAACGATGTCACGGTGTTTCGTGCGGTGGTGACCCTCGAAGAGCAATCGGGAAAAAAGAAAGCTCACGGAATCGGCGAGATGACGATGGGGACGGCATGGGCCTGGCCGACAACAGCCCTGAGTCCAGAGATGGCACTTCGGACCATCGTGGTGCTTGCTGAGCGGATCGTTGCTGCTGCGACGAGTTTGGTTGCCGACCAGCATCCGTTGCATTTGGCTGGCCAGCTCAAACCGATCGCCAAAAAGCTCGCCGAGGAGCTCGCCGCATCGATGAAGCTTACCGAGCCGATCCCTGACCTTGCGATCGCTTTGGCGCTTTCTCCGTTAGATATTGCTCTGCATGATGCTTATGGCCGGTTGCACCACAAGAACACGTTCGAATGTTTCACGAATGAGCATGTCGGTAGCGATCTATCGAATTGGCTCGGTGAGGAATTCGTTGGAAAGGACTTTTCGGAGATCATTGCTCCGGAGACGTCCCCGATCCTCTTCTTGTACCACTTGGTCGGCTCGCTCGATCCACTGAGCAAAGACGACTTGAATCGCAAGATCGGCGATGGGCTTCCTGAGACCCTCGAGGAATGGATCCAAACGCAACAGCTCTCGCACTTGAAGATCAAGCTCACAGGCAAGGAGCTTGATGCCGACGTGGGGCGCGTGGTGGAGATCGATCGGATATCATCGCGAGCGTTTCCGACCAAGCAGTTTTCGTATTCGTTGGACTTCAACGAGGCATGCGAGAACGAGGATTATGTCATCGATTTTATCGAGAGGCTCGAGAGGCTCAATCGAGAAGCGGTTCCCAAGATCCATTACATCGAGCAGCCCATGGGTCGGGATTTGCGATTGCGTAAAGAGGTCACGATGCACCGAGTCAGTCGGCTCAAGCCGGTGGTCATCGACGAATCGTTAACGGATTTGGAGATGCTCCGATTTGCCAAGCAGCAGGGGTATTCGGGGGTAGCCGTCAAGGCTTGCAAGGGAGTGAGCGATTCGATATTGCTCAGCGCGGCGGCTAGGCAATGGGGGATGAAGATCTACGTACAGGATTTGACTTGCGTG
>Ga0136644_10002567_pt1 | contig 13814 bp, 10 predicted proteins | sample C_130820_EF_Meta_FD_94780 | JGI IMG/M metagenome (GOLD analysis project Ga0136644, IMG submission 94780) | Freshwater microbial communities from Lake Croche, Canada to study carbon cycling - C_130820_EF_MetaG (v2) (version 2) | ecosystem: Environmental > Aquatic > Freshwater > Lake | place... | reverse complement strand
GTCGTTGTGTCCAAAGTTAAAGGTGGTCTATCCGTTGATATCGGTGTTAAGGCTTTCTTACCTGGTTCTCAAGTGGACATCCGTCCGACTAAGAACTTGGACCAATACCTTGGCAAAACTTACAAGTTCAAAATTATTAAATTTAACAAAAAACGTGGAAACATCGTTCTCTCTCGCAGAATGTTATTGATGGAAGAGAGAGCTCGAATGAAAGAGAAAACTCTATCCAACATCGAAGAAGGGCTCGTCACAGAAGGTACGATTAAAAATCTTACCGATTACGGTGCTTTCATCGACTTGGGTGGATTGGATGGCCTTCTTCACATTACCGATATGTCTTGGGGACGCATCAAGCATCCTTCCGAGCTATTTAAAGTCGGAGATAAAATCCAAGTTAAAGTTCTCAAATATGACGAGGATAAAGAGCGTGTCAGCCTCGGCTACAAACAAATGTTGCCAGATCCCTGGAACACAGTGGAACAACGTTACAACATTGGAATGCGCGTAAAAGGTAAAGTGGTTAGCTTGACCGACTACGGTGCTTTCGTTGAACTTGAGCCAGGCGTAGAGGGACTTGTTCACGTCTCTGAAATGTCTTGGACCCAAAGAGTAAAACACCCATCCAAAATACTTAATGAGAACGACGTTGTTGAAGCGATTGTTCTTGATGTGGACACTGGAAACCGACGTATCTCTCTCGGCATGAAACAAATTGAACCTAATCCTTGGGATATCATTGCTGAAAAATATGCTGTCGGAAGCAAAATCAAAGGTGTCATTAAAAACACAACTGACTTCGGTGTCTTCGTGGGAGTACCAGAAGGTATTGATGGTCTAGTTCACGTCAGTGACATCACTTGGGAAAACAAAGCAATCGATCCCAACACTCACTTCAAAAAAGGTGAAGAGATCGAATGTATGGTTCTTTCGATTGATAAAGCAGCTGAAAAATTCAGCTTAGGTATCAAACAACTTTCAGATGATCCTTGGAGAGCAGTTGCAGAAAAATATGCTCCAGGAACCAAAGTAAAAGGCAAAGTAACAAAAGTTGCTGACTTTGGAATCTTCTTGGAAGTGGAACAAGGGGTTGAAGGGTTACTTCACGTTTCCGAATTAGACGGAGAAGGTGGAAAACCCAAAGAACAACTCAAAACCATTGCCGAAGGAACTGAGATCGAGTGCATGGTGACAGCTGTGGATCTTAAAGAACACAAGCTATCCCTTTCCATAAAAGCAATGAACAAAGCTGAAGAAAGAGAAAACATTCGTCACTACGCGAAACAAACCTCTTCTTCTTCGCGTTCCAGCTTCGGAGATGTTCTTGGTGAATCTCTCGCTGCAAAACTAAAAGAAGCAGCCGGGAAATCTGACACCGACTCTTCCGGCGAAGGTTCAGGCGGAGATACTGATAAATAAGCATGAAATCTCTCATGCGAATTCTTGGTGCAATCATGGCGGTGTGTTTCACCGCCATGATTGTCCTCTTAACTCTTTCTTTTTTTAAACATTCTGTTTTTGACCCGAGTAAATCGCCTCATTTACCTCATGTGGCTGTCCTTGATCTTTCGGGTGTTATTTACTCTAGTGCTTCCTTCATTAAAGACATTGAAAGTCTCGAGCAAAATAAGTCCTGTAAAGCAGTTGTCCTAAGAATCAACTCTCCTGGAGGAGTTGTGGCTCCTTCGCAGGAGATTTATGATTCGATTCGGAATCTGGATAAAAAAATTCCAGTAATCGTCTCAATGGGTTCACTTGCGGCCAGTGGGGGCTACTATGCCGCTTTAGGGGGACGAACCATTTTTGCCAATCCCGGAACGTTAACAGCAAGCATCGGTGTGATCATGGAATTCATGAACACTGAGCGACTTTTAGATTGGGCAAAAATTGAACGATTTGCTCTAAAAGCAGGAAAGCTCAAAGATGTGGGCTCCCCTACCCGCAAAATGTTGCCCGAGGAAAAAGCATTTCTTCAAACCTTGCTAAATGATGTCCATTCTCAATTTCGCTCGACAGTTAAAGAGAGAAGGAAACTGACCGATGCTGAACTGGAACAAACAGCTGACGGTAGAATTATGACTGGGCTTCAAGCTAAAGAAGCCAAACTAATCGACCAAATAGGCGGTTATCAAGATGCTGTGAGAGAAGCGAAAAAACTTTCGGGTCTTTCTGAATCAGCTCCAGTCATTATTAAAGAGGCTCCACGAGGTTTGTTGAAAGAACTTCTTTTAGGAGAAGCGGAAGAAGAAGAAAGCCGTTGGGATCACTTATTTACAGCTTTATCGAACGGACTAGCCAATCTCTTCGGCAACGCATCTATGCGATTAATGTATTTAAGCCAGATTCAATAATTATTTAGTATTACCTTGGCTGTCTTGGGGAGCCGGAACTTCAAGCTTAAAAAGAGTGGCTGCATTTTTGTAAAACACATCATCCCAATGCTCTCTGGGTATAGCTCTCATGACTACTTCCACGTAAGGTTTGACATCCATTAGGGGCCAATCGGAGCCGAACATCATCTTCTTGGGATTCTCTACATACAGCCAAAACCATCGGATAGGTTTAATCGCTAACTCCTCTACCGATTCGGCAGTAGCTTTAGAAACATCCCCAAGCATTAAGGCAGAAATATCCACATAAACATTGTCATTTTTGTAAACAACCTCCGCAGCAGATTGGATCCAAGGATTTCCCATGTGGGCTATGACGAAATTCACTTTTGGAAACTTCACAGCGATTTCATCTATCTGTAAAGGCTCTGCGTACTTAACTTTGGCCATCTTGTCGTAAGTGTCTCCTGTATGAAACACCACAGGCACCGTGTATTTTTCAGCCAAAGCATAAAACTTTAAGTAAAAAGGATCAGCTGCATAGCGAGGGATGTAACCTAAATAAACCTTAAGGCACTGGTAATCGCCATTTTTCAACCCCTGTTCGACTCTTTTAACAGTTTCTCCGGGAACCACAGCTGCACAAATTGCCATATTGAACCTGGCGCGACCTCTGTTGATCTTCACCCGCTTATTTTTTTCGGGGTCTCGAGGCATATGAATAACCGCCCCGACTACATTCGCCTCCCGATACATTTTATCCATTTCTTCAGTGGGCTGACTTTCGGATGGCTCTCCTTCGTTAGAAAAATGGCTGTGGGCATCAATAATAATTGAGGGATAGGGCTCGTTATTTTTCGCCTTTAAATTACCATTTAAAATCGGCTGAGTGGGTGTCACATGGCCGCACGAAACCATGAATAGCAATACCGAAACAACCGTTAGAACCTTAAAATTTCCCATCTGCTTTCCCCAGTTTAGGTAATTTTTGAATTAAATACATACCTCAGGCGGATAGCAATGGGAAAAAGATATCAGTTATTTTTATTTGCTTTTGAAACAGGGATGAACCTTAGCCCACCCCACCAAATGACCTACTAAAATCGAAGTGACTCCGATCAAAATAGATTGCGTGGTATGAGTTAAAAGCCCATGAATTAGAAATCCAAAACCGACTAAATGAAAAAACAGGTTAGAAGCTCTCACATGCAAGAGAGCAATCTTCCCATAAGTTGTTTCAGCTATTTGGTTATAATCGGCGTCTGAAACAATAATCAAGCTGGCGGCTTTACCCATAACATATAAAGTCAAAGCGGCTCCCCACCTTCCGTGCCAAAGACTATTAACCACCCAAACACCCACGGCAGCATCAAAAAATATTTTCCTCGGATGTGAACTGAGCAAAGCGTATCGTTGCAAAAGACTATATTTTGTTGCAAATGGGACCACAACAACCGGCCTGATTTTTCTTGCTAAAGGGGCCATAATTATCTCCTTGAAGATGGATTATCACTCTTCAGAAGAACTGCAGATCAAATGCCATCCGGTTTCGGGGAAGCTGGCTCTTCAAGAACATCTTTGGATTCTGAATTGGCAGGAACTTCTACTTTTTCCTCTCCTGGGGAAGGAACCCTTTTTTCGCTGGGCTTAGGGGATGGTGAAGCTGCTGGCTCCTTTAAAATATCGGTAGGCTCTTCAACTTCAGGGTCTTCGACAACTTCAGGATCTCCCTCTTTAGACGGGGACAATTCTCCCGTGACCCCCCACAATTTTTCACTTAAGGCCTCTTGGTACTGTTCCTCATTCAAGTAACCCATCCGTTGCATAATCCGTAGTATCTTTCCGGTTCGCCCTAGAGCAAAAGGGGTTAAAGACTTGTGAGTGTAATAACTGTGGTACTTAATGGGGGAAGGCAAAAGCATCGCTAAAAAAGCTGCCTGCTTAGCAGAGATCTCAATGGGTGAAATCCCAAAATAATGTTGAGCCGCATCACTAATCCCGTAAATATTAGGGCCCCACTCCGCCATGTTAAGATAAAAAGTTAAAATCTCCGTTTTTGAAAGAACCTTTTCTATCTCTCGAGCCCAAACAAGCTCTTTAAACTTCCTCCATAAAGATTTTTCTCGACTCAAGTAGACATTTTTAACCACTTGCTGAGTCAGAGTGCTAGCCCCCCTGGCCCAACGCTTCTCTTCCCAATCTCTTTTTATCGATTCCTGGAGCTCATGGTAATCGATCCCCTGATGGCTATAAAAACTCGTGTCTTCGGAGGCTATCACAGCCATGAACATGGGGTTTGAAATTTGCTTTGCACTCACCCAACGAGCCGTCTTAGGCCCCATCTCCCTATCAACCCAAGTTTTATCTGCCAGTCTGATAGGAACTATGACTTTAGACCTCATCTCATTAAAATTAGGAACCCTAATAAAAGCGTCTAAAACCAAAGCCGCACAACCACCTAAAAGGACCGCCCCGGCTAAAAAAATGCTTAATAATACTTTGTTATTCTTGTCCATTGATGGAAGCCAACCTTGGTAGTACTTTGTAACACTAATAATTTAACCGATGAGCACAGAAAAGAACATAGATTCCCAACCCGAATTAATCCTAAGAGGGGTTAGACAAAACAACCTGAAGGATATCGACCTCGATATTCCTTTGGGAAAATGTATCATCGTCACCGGTCCTAGCGGTTCGGGAAAATCCTCACTCGCTTTCGATACGATCTATGCTGAAGGCCAAAGACGATATATGCAGTCTCTGTCGACCTATGCTCGCCAATTCCTGGAAAGATTCAAAGCTCCATTGGTTGAAAAGCTACAGAACATACCTCCTTCTATCGCTTTAGAGCAGATAAATCCGGTTCGTAATTCCCGAGCCACCGTGGGGACAACAACCGAGCTTAATGACTATTTAAGACTTCTTTTTGAAAAAATTGGGAAGGAATACTGCTCAAAATGTCAGATTCCAAAAGTACTAAAATCCCCGCAGGATATTTATGAATTAACCAAATCCAAACACAAAGGGAACACCCTCTTGGTGTGTGCCCACACCAAACCTAAAGAGGCTCCTCAGGACTTCTTAGCAGAGCTTTTAAGATCCGGTTTCACTAGAATAGTGGTCCAATCCGAAGCGGTATTAATCGAAGAGTTTCTTAAGAAAAAGAAACTCCCCAAATCTTTTGTAGTAGTAATCGACAGGTTAAGGCTTGAACAAGGGGAAAGTAAGGACGAACAGAAACGTTTTTCGGAAGCTATTCATAACGCGATGGGAATGGGTGATAATGAAGCCAATCTCTATCTAGAAGATAATAAAACCTTTAAGCTCATCGACAATTTTGCGAAGTGGGCCAGATGTCCGAAATGCCATGAGACTGCAAGCCCGAAATCGGCTATTTCCTTCTCATTTAACAGTCCTCTTGGCGCCTGCGAAACCTGCAAAGGATTTGGAAATACGTTAGAGCTTGATGAAGACCTTGTCGTTCCTAACTCCTCTCTTTCAATTTTTAAAGGGGCCATAGACCCCTTTACTAAACCCTCGCTAAGAAACTGGCAGAAAAAACTTTTGGAATTCTGCCACGACCATAGAATTGATGAAACCCTTCCCTACAAGGACCTCTCAAAAAAACACCGAGAAATGATCTTTAATGGAGAAAAAAAATTCAAAGGGGTAAAAGGGGTTTTTAAACTTCTCGAAGAAGAGAAGTACAAAATGCGAATACGGGTGTTCTTGAGCCGATACACTTCTCCTTTTACTTGTAAAGCTTGCGAAGGACAACGACTTAACAACGACTCTCTCAGGGTTAAAATAGGAGACTTTAGCATTGCCCAAGTCTCCTCAATGACTATCTCTGAACTGAAAATATTTTTTGACGCCATCAAACTAACTCCTACTGAAAAGAAAATTGCTGCCGATATTCTTTTTCAGTTAAATCGCCGATTGGATACATTAGAAACGGTCGGTTTGGGTTATTTGACTTTAGCTCGATTAACTCGAACACTCTCCGGCGGAGAATATCAGCGAATTTTATTGGGAACACAGCTTAGCCAGGGTCTTACCGATACTCTTTACGTGCTCGATGAACCTTCGATAGGACTGCACCCCAAAGACACTCAGCAGCTTTTAAAAGTGCTTAATACGCTTCACAAATTGGGAAACTCTCTTCTTTTAGTAGAACATGATCCCGAAGTCATCGAATGGGGCGAATATATCATTGATATGGGGCCAGGTTCGGGGATGCGCGGAGGAGAAGTTATTTTTTCCGGCTCAAAAGAGCTTTTTTTTAAAGCTGATTCCACAACATCTCGGGCCGTCAGAGATTGGAGATCTGAATGTCGCCATTCTCTAATGAGACCCTTGAGTGAACCCAAAGGTGACTTCATCGAATTAAGAGGTGCCAGCAGCAATAATTTAAAAAATGTGGATGTCGATATACCTCTACGATGTTTAGTGGCTGTGACTGGAGTTTCTGGCTCTGGCAAAAGCACTTTGATTGTCGACACTCTCTACCAGGCACTGTGTAAAATTCTTAACGGAACCAGTGATAAGATCGGAAAGTTTTCATCTATCAGTGGGTTTGAAAACATCAATTCAGTGGAGCTGGTCGATCAAAGTCCCATTGGAAAATCTTCTCGTTCTAATCCCATCACTTTCATTAAAGGATATGACGAGATACGAGCTCTATTTGCGCAAACTCCTGAGGCTATCAGCAAACGCTTCGCTCCAGGACACTTTTCCTTCAACGTTTCCGGTGGTCGGTGCGAAACCTGTGAAGGGGAAGGCCGTGTTAAAGTTGACATGGTTTTCATGGAAGACGTTTGGGTTCCTTGCCAAGATTGCGATGAAAAGCGCTTCAAACAAAGTATTCTCAATGTTCGATACAAGGGCAAGAATATCGATGACTGTCTAAAAATGACAGTTGATGAGGCTTATGAATTTTTCAAAGGAATCCCTTCTCTAAGAACCAAATTAGCACTCATGGTGGATGTGGGCCTAGGTTACCTGCAACTAGGACAACCTGGCTTTTCGCTTTCTGGAGGAGAGGCTCAGAGGCTTAAGATTGCGCGTGAACTCACCCAAACCTTAAGTAAGGGAACCTCAACTCTATTTATTTTGGACGAACCCACTACCGGTTTACACTTCAATGAAGTAGTTCGATTAATCCATGTTCTGAGACGGCTAATTTCAAATGGCCATTCGGTCATTGTCATTGAACACAACCTTCAATTGATTTGTGCTGCAGATTTCATTGTTGACCTAGGCCCCGATGGGGGTGACGGAGGTGGAAAAATTGTTGCCACCGGAACTCCTAAAAGCGTAGCCCAAAAAAAACTTCTTCACACGAGTAAATACCTCTCTGAGCTTTTGTAATAAAAAGAGTCAGACACTTCCTAGACAAACTGTTTGAGATGTTTTCAACGACTAAATTATGATCGCCTACATAATTAGCAAAAGCCCTCTTCTATGCTCTTGTTTTGAAAAATAAAAAACCAATTGTGAAATTTTCTTCACAATTTATCGACTGAAATTTGGCCAACCGACCATTGACTCGACGTGTTAAGAACTGTACAGTAGTAGTTAGTTGGGCGTCACTTTTTAGTTCACATCAGAAAAAATATTTAGACAGGTTTAAACAAACTTGTTCGGAGGTGCCTTATGATTAATTGGGATGAATTTGAACATATACACGTCATCAGAAAATTAAAAGAGGTCATTGCCAAATGGTTCAGCATTGACGTCTATTTCGCTGATGACCGCGGAAATTTAAAACTTATTGAGAAAGGTTCAAAACGGGAACACGCAAATCACGTGATGAACATGGTCCTACAGCGGGAAGAGGGCTACGAGGCTCTTGCCGATTTCGTACGCAATACCACAATGGAGCTCAGGAAAACCCAGGAAAAAGGGGCTATGAAGGACTTTCTCCCCAACTTCCAAGGCTCCGCATTTCCGATAGTAATCGATAACGAATTCATGGGTGCCGTCATCTGTTTGGGACACTATCCTCAAGGGGTGACTGAGGGACAAAAGAAAGAGCTAGCGAAAGCTCTAGCCCACTTCAATTTCCCTCATCAAGAAATCGACCTTGCAGTTTCAAAGGTCAGATGCCTTGAAAAAGATGAGTTACCTTACTTCTCGGAATTATCTGACCTGGTTTCGCAAGAGATTAGTACTCTCCACAAAGAAATCAGCATGAGAGACGACCGGATTCAGGAACTCAATAAAGAACTTGGTGTTCGATATAAGTACGACAATATGATCGGGAAATCGAAACCGATGCAAGATGTCTACGGCTTACTCGATAAAATCAAGAACAGTGAAAGCACAGTTCTTATTCAAGGGGAAAACGGTACTGGTAAAGAGCTCATTGCAAAAGCTATCCATTACAATTCCCCAAGAAAAGATAATATCTTCGTCACGCAGAACTGCTCGGCCTTCAATGATAACTTATTGGATTCCGAGTTGTTTGGGCATGTGAAGGGCTCATTCACTGGAGCAGTTAAAGACAAGAAGGGGTTGTTCGAAACAGCCGATGGAGGAACCTTTTTCCTTGATGAAATTGGAGATACTTCCCCCACCATGCAAGTGAAGTTACTCCGAGTCATTCAAGAGGGAACCTTCCTTCCAGTAGGTGCAACCGAGCCTCGTAAAGTGGACGTGAGAATTCTCGCAGCCACCAACAGAGACTTAAAAGATATGGTTGAGAAAGGGACCTTCAGGGAAGACTTATACTATCGGATCAACGTGATCAATATTACAGTTCCTCCTTTGAGGGATCGCAAAGAAGATATTCTGATTCTCTGCGAACACTTCTTAGCTAGATCGGCTGCTGAAAAACAGATCAAACCTAAACTCCTGACCAAACGGGCGCTCGAGAAAATTTTCGACTATCCGTGGCCAGGTAACATCCGAGAACTCGAAAATGAGATGGAACGTGTCACAGTTCTTGCCGGAGCCGAAGGCAAAATCACTGTAGATATGCTTTCCGCTAGAATTCGAGATTTCGGTGAACGTAATAAAGTTCAAGGGGTTCGAATCCAAGGTAAATTACGGGATGCCTTAGAAGAACTTGAACGAGAAATGATCCGTGAAGGTTTGAAAAGAACCGGATGGAACAAATCTCGTTTAGCTAAAGAGCTAGGTATCAGTCGCGCGGGTCTTATCAATAAAGTTGAGAAATACAACTTAGATAAGAGAAAACTACTTGCGGCTGGAAAACGACCTGGCGAATTATAAAAAGACAACTTAAAAACTCTCAATCCCCCGTTCACAAATTATTTGTGGCCGGGGGATTTTTTATTGGATTCATTTTTAAGAAAAACTATAATAATTGCCATGCCCGAAAGAAAACTGTCATATCAGTCAATACACCGTAAAGCGGAGAGCGGATTTTCTATTGAAGCCCCTTCCCTTCAAAGGCTTTATATAGACGCTGCTTCTGCCTTAACCGATATCATGGTGAAATTGGATCTGATCTCGGAAGGGGAGAAAAAGACCCTCACTGTAGAGTCTGATACGAAGGAGCAACTCCTTGTAAATTGGCTGAATAAAGTTTTGTACCTTTTTGAAAAAGAAAAGTTTCTCAGCAAAAGAATTGTTGTTAACCATTTTGACGGTAAAAAGATTTCAAGCTACTTATTTGGGGAACTCTATCAACCTGTGAAACATGGACATGTCTCCGAGATCAAATCGGTAAGTGATCACCAGCTCGAACTTGGCATGCGCTCGGAACCTGACCATCTCTTTTATGCTAAAGTCTTTCTAGATACTTAGCTTTCCTCTAGATCAATCAGCTACCAAAGAACACTTAAGCCGCTGATAGGCCTTAACCGGTGTCGACGAGTTTGTCCTTCAGAATCACTTTCATCGGAAGAATTATCTTTTTCGGCCTCTTCGAGATCTTCCCCATCTTTGACCCTCTCGGCTTCAAAGTCGGCTAAAGCTTCTTGAATCGGGTCCTCCTCGGTCGACAAACTGTCATTTTTATAGGAAAAGGTGCCATCACTCGATAACTCAAGAAACTGGCTCTCGCATCGACTGCATTTTTCTATGTATTTGGAATCTTCATTTAAAAATAGGCAACGATGGCAGAGTCTAAGATAGGTATCTGGAATATAATTATCCTCCACCAAAAACTTCAAGGTAGCGTGACGGCTTTTTTTCTTTCTCTTCATAAAGCCTCCCCTATTAAGGGTTCCATCTACCTTGAGTATATCTAATGCGGTCCGCCGGGTCAAAAAAGCTTACTGGGCAAGGGTTTTCAGCCAAACTCACTGTCAAAAGATTTGACACCCACCAAACTAAAAAAGCCCCGAGCTAGTTAGCTCGAGGCTTTCTAATTTTTTTAAAGGCCTTAAGAGGAACTTTGGTCTTCACTACACTCAACTTTATCGCGGGAACTTCAGCTACCGTGAAAACCCAGCTCAACTACAACTTCAACTCTACTTGGTAGTTCCTCTTAGCCCTTTAAGCTTCAGTCCTTGGGGGACTTTGCTTTAAGCTTTTATTGAACCTGATTATTTAGTTAGCGGTCCTCGTATTACATTTCCATTAGCTGGAGATGCTTGCTTGTTACTGAAGCTACCGCCGATTCTGGAAGGAGACAGTGTTCGCGGTCCACCAACATTACCGGAGAAACCTTGAAGTCTGCTTCCGTTGTTGACGTTTTGAACTCCGCCACCTTGAATTTGGGCCATTTGCATTTGTTGTTGCTGGCTGAGCAACTGTCCTACAGCTTGCTCGTCTTCTTTCATTCCAGCCAACTGAGAGTTCAATTTGTTAACTTCAGAATTTAGCATATCTCTTACTTTAGCTAACTTCTTAATCTGCTTGTTGCCATCTTCGACGGCTACATCAACGTTAGCGTTGAACTGACCGAGTTTTTGCTCTTTAAAGTTCAAGTCTTGTTGCATTGTGAACAACATGCTTTGCAACTGATCTCTTTGCTCAGGAGCGACCATCATCAACATTTGTCTTTGTTGATCATAGTTTCTCTTCGCTGTATCTACATCACTTTGCAACTGAGCTTGTTGTTTTTTAACTTCAGGAGCTAGAGCCGCACGGCCACCCTCCTTAAGTTCTTCTAACTGCTCATCCAATTTGGAAGCTCTGTCTTTTGCATTAGTGAGAGCGATCTGAGTTTTCTGAATGTCAGTTTTCACTTTCACTCTAGCATTCATCAAGTCTATCGGAGTTGCGTAAGGACTTAATTGAGCTGAAATCGGTGTTCTAGCTTCGTTCTGGGTTGAAAGAGCTTGAGCATCTCTCAACTCTTGCTGTCCAGAGCTCGAAGGCAAGTCAAGTCTAACCGGAGTTTGAACCCCAGGGTTTGTGTTAGGCGGCAAGAAGAACTGTGAGTTCTGTTGACCTTGCTGCGGTAAAGGCTGATTGAATGCGCTAGGATCTGTGCTTCGATCATTTCTGTTTGAGGAAGGCACAAACGGCTGGTTATTATTAGGAGCCGGAGTGATATCCTCTTGCTTATCTTGTTGTCCTAAAGCATTCGCTAAAAGTCCTGGTAGAATCTCTTCAAGCCCTTTCTCGTTCTTCTTGTTTTGAAGAGCGTTTGGGTTGATTGAAGACTCTGCTGCTTTGGAATTTAGGATCTGATTTGCAGAATCCATTAGCTTTTGCAATTCAGCATCTCTTGAAGCTTCACGACCTTTGATAGCATCACAGATTTGCTGAGCGCGCTGTCTGTCTTGAGTGTCATTGCCTACTTCTCCAGTAGCTGGAGTTTTAGGTTTTTCAGCTACAGCAGCTGTTACAGGAGCCGGCTTGGTTTTATCTTCCTCTTTTTTGGCTTCTTCTTTTTTGGCTTCTTCTTTTTTGGCTTCTTCTTTTTTGGCTTCTTCTTTTTTCGGCTCTTTATCGGTGATATTTAAATTTGCCAAGACCGTTTTATCTTCAAACAATTCTTTAATAAGCTTTTCGTCTGTGAGTTTTTCAGCAAACAAAGCTTTTACCAACTTAATGAGCTCCGCTTTGCGAGTTTTGCCATCGAACTCTTTTTTATCGATTTTATCGAGCTTTTCCAAAAGTTGTTTTTTGAAACTCTCGACGGCTTCTTTTTTCTCGGACTTGTCTTCTTTATCAACTTTAGTCCAAGCTTCTTTGATGCCTTCCAAGAACTGAACAGGTTCATTCTTGTAAGTTTTCACAAACTTCTCAAGACTCTCTTGAGCTTTCTTTTCATCTTTTTCCAAGATCAAATCGACAGCTTCAGTTTTTTTACTGTCGGTGTCTAAATGAAGAAGGAGAGTTTGTTCCGCTGGTTTCTCCGCCACATGCCACAACTTGATATCTTCAGCAGCAAGTACGGGTTTGCCCGAGGAAAGTGCTAGTGCCATCAGGGCAATACCACTCCAAACGGTTAACTTTGCTTTGACATCTACTTTCGAGCTTTTCATTTCAGCGTCTCCTTTAGCCATTTGAACTTCTACTTCAACTACTACTTTCAAAATTTAACTCGTGTTCTAGTTTAGGTGAGCGACACACGAGACTTTCGCTCGATAGGTTACATGAGCAATCAATATGCCACGAGTGAGTTAGGGCGTGACCTCCTCTCGAATACAGCTTTTTATTCGGGAGACGGCAGAGGCTAGGCTCTAGATAATGGGGCTTCAAAGTGTAAAACTGTCAAACAGGTGTTAGGGAGTTAACTACCCATCCCTGGCTGAAACTCAGAAGAAGTACTTATCCAGGCTCAAAAAGCCCCCATTGCACAGAAACCTTACTTCGAGTAAGTTGCGCGCATGAGCCGCTTTAGTCAGACCGTTCAGGAAAAAAGATATTTATATGTCACTCAGGAAGTATCTTTCTGTGCCGCTCATAAACTCTATCGCTCCGATTTAAATCTTGAAGAAAACGTAGCTTTGTTTGGCAAGTGTGCAAATCCTAACGGGCATGGACACAACTTCACCCTTCAAGCGACTTTTAAAGGGGAAATGGACCCTGCCACTGGAATGGTAATAGATTTTGCCAAGGCAAAACAGTTACTTAAAGAGATTGTCGTCGTCCCGCTCGACCACAAAAATTTAAATGAAGATATTCCCTTCCTTAAGGGGCTTATTCCCACCTCAGAAAATGTAGTCATGGTTCTTTGGGACCACATTCAAAAGGCCTCTCAACAAGAACCTTGGAGATTGATGAAACTCAAACTGGCCAGCTCTCTTTACCATTGGGTGGAGTATTTTGGTCCCGAGTTCATTTAAATAGTTTTACTCCAAGAGGAAGGAAACATGAAAAAGCAAGAAAATCCAGAGTTAAATCAGGAGCTTACAAAGAATATCACGGATCTACTTTCAGCTATTGGTGAGGATCCGAGTCGTGAAGGGCTTTTAAAAACCCCTACCCGTTTTCTCAAAGCTTTCAAGTTTCTAACCCACGGGTACGACAAAAACCCTACCGAAATCATTAGCCAGGCCCTTTTTACAGCTGACTATTCGGAAATGGTCATCGTGAAGAACATCGAAGTTTACAGTCTTT
>Ga0136644_10002566_pt1 | contig 13817 bp, 19 predicted proteins | sample C_130820_EF_Meta_FD_94780 | JGI IMG/M metagenome (GOLD analysis project Ga0136644, IMG submission 94780) | Freshwater microbial communities from Lake Croche, Canada to study carbon cycling - C_130820_EF_MetaG (v2) (version 2) | ecosystem: Environmental > Aquatic > Freshwater > Lake | place... | reverse complement strand
GTTTCGTCTTTGATCATTTTGAACGCACCGGCACGGAACAGCATCGGTACTATTACTAATCCTACGTGGGGCCAGTTCCTCCCGATGATCACTAGGTTCCCGCCCTCCTTGGGATACTTCCCGTACGGGTCTTGTCCTGTGGCCGCGCGTGCGTCCTCTATGAAACTTGCGGCGCTCTTTCCTGAGTTGTGATTTGGCACTCCCGCTATGAGGTAGTTGTGGGTGCCGTTCACCTCCATGTCCCATATTTCTCCTTGCCCTAAATACTCATAGGAGGTAATATACACATGTCCATTACCCCCCAAAGGAGCATTGCATGGGTCGCCACAACAAGATCGATTGGCCGGTTGAGACGATGCGAACTTGGTATGAGGCTGAGCGCAAAACAGTGGCCCAGATAGGCGACCTTCTGGGGGTGAGTTCCAAGGCCGTAAACAAAGCGTGCAAGCGTTACGGATTTCAAATGCGCCGCCGTGGGCCCAAAAGTGGTCCCGAGCATACTGGGTGGAAGGGTGGCCGCACTGTGGACAAGGCGGGTTATGTGCTTCTGTATTTGCCTGACCATCCCGCGTGCAACAGCAATGGTTATGTGCGTGAACACCGTCTTGTTTGCGAACGTGTTCTTGGACGGCCTCTGTTGCCAACCGAAGTCGTTCATCACAAGAACGACGATCCAGCGGATAACCGCCCAGAGAACCTGCAGGTGTACGACTCAAACGCAGACCACCTTCGGGAGACTCTTGCAGGTAAATGCCCGAAGTGGAGCGAGGCAGGGAAGCTGCGACTCTTGGATGCAGCACATCGCGGAGGGGCATCCACCGCCCGCAAGCGCTCAGGACAAGGTGATTCAGCGTGCATCGAATCTCCCCGCCATTGCTCAGGCGAAACGCATAAAGATCATCCCAGCCCTTCACAAACGGCTTCCCGGCGCGGCTTTCAGTCACCCAGCCATTCCACGCCGACTGAACGTAAAAATCCTCAGTGATGCTTGCTATGAGCCTGTGCTTGCGGGCGATTGGGTCGTAGATCGACTGGTCACCAGCTAAGCACCGATTGCCGCCGATTAGCAGGCGTTCGCTCGCCATGCACTTGTGGAACTCCTCCTGCTTTGGCATGGGTACGTAAAGCCGCAGGGCTTCGATCCGGCGTTCCGCAAGCTCCAGCTGAACATCTCGCAGCTGATTGAGAGCATGCTGGGTGATGCCTTGGACGGCCGGTTCGTCAGGTGGCGGCGGTGGTGGGATCTGTGGGTGCTTGCGCATATTCTCCGCACCAGTCAGTTGCTGTTGTCATCGGAGGGTGGTCGCCCTCCTGAGTCACTTGCGGCGGGAACCGGCGGCACTTCCCGTATATCCCCCCTGTCTCCTCCCACCAACGACACGTTTCGCACTCCATGCTGCAACTCCTTCAAAGGGATTCCTTGGACCGTGATCGTTGTGGCGGCTTCCATAATCCGCTGGCGAAGCTCGTCTTCCAATTCCTCTTCGCTCCAGGCGGTCAGAGGTTTCTTGGCTCCACCCATGGCTGTGTTGGCCGAGACAAGACGAACTACGGTGTCCAGCATCTTTGTTCTGAACGCGCCCCCAGAAGGGGAGTCGAACAGCTGCTTCATATAGCAGTTTGCGAATCCTCTGACCCCACCGAAGTATTCCATCAGAACTTCCAAGAGTTCCGATGAGTGGGGGATGTTCGCTCCACCAATCCTTGCGGAGGCGACGAACAGATCGACCGCGCCCTTCTCAATCTCAGCGAGCTTCTTGTTGCCCTTCTTCTTGCGGGCTTTCTTCTCTTGGGCGTTGCGGCACCGGCGACACCGCGCGTGAAAACCATCTTTGCTCTTATGCCAGTATGTTGGGATAAGCTCAAAGCTAGTCCCGCACTGGATACACGCTTTGTACTCAGCCAGGCTTCACGCTCCACTTGGGACGCAAATCCATCAGCTTCACACTGCGGTCGTAGTCGGCCCCCCAGCACTGCTTCAACTTGGCGCTGATGTCTTGCGCTTGGATGATCTGTGGCTTGCCCACGCACTTGGGCTTCCAGTGACCGGCCCACGCATCCCAATTGCAGAAGACGGGGTTGTATCCCAACTTCTCTGTACCCGTGAGTGAGAGGTCACGGGTCATCGTCACATCCTCAGTCGAAGACTTCTCAGACTGATACTTGTCAGGGTACTCATAGTAGAACCAAGGGCTGTCAGCTGTGGTCTGCGGTTCAGTCACCTCAAACGCCCGCATGTCGTACATAATCAAACCAGTGGGCAGGGCAGCGCATTCTTGGATGCCAGCCAGCTTGGCCGCGGTGTCCCGGTCGAACATCTCCAGTTTGAAGTCTGGGTTGGCGTTGTGCGACTGGTGGGCCTGCCAGCGGAACACGTAGACGTTCTCGTTGGGAGGCGGGCCGCAGTAGGGCGCGCCGATGACCACCGGACCCTTGGGGTAGTGGTCAACCAAGAAGTCAAAGGACGATTCAATAAACGGCTTGGCGTCCGGTGAGCCGGAATACATGTCGGGTTTCATATCCGAATCCACCATCACCAGCACATCGATGCCGTACTGGCGGGCCATCAACACTGACCGATTACGGGTCATAGTGATGGGCGTGTCCGACAAGTTCCACACTTGCGTCGATGAGACGCGGGGATCCTGGGATAGCTTGGAGATGGACGGGATCATCCACTCCCGCACATCGGGCACTTCAGAAGAAATGCCGCCATTGCCGCCATAAGAGAACGTACAGAAACCGATGGAGAACTTCTGTTGCATTTCACACCCCGGGGTAGGTGTACAAGTCTACAGTATTACTGCGTGAGTGTCAACGGCGGTTGTCGCCGTTCTTCCGAAGCCCACCAAAGCGAGCGGCGCTGCCGCGGCGGTTTAATGGAACAATCGGGGTGGCATGGGGGGGAGGGGCCTTGCCTTTCGGGTTCCACGCCAGAGCGGCTGGATCACCAGCAAGTGCCCTCTCCTGCAGACGTTCTAGCTCACGGATGCGTTGAAAGTTGGACGCTGGGGGGCCGCTGCCCTGCCAAGTGCCGTAGGTCGCCGCTCGCCAATTGCTTAACTCGTCGCCAATCTGTTTGATCTTGGCTTGGCCTGCCTTGGACTGATTGAGGTCAGTGTCCATTGCTGACACGGCCTTGTCGTAATCCGCTTGGCTCAACCGGCCATCATTCAAACGCTTCCAGAGTTCGCCCGTGTACTCGTCGGCCATCTCATCTGGCGTATGGTCTTTGAAGTTCTTGCCACCCAAATGCTCTTTGTACGACCGGCCGGTGGTTGCACCGCTGAGCCAGCGTGAGCGCAGATCCTGGAGGCCAGCAGCATCCTGCTCTTTTTGCTTGGCCGCCTTTTTGCGAGCCGCAATGGGGTCTTCGCCGTAAGAGGGAGGTGCGGGGGCAGCAGGGACCGGCGGCAGGCTTTGCGTCTTGGCTTGTGGATCGTATGAGGTGCCTGGTTCTGGAGGAGTAATTGGCGTGGCCGAACCGGGCTTCTTACTGAAATCCACTCTGTCGCTTGGCTGCGGGCGAACGAACCCACTATCGTCCACGGGTTGTGGGCCTCTTAGGAACCCACTGTCATCGACGGGCTGCTGGCGAGATGCGACCGGGATGGGCGTTGGGTTTTTGGCTCGCCATGCTTCGCCTGCATCCCAGTTGGCGGTTGCATCTTGCCCTCGCCCAGACATGCTGTCCGACAACACTTTGCCAGTTGCCGGATCACGGTAATAGCGCACGCCACCATCCATCAGACCGCGCGCAGCCTGCTGCCGTGCCCTTGCCTCTGCCGCTTGGTTGGCCGCTTGCAGGTCTGCGTCCGACCATGTGGCAGGGCTGCGAGACATTGGGTCGCCCTGCTGTTGCGGTACGTTGACAACGTCGTTGCCAAACCCCATGTTAGGGTTGTAGCTCTGCTGGTTCCAAGATGGTACTTGGATGTTCGCCTGTGAGCCAAAGGGATTCTGGAAATCACCCTGCATGTACTGAATGGAGTTCCCCATAGCCCGCTGAACGTCGGGGTTCTGCATGGCGTTCGGCGGCGAGAGTGTTTGGAAACCAAAGTCGAAGGCGTTCTGACCTTGGGGCTGCTGCGAGAACGGGTTGTAGAACGTGCCGTTGGCCAGTTGGTCGTTGGCCTGCTGCATCAGCTGGCTGGGGTCAAAGGTCACTGGGCCTGTCAACTGGCCACTGCTGTACTGGCCTAGTCTTTGAGAGAGGTTGCCAACAAAGGCTTCTCGCTGCGCCAAAGAACCTTGGAGTGACATCTCCCTGCCGTCCAGCCCGGGCGTTGAAGCAGTCAATGGGCCAGGACGGTTGTTGATGGCGTTGTAGGCCATGTTGCCGTCAAAGCTCTGCCCACCCGTCATTGGGCCGTACTGCCCCGTGGAGGGATCAAAGCCCTGCGACGAGTACGAACCGGGCATCGTAAAAGACGTTGCGCCGGGAATGCCGAACTGCTGAGCTACTTGGTTATAGGCTTGGCCCCAGATCTGGTTTGATGGGACGTTGCCTGACAGGTTGTTGGCCTGCGCGCCCTTGGGAGGCGTCCGCGGGACGTTGTAGGAGTTGTACCGCGGCTGTTGTGACCCCTGCTGGCCGTACGCCGACATGTCAGGAGCTTTGAAGGGCGAAGCCTGCTGCTGCGGAGCTTGTTGCTGCTGCGGGTATTGCTGCTGCCTCTGGAAGGGCTGCTGTTGCGAAGTCGGGTTCGCTTGCGCGGCGTATGCCATCACCGATCTCCCTGTTGCGTTGTGATGCCGTCAGTGCCCACGCCAGTTCCGTAGTACATGCGGAGCCGGTCAGCGTCTTCCTGCGGGAGAGATTTGATCTCAGCGATCAACTGGCGCAGGAAATCTAGATTTTGGATTGCTGGTGGTTGGTCCATCTAGAAAACGGGGCCAGGATGTTCCCACCCTGGCCCCGCCCCCGAAAGCCCGTGAAGGGCAGTATTACGAAGCCCGAGTCTTAACCAGTGCAAGGACGGCCGAGCCGGTGGTCGCACCAGCACTGGCCGCAAACCCGATGACACCGATGCCGTTGTCGTTGCCACCGTTGGTCGCAGCCGACAGAGGAGACAACGTCACGCGGCCCGCAGTGGTCGCACCACTGGTAGCGGCTGTGATCACCGACAGGGCCGAGCGAACGGCAACGTCCGAACCGGAGAGGGCCACAGCCACCTCAGTAGGACCATCGACCGTCACCCAGAACACATCGTTGCTAGCGACACCCGCGGCAGGGAGGAACTCGTCCACCACACCGCAGAACGCCTCATTCGCAGTCGCAGCGTAACCGTCCGCAGCACTGAACAGCGCCGTGCCGTTACCAGCCAGACGCACAACCCGCTTGGGCAGCAGGGCAGCACCGGAGGTGTTGCGGACAGCGATGCAGACCTTGCGACGATTGCTGCGGACCTGACCCGTGGTGGCGTTCACATCGGTGAACTCCTTCACAGCGCCAACCCAGTTATCGCCATACGAACCAGAGATGCCGACCAGGCTGTCGTTGGGCGTGGTTACGCCAAGCGTCTGACCAAGACCAAACGGCGGATCAACTTGCAGTCCCATTGTGACTATTTTCCTTTCTCAGGCGGTGATGATTTTGAAGAAGTTACGCGGCGACTTAAACTTAAGGTTGCCGAGTGTCGAAACCACATATCGATACTGCTGGGTGATTTCGTCATAGAATGGTCCCTCTGAATTCATCAGCTGACCTTCCATGCACAGGAGTTCGATATTGCCCACAGAAAGGCCGTATCCGGTTCCCGCAGGAACAGAATTTTCGCTCCCGATTTCCACCCCGTCCAGTTCAAACACATCGGTGAAACCATAGGATCGCAGGCCGTTAGTACGGCTGACAATCACGCGCTCCTTGGAGTCCAGCGAGTTAAGGAAGTCGATATAGCTGCGTCGATCAAACAACAGCATATCCACCTGGTCTTCCTTACTATCGTTTCGGCGGGTCTGGTGAATCGCTTCACGCACCGCCTTCACGCAGTTGTTGGACCAAGTGTTCCCGGTCGCATTGAAGTAAGTGCTAAGACCCTGGACAATAACAGGCGTGAAGAAATCAAACTCAGGATCAGCCTGACCGTTGGGCCAGACGCCCGTGGTCTGCGAGCCGCCGTAGGCACCCAGCACGGTCGAAAGACCGGCGTAGGTATCGGACGGGTAGTAGAACGGGTCAGCGTCGTTGCGAGTCCGCGCCGCGCCACTGGAGACGTTGATCGTCTGCGGCGAAGCAGCAAGACCCATAAAACTCTCCACGCCGTGGAAACGAAGTTCGTTACCAGAAGCATAGCCGTCAACCACCCACTCCTTGGCGAGGTACTGTTCCATGCTCGTCAGGAGACGGCTGGCCATCTTACCAGCGACGTTAACAAGGGCCTGGGCCGAGCGATTTTCCAACATCTCTTTTTTATAGATGGCATCACTTGCCTGTGCTCCGCGGAATTCTAACTCCGCTCGCTTCCAGAGATTCTGGCGGGCGAAGGTCCGCGGAGTCTCACCATTGTTACCAGACGGGATGTGATTTCTGTACTGGATTTCCCAGTCGAAACCCCTGCCTGACATGTTGGTTTTGATCTGGCCCGATCCTTCCAGAGCAGCGAACAACTTGTACTTACGAAGCGATGCAATCTCCTCAACGGCGAGGTGGTTTACAATCGTCGTAGCAATTGACCTTGCCCAATCTGTACTACTCGCCATTAGATGACTCCATCGTTACTAAGTTGGCTTCTCAGCCGGTCCTCAAAACTCATCCGCGTGCGCGGTGCGCGCGGTTCCGTAGTTCCAGCACTTCGATTCGGGGTGCGTGTTGCGCGCTCCCGAAGGAACTGCATGTTCTGTTCAGCCACTGGGTCTGCCGGGGGAGCAGGAGGGGCAGGGGGTGCATAAGCCTGTTGGGGCATCTGCTGCATCTGCTGGTAGCGCATGTTCAGCAAATCACGCTGCAGCATGCCGGTGGCGTACTGCCAGCGAGACTCTGCCGTGTTGATCCCCAATTGCTGGGCTTGGGCGATGTACTGCGAGATCGCTTGGCCTTCCCGGGTGGGCTGGCCATTCTGGTCGTACAGCCAGTCGGCGTTCTGTCGCTCCAAGTCAGAAACGTAGTTCTGGGTCTTGTAGGAGTTGAGATGGTTCTGCACCATCTCCTGTGCCTTCTGGATTGCGACCTGCTCAACGAAGGGCTTCAGCGTGTTCTCTGGATCCGTGACCAGCTTGCGGGCGAAGTCCGCGGTATAGCTCTGGTATTCCCTGAGAGCCTGCTGGGCTTCGTAGGGAGCGTCCTGCGAGATGACTTCCTTGCCCGTCTGCGGATCTCTGACGATGTAGCTCTTCCAGGTGTCCTTCACCTGGGGCGGCGACCACCACTTCGGAGCTTCGGGTTCCTTGGGCTTGGCAGCTTCGGCCTGAGACTTTTTCCAAGTCTCAAACTCCCGCTGGTTCCGCAGGTACTCTTGGGCGTAGGGAACGACCGACTGGTACTGCTGCAGCTGCCGCTGGGTTTCCCCGTAGCCGTTGTAGGCCCGGTACAGGTTCTGGGCGATTGAGAGATCGTCCTGACCTTGGAAGTCCGGCAGATGCCGGAAGGCGGCGTAGGGGGTATCAAAGCCAGGAGAAGAATCACTGGCCGTATCCTGCGAGGGTGCTTCGTACGTAGCTTCCGCTACGGGAGCGTCCTGCGTCTGGATGTCTGGTGTTTCGTCTGACATGTAAATCCTTTCGGGGGAAGGGTCTACATAGTCAGTGTCCTGTTTCTCCTATTTTGTTACGGGGGTATTCACTTGCGCATCAGCACTTCGATCAACGGAGCCTGCTTAGTGCCACCCACGCGCCTTGGATCTGCATCAAACACTTGCCGAGCAGCGTCCATCACATCGTCTGCTCGTCCATCGAAATATCTTGGAGACGATGGGAAATTGAACACTGCGCGGCGAGCAGTGGATGCGCGCATTTGCTCCAGGGTCTTCAGCAGCATGTCGATGTCCGACTGTGTGTTTAGGACATTCGATGCCATAACGGTGTCGTACTGCTTGGCAAGAGCGTCGTTGCCGACAGCGTTTCGGCCGAAGTCGTATTCGCTTACATCGCCGCCCGCGCGCCGCAGCAACTCAGAATGGTCGTATAGACCCGTGCGCGGGTTTGGCTTGCCAGCACCAAAGTTGAGGATCGTTTCCCCCGGGCGCAGCGTGTCGGCCACATACCGCGGAGTAATGGCCTTGCCGCTCACAGCCCCAAGCGAACGTGCCGACCTATTAGCGCGGGCGACCGCTTCCAGAACATCGTCTAGTCCCATAAAGGACTAGTGGCCTGCCAGCGACGATTTACTGCGCTCCATACCCACCCCAGGCCACACCGCCCATAGCAGCAGAGGCTTTGATGGGGTTGTTATTTGCGGCGTTTATCAGGTGACGAATGGCATTGGTGGCATCATCGGCGTGTGAGGCACCTTTGAGCATGCGTCCCGCCATGCCGATCCCCATGTATGTGCCTGGGTCAGTCAGCGCATCAAATGCCATGGCAGTGCCGGGTCGGACATGTTTTCGCCAATCGTCCGGCGAATCCATGGTGCCCGCGGCCAAGCCCGGGACCACTGCCGATGGGAGTGCGCGCAAAGCCAGCCCACCGGCCTGACCGTAATTACCCTTGCCCAGTTCCTGTGCGGAACGGATAAGCGTATCCCGCGGGCGGCTCGTCATATCCATCACGTACAAGCCAGCGTTGTAGGCATCGCTAGCGGCATCGCTTGTGCGTGTAGGGTAAAGGTTGTTCTGCTGGACGGCCATCCGTTGCTCTGGGGTCATATAGTCCCAGTAAGGCCCCTTGTTCTTCTCCCAACTAGCACGTTGAGCCTCCAAGTCCGCTATTTGCTGCGCGGGAGATCCTTGCCAGTATTCGTAGAAGTTGTCAGCCATTCTTAACCTTCTCTAGCTTTGACCGATAGCGAGCGCAGTCTTCCCGTACTTCTGGGTTCGCACGGGTCCATGCCATTAAGTGTCCGTGGACAAGGTGACAAGGATCCGCACATAGCGTGACCAGATTAGCGGGGTCCAATTCTGCGCCGCCGTGGCTGAGAGGTAAGACATGGTGTACCTCCAGTTCCTTGGATCTACCGCAGGCTATGCACACTGGTTCTTTGAGCAGGTGTTCCCTGCGAACACGGGGCCACGCCCCAGCGCGCAGTGCTTCTACGGAATTCAGCAACCAACGGAACATCAGCAATTCCACGCGCGCCGCGCCTTGCGCAAACGGCTATTCGGATCCTTGGCAGCTTCCGGCCACATCTTCATCTGACCCGCACTCCTGGCACAGAAGGAATCTCTCCGCGGCCCGCCACCTGGCTGGGGTGCTTGGAGATGGGCGCCATGGGCGCGGTTGTAACTCTCCCGCCCCTTGGCATTCAGACCGCCGTTAGGGTCTTGCCCTTCCTTGCGGGTCCACGCCAGCTTGCGGATCTTGTCACCGTGATGGTCCACTTAACTTCTTCCATTGCTTGGAGTCTGGATAACCCTTCTCGCCAGGCTTGGCCGGTGCCTCGCCTCGCTCACGTTTGGCGTGGATGTTGGCCCACAAGCCCTTTTTCAATTCCCGAATCTTATGGCCGTGATGGTCCATCATTCGTCCCAGTCATCATCAAAGAGGAAATCAAACATCGACCCACCGGCCGTTGATGAACTGACGGGTAGTCACACCGCTAGTAAGCTGCTTCTGGAGAATGCGATCCTTCTCCCGCTCCTGTTGTTCCATGGCAAGGCGCTGTAGCAATGCCTCTTGGCGCATAGACTCAATAGCCATCTCCTGCTCCATCCGGCGTTGTTCACGCAACTGGGCTACCCGGGAATCGTTCTCGTCCTGGTAGGCGTTGGTAACATCATCCACCATGCTGCTCAGATGCTTGCCCTGCGCAACGGGTCCAAATTCGTCTATAAAGTCATTTTGCATCGGATGGCTCTGGGAGTAGGCCCGCATGTTGAACGGGCTTCTGGGGGCACGCTGGGGGCCTTCTGGGGCATCTGGCTCGTCGGCTTGCTGATCGTCGCCGTTTAGTACCTGTTGCTGTGCTTGCAGGTAGTTGGCACGGTCGGCCGGGGGCAGGGTGGCTAGATACTGGCGCAGCTGGGTGTCGTTCTGTTTGGCGAGCCAGTTACGTGAGCGTTGCTGATCGTACAAATTGACCATCGGGAGCCTCCTACAAGGCAAATGCCCCGCGGCGACAGCGGACACGCAGAGGGCTGGAAAATAGGGCTAAGCCTTTGGCGACACGGCGTGGATTCGGGAGGCACGGCGTGGGAATGGCGGGAAAAGCGACATATGGGGGCCAGAGGGGTGAAAAAATCCAGGGGTGGATATGACTGAATACCGCTACCGATCTGGGGGCGGGAGGGGGTCTATGGGCCTGTCGCCTAGCCTCCCTCCAGTGACCTAAGTCTATGCTACGACTAGACTTACGTTGACCGTTCCGTAATCGTACCGAAAACCTGCCCTACCTTACGTTTCTGAAAGGTGCCGTTTTTTCTCGGCGTCCGGCTTGGATGCATTGCCCACTATTCATTCGTACACCACCCTACCCTATCAACTTTCTTTCCTGCCATTGCCACTATACGCCCGTACAGTCCTCCTGGCTACCAACAAAATACCCCCCGTAGGGGCTAGCCTACGGGGGGTATACACTGTGTCAGTAGTGTACGGGGTTCTAGCCTTGGATGGCTTCCCTGAGGGTGTCCGATGGGCTAGCCTTGCAAGGCTTCCCCTTGGGGGTCTGTCGGTTGGGTACGCTCCCCGCCTGTCGGAAATTGTACTGTACGACCTTTTCGATCTGGATGGCCGTCCGGTCATCGTAGCGGGCCACTACGTTGACGATGTACTGGAAGCTACGACGGGTTCTCACCTGTCGCTTACGCTCCCTTCTGGCCCTGTCAGACACTGGACGAATTCCCGTAGTGGTGGCCGTTTCAATGGCTTCCAGAATCCTATCGGGCGAGGCTGTTCGGCTCCCCATTCCAGCCCCGCCAAAATCGGTAGCCCCCCTTGCCCGTAGGCTTGGAATGGTGGTGCTATCGTCCTCCCCGTGCCAGCGTCGTACCCTTGCCCGTCCGGCCATAAATAAGGCTCCCCTGAGATGGTAATCGATGGGGCTACCATCGGCGGGGAAGACATGTCGGCCCGTGTTGGTGAGGTGTTTAAGACACAGTTCCAGCCAATCGGCACCCATCCAGTCTGACAGGATGGTCTGTCGCATATCTTCCCGGTTGGATCGGGGAAGGATGGCGGGGTTCTGAATGTCGCCATGCCTTCCGATATATCGGTCAATGGCTTCCCCTACTTGTCGGGCCATGTCTTCTGAAAGCCATACGTTCTTTCCAGCGTAGTTGATGTACATCGTAGTCTCTCCGGTTATTACTGCCGGGGTCTTCCCGGTGAGACTATTTGTATCGGCTGTCTGTTGGACGGTCAATAGAAAAATCCGATACGCTGAAAATTTTATGTACAACCGTAATCGCATGTATTGGTGAGTCTCCGAAACAACCGAAGACACAATCGGAAACCGGAAACGGTCATCGATTGTAAGTTAACCAACCGGCCAGCTGCGGGGTTAACGTCCCATGCTGACCATTGTACATGCGATCAGCGGCTGCGGAAAATCTTAGAATTTTCTGTACAACCGCAATCGCATGTATCAATGTCAGAAGGGGAAACGATTAACTAATGCGCATGCGGGCAGCAAAGGAGGTGTGATGTACTGCGAGCATAACTTTCAGTCTAAGAAACAGCTGAAAGAGGCAGTTGCCCAAGGTATGGCATTCGGGCTGTACCAGCCTGGGCCGTTCGGGGGTGGCGATTACCGAAACGGGACGTTCACCGTGGAGGGTCCGCACTATCCCCAGCCTCACAGCTGGTATGCACAGGTGACTATGAAAGATGGTCGGCCTGTGAAGGTGAAGTGACGACATCCGATCACGGGCAGGTGGCTGCGGTAAACGGGCGATTGCCCAACTAAATCCGAATGCTACCTGCCCGCGTTCCGGTGCCGTTGTGGTTCCGGTTTCTACTAGGAGGTGCATATGGCTTTACGCTATGCACCGGCCAACGCCAAGCTCTCCAATCTGGAGAAGCGTCTGGGTGTCAATGTCTACTCCTTTGACATGCTGTCAGGGGTGACTTGCCCGTTTGCGAATGACTGCCATTCCAAGGTGGTTATCGTTGACGGCAAGCGGACAATCGTTGACGGCCCAAACACGTTGTTCCGGTGTTTCTCCGCCTCGCAAGAGGTGGCGTATACGAATGTGTTTCTGGCCCGTCAGGCCAACACCGATGCGATCCTGCCCATTGCGGCAGATTCGGTGCTGGGGGCAGCTGATGCCCTGGCGGATGCCTTGCCCGCAGATGCAGGCTGTGTCCGCATCCACGTTGCTGGGGATTTCAAACTCCTCAACTACTTCGATGCATGGCTGGAGTTGGCGTTTCGTCGGCCGGATGTCCGGTTCTACGCATACACCAAGAGCCTGCCATTCTGGATCAAACGTCGGGCGATCCTGCCTGACAACTTCCTGCTGACTGCGAGCAGGGGTGGCAAGGCTGACCATCTGATCGATGAGCATGGCCTGCGGGAAGCCCGCGTAGTGTTCTCTGAACAGGAAGCAGATGACTTGGGTTTGGAGATTGACAAGGACGATAGCCATGCCGCTCTCCCCGGTCCATCGTTTGCCCTGCTGATCCACGGTGTTCAACCCAAGGGATCAGAGGCTGGCAAGGCTGTTCGGGCCTTGCGGGGGGTGGGTTCTTACTCCAGACAGAAAGCGACGGCCTGACATGCGACGAACTAGCACCCTAGTGGTGCAGATCACTTGGGATGACGACGAGACTGATAGCCCCGGTCGATGGGACTGGGCCAACCTTGTCGATGTGGAGCATGGCCATGTGGAAATCGTTGCAAGCAGCGATGACCGCAGGCTGCTGGCCAACATGGAGGCAACGTGACCATGGAATGTGATCAGTGTGGATGCGGCGAGCAGGCGTGGAGCGGTGTCTTAGGTGACCTGTTCCATGCCTGCTGCCGTGCGTGTGGTTGGGTATACTCTTGTCCACTAGAGGAGGTGTCTGATGAGTGATGAGTGCAACGGGTGGCACAACTACGAAACGTGGGTTGTCAACCTGTGGATGGACAACGAACGCGGTCAGGAGGACTACTGGCTGGAGGAGGCGAGGCAATGCTTTGACGAGGCTGCTGCCGATGGGTGCCTCACGCGGGCCGACATGGCAGCGATTGCGCTGGCCGACCGGATCAAAGACGAATATGAGGATGCGGCTACGGAAATGCTGCGTCATTCCAACTACGAAACAGGACCGCTGGCTGACCTGCTGAACGGTGCCTTGGGTGCCGTCAACTGGGACCAGATCGCCCGCAGCTGGGTGGAGAAGTGGGCGGAACAAGTCGCTTACGCAAAGGAGGATTGCTGATGCACCAGATAGCACCAGTACCCAATCTCAATGGGTCACCAGCCGATGTGCTGGCCAAGCAGATGATGGAGGTGTGCCATGCCTTGGAGGCAGCGGTCACCCTGATGGCTAGGTGGCAACCGCATGGCAGGGACTACCAGATTGGTGGTGACTACCAGGCAGACAGGACTGAGTTCATTAGGCGTGTCGGATTGGTGCAGGCTTTGGCCAACCAGTACGAACAAGAGGCGTATGCAGTGAGTGAATACAACGACAAGAAAGCGAGGGTCGGATGAGCGAAATGACCAAAGCGGCTCCCGCAATCGGGCCGTGGCAGGATTCCTGTGAAGACGGCTCCCCGGACGGCACGGAATATGTGCTTG
>Ga0136644_10002565_pt1 | contig 13820 bp, 12 predicted proteins | sample C_130820_EF_Meta_FD_94780 | JGI IMG/M metagenome (GOLD analysis project Ga0136644, IMG submission 94780) | Freshwater microbial communities from Lake Croche, Canada to study carbon cycling - C_130820_EF_MetaG (v2) (version 2) | ecosystem: Environmental > Aquatic > Freshwater > Lake | place... | reverse complement strand
GAATCCTATTCTAGTCATCAGGATCATTCTAAATATGCATGTAATGATTCAGACATGGTATTTATTGGAGATTTGAATCGTATGACGTCGCAGGCTCATCGGGGTGGGGGTGGAATTGCGATTAAAAATAAAGACCTGGCACTTGCTTTTCGCTCTATTATGAAGTAAAATATATGTTAGTAGTAGTAATATATATTTTTTATTTGTTTACTCAGTTCATTTGGCCCATTCACTCAGTTCATTTGGCCCATTCACTCAGTTCATTTGCCAAATGCACTAAAGTCCGCTGTAACCGGCATATAATTACTATTACCTTTACTTGGTAATGCTCCATAATAAGAATATTGATCCGTGCTACTTGTTCCATAAGGTGATCTGAATGCGCCTTCGGTTCTATTAATCGTTATAGGTTTTCCATCAGGACCTACTGAACTGGTATTGTCTTGACCATATAGTTGACTATTTAATTGGCTTTGGTCTTGGATTCCTCTGTTCGTTCCTTGTCCTTGTTGCATCAATATATCTTTTACTCCCGATCCTGCACCAGTTACTATATCCTTTACTCCCGATCCTGCACCAGTTACTATATCTTTTACTCCTGTTCCCGCACCAGCTACTGTATCTATTGTACGATCTGCTAAATAACCAGCACCACCAATTGTTGCAGCACCAAGAAATCCAGCACCTAATAAACCACCTGCTGCAATACCACCCGCTGTATCTACTGTATTGTTTATTACACCCGCGCCAGTTTTTGCTACGTCCTCCACTCCTGCAACAGTATCATACGTCGCAAGTGTCAATGATCCACCTATTGTATCTGGGTTAGCATTTGAAGAAAACGTTCCACTTCCAATATTAGAATAATTTGTATTGGGTGACGAACCTCCTACAGTTGAACTTCCATTTTGAGAAAGAGTTCCGGAACCACCATTACCGCCACAGTTTGTGCAAGCACCATTACCACTGCATTGTGGACAGGATGGACATACAGGCGGGACAATTTGGGTTTTTAATAAATAATCATTTGTCTGGTCATTTCCAGAAGTAGAACCTCCAGTGCTCTTCCAGTACCAATACCATTTAAAGTATTCGGATGTTGCACTGTCGCTAGTGGGTGGTGCATCCGGCCAATCGCCACTACTGCCGCCAGTAAGACGATTAAAATTAGAATAATCGCCTTCTTCTGTACCTTTATCTACTGTTGTGGATGTAAAACGAACTACGTTATTTAAAATCATTGTATTCAAAGTTGCGTCTTGGTATCCTATTAAGGCAATGACTGTATTCGTCTTATAAGGTAAATATAATACCATATTTTGACCAAGTGTGTCTAGAACTACATAGGGACTAAAGGTTGCATTGGACACTGAGGAACCGGTTGTGCCGATTGTTCCTGCAGCGCTAGATACTTGAGAAGAACCATTACGGTCAAATACTGTGACAGACTTTGAAGCACCATCTTTTACCGTTTGTATGATCAAATTACCATTTGTAATATCATATTTCACATAAGGACCAATTTTGTACAATGATTTTTTTCCATCATAGAATGTTTCTGTCGTAGAAGTACTCGCTGGTTTAACGAAGGGTACAAAGGATGTGATACGCACAGATGAATTCGTATGCTCAAACGTTTTCACATCTGTGTCTTTGTTAAAATAATTACTAACAACGTTTTGTTTTGTGTCATTGTTTATAATGTGAAGATAAGTGTCTGTATTCCATGGAAAACAGAAGACACTGTAGAAATTGGTATTTACAGATCTAGAATAATAAATGTAAGAACGGTAAGACGATGATACACCTGAGATTTGGCTTTCAGGTGTGTTTCGTGGTACGACTGCATTACCACTTAATATATTTTGATACGATACTGGTGTAGAGCTTTTGTTACGAGCACAAACATAGGTTGTGCCTATCGTAGCACCAGTTGTATCCACATTACCAGAACGTGTTGAATCTACCTCTATAATATTACCATTTTGGTTATCAAAAAAGATACTATCATATAATTTTACAGGAGTAACACTTGTACTGGTAGAATAAGTAGGTATATACACAAGATCCAATGGATTTTTACTTTCTTGAAATGATACAAATCCTTCTCTACTGTTTGCAAAAAGAACTGATATTACTAAAACAAACAATAATAATAAAAATAAAAACAATGGTGTATTTTTAATGAATAACATTTAGATATAAAGTATAGGACGAAAATAGTTAGCATAAAAAAGAAAAATTGATTTGTAAATTATCAAGAAAGGTGATGCATCATTATTTCTTGGCTATTATGGATGAAGTTAAAAAGAGTAAAAAACACGCTGAACCTGCAAAACCTTTGGCTTCTTTCTATAATGAGAAAAACCAATATGAGTTTGCATTAGATGAGGCTGGAAGAGGGTGTTTATTTGGTCGCGTCTATATTGGCTGTGTTGTTTTACCTAAAGACCTTACTAAATTCGTAGGAGTAGATATTAAGGATAGTAAGAAATTTACTTCTAAAAAGAAAATCAATGAAGTGGCTGCCTTTATTAAAGAACATGCCCTAGCATGGCATGTAGCATGGGTTCCAGAAAATATTATTGATGACATTAATATTTTACAATCGGTTATGCGTGGTATGCATGAATGTATTAGAGAGACATTGCTAAAAATACAGAGTAATGAAGCAGAAGAAGATATTCGGTTAGATCAATGTATGGCTATAGTGGATGGGAGTTATTTTGTACCTTATCGTGCATTTGATCCAATGAGTGAAACTATTAGAGAACTCTCACACGTTACGGTGGAGCAGGGAGACGGAAAATATATGGGAATTGCTGCGGCCAGTATTTTGGCTAAAACGGGTCGTGATGCCTATATTGAAGAGTTATGTAAAGAAAATCCATTATTGGTGGAGCGTTATGGTCTCAATACAAATATGGGTTATGGTACGAAACGTCATCTTGATGGAATTAAGGAGCATGGTATTTGTCAGTGGCATCGTAGGACATTTGGTGAAAATTGCAAAAATGCTCCTTTGAATGCTATGTAAGGTCTATTACCATATTTATCTTCTTCTTTTTGATTTGTAGACCGATTTTTTATTGCGTTTACTGGCTTTTCTTGTTCTTCGTTTCCTTTTAAGCTTTTTAGTTCTTCTACGTTTACCTCCCGTTGCTACTTCTAATTCTTGTGGTGGAGATTTAGTTTTAAATGAAAAAGCACTATTGATATATTTTACCCCACTACTGAAAGAATCAGCAAGACTTTGTGCTTGATAACTAATTGTTCTTTTCCGGTCTTTTTCTAATTTTAATTTCCGGTCGGCTTTTGCACTACTACTCTTCTTCCATAGAAATAGTAGGAATTTTCTTCCTATTGTTTTAAGATATTTACTATTACTATGCTCAAGAGTTCTTGCAAAATCATACATTCCATATTCGTTATTAGGTTCTACAGTTAAATCATCATTAGATGCAAATATCATTCTGATTAAGAGTACAATATTACCTCGATCATTGTCAGATATTTTTTCCTCAAACTTACCAGGAAGTAATTTTAATAAGTTATAAAGTGTTTCTGTTCCATATTTGTATTTTAGTAAATTTTCCATTATATCTAATAAGTCTTGGTCACTAAACCAATAATTAGGTCTTAGTATTTTTCCTTCTAGATAGTCGTAAAATTCTCGGTCGTGTTCTTCTGTAGTTTGGCTTCCTCCAAAAGGCCTATCTGAAGTTAATAAATCATATTCATCTCTATTATTCCCATTATATAACGTACTCTTCATCAATTTAAGTCTTTGTTCTGCTTCTTTATAAAAATTACGAACTGGTGCTACTACTTGTTTCGGTGGTGGTGCTACTACTTTTTTTGGTGGTGGTGGTGGTGGTGCTACTACTTGTTTTGGTGGTGGCAGTGTTTCTATTGCTGCTGGTGGTGTCGGTGGTACTATTGCTGCTGGTGGTGTCGGTGTTTCTATTGCTGCCGGTGGTGTCGGTGGTACTATTGGTGCTGGCGGTGGCGAAAATTGTTCTGAACGTACACTATTAAGTTGTTGTTTGAGTTCATCAACAACCATTTGTTGGGACCCGATTAATTCCAAAGATTCATCCTTATTTTGCATAGTAACTAACTGAGTTTCTGCTCTTTTCAGATCTTCCACCAGCTTCGCTTCGCTAGTACCATATACTTCCCGAAACATAGATCCTTCATCATCTTCAGTAGAATCAATCATTATTTAATTTCTATTATAATATTACTAGAGATTAAATAAATAATCTTTCTATTTCACTTTTAGATACGGCCACATACTTACTTTCTCTATCTAACACACTATACCCTATCAAAAATTCCTGCGACTCCTTCATAAAAACAAATCCTAAAGTATACTCTACCTTTTCTCGTTCAAACGTAAACAAGCTACTATATCGTTTCAATTCCATTGTTTTACTATCTAAAGTCACAAACAGGTGATAATAATATCGGCGATCTTCATAGCTTACTAGGTGACAAATAAACCAGATTTCATTATCAATCAATAAGCCATTTGTAGAACCTCTGACCCATCTAAAGAAATTGGGTGTCGGATATTCGTGAGTAATTGTCATTTTTTTAACGGGATTCTTTTTCTCATCTATTTTACTATCAGGATGATCTTTAATCCCGCCTATTCTTAATGGATACCAACCATAGATCGCCTTCAGTTCTTTGCATTCTTTGTCTAGGTTCTCAAAAAGTACCCAGTTTTTTTCTATAGAATGTTGTCCATCTATTTCTACTAGGTGGGATAATGTAGACCGGGATTTTAGATTGATTTGGCCATGTTCAATCACCATAGTACCCAAAGTCGGACCTAACCCTCGGTTAGCATTAAAGTTGAGTTTTCCCTGATAAGGCATGATTCGCACATCTTCCATACCTATATACAAATCATCATAATCACGGTTGTATTTTAATTCTACTTCACTTTCAATATACCATTTTTTCTTAGAAATATTCACATAGGCTACCACATTTTTCGTTATAATATTGGATTGATTTATATAGTCTCCTTTCTCACCTATCTTATAATTTACGAAGCGTAGATTTACAATCAGCCGACTAGATGGCGAGGATGGATCTAGACAGATAGATGGTGTACTTGGGAAGAATGACGAATCTATAGACAGAGTTTTACCGATTTGTTTGAGAACTTCAAAGTTTTCATTTGTACTTGTACTATTAGTTATCGTAGCCATACCTTTAAGAGTCGGTGTATAAAACTTATAATTAGATAGAATGTTTTTGGTAATTTGCTCAGGAGCATGAGGATGTGATAATACTTTCATACAAGTTCCAACAACATCGCGATTGTTCGGATTTCTGTAATAAGCCAGAATAGTAAACTCATAGTCTAATTTAAAATCATAGATTTCTTTCTCTAAAAAGAGATGATCTTGCGCCGTATTTTTGATCAATTCCTGTTTTGCTATTTCATAAAAAGAGCAGGCCAAAGTATATTTATTGTTACAACGATAATAATTCACGATTTTATACAAGTTCTCTATACGACTCGGGAAATATTGATAGGCTTCTAGCCAAGCATTCAGTGCATTCGGCATATCACCCATACTTTGATAACATTTACCAATAGAATAATGAGAATGCCATACCTCCTCAATCCATCCACCCAATTTAATACGTTCTTCATAACGCTCTATTGCTTCTTTAAACATTCCTCCATCCCGATAACTATTCGCCAAATAGAAAGTATAACGATCATTTCCTGGATTGTCTTCTAGACCCTTCAACAATAGACGAACATCGCGCTCAAATTTATCAGATTTTGCTCCACCATCACCAATATCGTCTATGAATAATTTGGCTCGTTCTACTTCAGAATAGACTGTACCCTCTGTTGTTTTAACAAATTCATGTGTGACCCCCCAATAAGAATATTCTGGATCGTTTCTCAAAATACGGACATTTTTATAGAAAAAATGGTCAGAACCTTGAAATAAATAATAGGCATCTTTCGTAAGTGATTCTTTAAATTCCGCAATATTCAGAGTTGGACTAATACGTAGTTTCATATCCGCATCCATCAAAAGCAAATAATCCGCATCAGGTAGTCCAATACATGCATTTAATGCGAACGTACGATTATGACCGAAATCACGAAATGGTTCTTGTACAATTCTTCCAGGTATATTGTTATTCCTAAAAAATGTTTCAATGAGATCTACTGTATTATCTGTACTTCCAGTATCACAAATGCAATAACTGTCAATGAGTGGAAGTACCGAACTCATGAGTCGCTCAATGATCCGACTCTCATTTTTTACAATCATATTTAGACATAATTTCACCATATTTTGTACAACTATACGTATTATAAAACAATATATTTTATATATGATTCTAACGAAAGTATTATTTTCGCCATAGTATATAGTTATGGCATTTACTAGTTTTCGTAGTGACCCTGCCCGTATTCAAAAAGAGATGCAAATTAGCAGTTTTCAATCACGATATTTTTTAGATACTCCTGGACAGGGCTTAGACCTGCCTTTTATGGAAGATCCGAATATTCGTATGCAAAAGTGGGGTGCTAATTTGAGAAACAATACTGTGAATTTAGAGAGTGATTTATTAGGACTTTCAAGAAAGACAAATAGAGATTATGTAGATATCAATGACCATAAGCAGAATGCAGTTATGAGTACGTCTAATCATTATAGAAGTATGTTACCTTTTGTAGAAGAGAGTAGAGTTACCCATCCTGCATGGACATACAAAGATTTAGAACAATCTAGATGGGAATCTCCTTTTTTAAATCCATTGAATGGATTAGAGAAAGGATTTCACGAAAATATTCAAACCCGTATTTTAGAGAAAGATTTCTTTGTACCCACCGTACCTACTGTAGAAGGACATGAGAACCAGCCTTATTATTTAACTGGTAAATCTATTTGTATTTCTGGTGATGAGGTTGGCTGTCCTGGTTCAGTCTATTCTCAATCTAATAAAGAGTTAGTAAGAAAATAGATTGATTTTATTGGTGTAAATATTATATAAGGATATTTTAATTATATAATATAAATCATGGAAGTTGCTATTCCCGCTGTTGCATTAGGATTGTTATATGTAGTATCAAATCAAAATCAAAATAGTAAAAGCGAGAACTTTAGAAATCGCACCCAGTTACCTAACGTAGATGTTCCAAATCGCAATTATCCTGAAGAATTCCCAGTTGTATCACCAGATACTGAACAAACATCTCAACTATCAACATCAAATCGTTACGACAATGGTGGTGGAGTCTACACCGATAAGTATTTCAATGCGAATATGAATCAATCACAAACGCAAAGTCAAATGAATGATACGGCTAATCTAGGAAAAGAGTATTATTCATTGAGTGGACAAAAAGTGAATGCAGGATATTTTGAACACAATAATATGGTACCCTTTTTTGGTAGTAATTTGAGAACCCGTATTGTGGATGAGAATACGAGTGAGGGACTTATGGATAATTATACTGGATCTGGTAGTCAAATTATCACAAAAAAAGAGCAATCCCCTTTGTTCTCCCCTTCTACTGGTTTACAATATGCTCATGGCGCACCTAATATGAGTGAGTTTTATCAATCCCGTGTTAATCCTAGTGCTCGTATGGCAAACGTGAACCCCTTTAAAGAAGAGAAAGTCGCCCCTGGCTTAGGTTTAGGATATACTACAGAGGGTGCTGGAGGATTTAATTCAGGTATGATGATGCGTGATCAATGGCTAGATAAAACCGATGATCAGTTACGTGTTGATAATTAACCCAAAGCGACTGGCCTAATGTTATATGGTCATGAAGGTCCAGCTGATAGCGTGATTAAACAGAATGCGACTTATGAGCAGATGGGTATTATGGAGAAGCATTTGCCCGATCAAAGTTTTGCTCTAGATACACGTACTGGACCCAATGATATTGGCCGTTTATTTACTACAGGTGGCGTGCAAAAAGGTGAGACCTTACGTGCTATTCCTGTAGAACGATATGTAAGTCGCCCAGAAACCGCGGTGTCTTATGCGGGTGGTGCGGGTGCACAAAATGAGGCTAGCTATATTCCTGGCGAATATATGCCTAGTCATAATCAACAATTAGGTGCAGTTCCTTTGGCTGTTGCGAATGCGAATGGCCGCCAATATGCTACGGATGCGGATTACGAAATCAAGGCGAAAAAGGCTTATCCTAATAATCGCACTTCTAATAATCAGGATACGTATTATGGTATGGTGAGTGGTGGTTTAGGAGCTGCTATTGCACCTCTTCTAGATATGTTGAGACCAAGTCGTAAAGAAAATACTATGGGATCTCTTCGTCCTTACCAGAATCCCAGTACCACTGTTCCACAATCCTATATCTTTAATCCTGCGGATAGACCTGCTGCTACTATTCGTGAAACAACGGAGAAATCTATCAATCATTTGAATGTAAGTTCAACTCAGACCTATGGGGCGTATAGTGTAACTGGCCATATTCCTACCAACACAGTACGTACTGAAACGGGTGATTTCTTTTATGCAGGTATTGCTAGTGCGGGAGAAAGATCTAGACAAATGAGTTCTTATGAGGCCGAATATAACCAACGCAACAATGATTTGAAATCAAGTACACTTACTGGATACACGCCAAATGGAAACATGGATCTATTGAATTCTGATATTAATATGCGTCAAGTATCTCGTGATAACATGTTGCAAAACAATCGGGCAGTCATTGCTACCATGCCTTATCAATCTCCTGATCCTATGAACATGGGGAAAGTTGCAGGTACTTCTAACAACTTATATGCAAATATTGCATTGGACCGAAACACACCAGATATTACTAGTATGTTGAAATCTAATCCTTATGTTGTAGATTATCGTAGTGCACTATGAATTGAATGATAAATATAGTTTCATTATAATTATCATTATTTTTTATAACTAGTTATCCAATAATTGATCTGTTGTCATATTTGGATCTAGAGCAGGAAGTTTTTTCATTAGTGTGTTTGTCACTCCTGCAGGAGGAGCCATAGGGGCCAATGTAGCTATTGGAAGCATTACTATAAATGTAATAACAATACTATTCAAATTAAAATAGGTATTTTTTGGGTTTTGCACTGTAATAGAAAATGAGTTTTCATTATACATATCAGTAGTATCCAAAACTACATCACCTATTTTATTACGTGCGCTATCGTAAATAGGTCCTATTATACTAATCAATAAATTACGATTACTGTCAATATGATTTATATATTTATAGGGTAGTTCTTTTGCTTTTAAACTTGCGAATGTTTCCAATTGATAGGTAACTTGATTAAAGCTTATATCTAGTGCGAATACATTTGGTATAACATCTCCTTTATTCGGATCACAATCTGTTCCTGCTGTTTCTGAAAGAGAACCACAATAAGGCTTAACTCCCGTGCTTTTTGGTTTAATAGTCACTGTTCTATTCATTATATTATTGGATCCATCTACATCCAAAGTAGTTTTGATCTGAACAGGACTATTCATTGAAAAATCTGTAGAAATGGAATGTTTACCCGATGTTGTAGATACTGTATAAGATCCGTAGGGATGTGGCACGATTAATCCTCCTTTATTTAACATTTCTATTTTTAGATTTACTGTAAAATCATCCTCGTGATCTTTTAATTTTGCTGCAGTACCCTTTATAGGTTCTCCTATCCCTTGGATACCTTCAATCAGGTTACTGCCAATCAGGTTACTATAGTAATAAAAGAAAAAACAAATACTTATACTAATGAGAAATCCTATTATAAAAAATAAAATTCCAGTGTTCTTTTTAGCCATCTATAGTATTCTTATATAAAAATTAGGCTAAACTATTTCTTCATTATGGGACTAGAAAAAATATCCTCGTTATATAAAAGGTATGATTATTAAAACAGAGAAAAAAAATGGAGTTACAGTTTATACGGTTGACAAAGATTATGATGATAAAGTATTAGCAAAAAAGTTACATAAATTATTGAAGCCAGGCGACGTAAAAACGTTGATCCGGGATGATGCGGATGTTTATACTGCGGACGGAAAACTTCTCTTAAGGTTTAGAAAGAATAAGTTAACCAAAGCTCATCAAGAGGCGTTTTATGACAATGTCATCAAGTTTGCAAAAAATGTATCTAGTTTGCGCGGTAGTGCATCGGGTAGTAAAAAGAAGCATTTAGGAGCAACAAAAAAGGTAATGTCTAATATCTTTGGTTATTTTGATCGCTGGACACCTAGTCAAAAAATGGTCTTTAAAAGATTAGGAAAAAAACCCGCTATTAATGTTCGCGAATGCCGTTTTAATATGGATTATCCTGAGCAGTATAAGAAGACAATTCCTCTGATTGAGGAGATTGACTCTATGTATGCTAAGCTAACACCAGAACATTACGCAAAACAGATAAAGAAAGCCAAGGAAACCTTTTTTAAGATTGCAAATACCTCGTTTACCACCATTACCACCAATGTGAATTTCCAAACTGGATTACATACAGATAAGGGTGATGATGAAGATGGATTTGGAAATCTAGCTGTTATTGAACATGGTGGAAAATACACTGGTGGTGAAACATGTTTTCCTCAATATGGTGTTGGTGTAGATGTTCGTAGTGGTGATGTTCTTTTTATGGACGTTCATCAACCCCATGCAAACTTGCCTATCCAAAAAAAATCGGAGGATGCTACACGCCTCTCTATCGTCTGTTATTTACGTAAAAATATTTGGCTAAATAGCCGGAATAAAACCCGTAAATTTTTTGAAACTCATAATAGGACCATGAAGAATATGCGAACAAATAAATAATGAATCTGAACCCTCAACATTCACATCAATCTCTGAATATTGTATCCTTTTTCTGAAATCAACATAGAGAGTATTTTGTCAGCTTTAATTGTATATTCAACAGCTGATGGTACAATAGTTTGATCATCGTCATACAGTACAACTTTCAATGATATAATCGTATTACTCGCATCCTTTACGATGCTACTAATATAACAATTTGAAACCGTGCCGTGCAAATCACACATAATCATAGAACCCTGTAAGAGTAAATTATCATAGGCCGAAGTGTTTTGAAAGCTGATATAAATACTTTTTTCTTTTCCCCACATTGGTGTGGTACGGTTCTTGTAATGATTCTTTATATTTTTTATGATTCCCTCATATTTAAATTTCTTGGATGCCCACGAATGATGAACATCCTCCGGATTCTCCCGAACGTATACTGGTTCGTGCAGGTTGAGTTTTTGGTAAACGGAGGTTGTCATGTTTGTAACAGTACAGATAATCGTTGGTTTATCTAGCAGATCATATAAAAAATAAAAGAATCAATTTTTTATATTTTTACTGTTTTTGCTGTTTTTGCTATCTATCTACATAATCCCTTACGACGGCGTAATTTCGGCGGACAATCTTTTTTCCCATTTGGAACTAGCTGTTTACTACCACTAGGATCACATGTGTAGTTTTGACTGCGATCTCCATAATTATAAACGATATGACCTAGGGCATGTGGACATTTGTATTTTTTGGGTAGCGATGAATTATAATAGGCTAGTGGATCTGATGGCAGAACACAGTATTCTTTTTCATGATCATAATCCAATGGTTCTGGACAATTGAAAGATGGGTCTAATTTAACAGGCTTGATAGTATAGCTAATGATCTCTTCGTATGCTGCGGGATAAGATGATGTATTAGCATTAGCATAAGCATTTGAATTGGCCTGCGAATAATCTTGTGAATAACCATATCTATATTTTTTTGTAATTTTTTTTGTACAGGTATATGTATTGTTACTTGCATCCGTATGTTTTGCTAGTGTTCCATCATTGTAGTAAAACGTTATAGAAGCACCATCTTCTAAACCTGTATTACACGTAATGGTAGTTGGCACTGTATCATAATAGTATACTTTGTCAGGTTGAAATGAACTATCTACTCTGTCGCGAAATTCTTCATACATGCTATTTTCTAGTAGAACCGAATAGAGTAAACCAAATATGATTGCACTAATGATAACAGATATTTTTCTCTTACTAGGATCAATTCTGTAGGACAGGATGGTTATCATTAAAAATAAAAATCCAGATAGTATTGCATGTATTATACACATAGTTATAAAATATCTATATAATAATTTGATGTCTACTTTTTCTTTCTTGTTTTGTTCTTTTTTGTTTTCGGCAAAGATTTCGGCAAAGATTTCGGTAAGGATTTTGTCACGTTCTGTTTAGCTACTTCCGCCTCTGTTCTAGCTGGTATTTTTTTCAGTCTAAACTCGGTCATTCCGTGTTTTTTTGTGGAGATTTCACCATATTCTCCATATTTAGCCTTTAATTTTTTTGAGGCCTCCAACATGGGCTTTAAACGTGCCTCAAAGGTTCCTAAACCACCGCTTTTTCCATAATATTTTGTCATGAATCCGATTCGGTTAAATCGTAAGACAATTCCATCTTCTACGAAATATTTGAGGGTTCTCTCAACGTCTTCCTTTTGTCCATTTTCCTTCGTAATGGTTAATTCTATGGCCTTTAAATTAGGACGGTTCACAATTCCGTAAAAGGCACCGACAATATAGGTGAGACAGGTTGATAATTCGGGTCGTCCCTTTCTAAAAAAAGGATTGAATACTGGATAGACACCCCAAATATAGGATTTATGTTGATGACACTCCTTGAATGCATGTTTGAAGAAAAAGTCTAGTGTTTTCCCTTTGGTAATACTGGACATCGTCAGATCTATCTTGGAGACATCGTCATCAAAAAAGACAATGTGTTTTCCTTGAGGAAACTGTTTCATGATAAATTGGCGTTGAGGTACTAAACCCTTGATTCCTATGACGAGTTTATTATATTTGGATTTATCTAGCTTTTGGATATATTCATCATATTCTTCTTTGTTAGCTACATAGACAAATACTTTTTTGGCTGGGATGTGATTGTCTTTTAACATTTGAAGAGTTTTTTCATTGCATAATTCTGCGCGTTTGTAAGATGGAACACAAACTACGTAATCGGCCATTCGTTTTAATCTTACAGTATAGTGAGAAAATAGGTTTGACTAAATCGTTTCTATATCGTCCTTATCTGAAAAATAAAATTCTTTGAATGCAACATTTGCTGGATCTGTTATGAAATCTTCACGTCTCTTTTCATAATTATTTTTTAATTTTTCAAATTCGCCATTATATGCAGTTAAAGCTTTATTGGTCATGCCGATGACTAAATTTGATTCTATTACATCTATTTGGGTTTTTAAATCAATAAAATAAGCAGCAGTGGTTGGTAAATCTAATAATGGTGGCGCTGGTGGTACTGGTGGTACTGGTGGTGCCGGTGGTACTGTTGTTGCTGTTGCTGTTCCTGTTGCTGCTGTTCCTGTTGCTGCTGCTGCTGCTGGTGCTGCTGCTACTGCTGGTGGTACTGCTGCTGCTGCTGCTGGTGCTGTTGTTGCTGGTGGTACTGCTGCTGCTGCTACTGCTGGTGGTACTGCTGCTGCTGCTGCTGCTGCTGCTGGTGCTGCTGTTGCTCCTGTTGCTGCAGCTGCTGCTGTTCCTGGTATTGCTGCTGTTCCTGTTGTTGCTCCTGTTGTTGCTCCTGTTGTTGCTCCTGCCGTTGCTGCTGCTGCTGTTGCTGCTGTTGTTGCTCCTGCTGTTGCTGCTGCTGCTGTTGCTGCTGCTGCTGCTGCTGCTGCTGCTGCACGAGCATCTTCTATTAATTTATCTACTATTGCTACTAAACGTGCCTTTTTAGCTGCTTCTTTTGCCTCTTCTGTTGCTGCTGCTTCTGCT
>Ga0136644_10002563_pt1 | contig 13823 bp, 11 predicted proteins | sample C_130820_EF_Meta_FD_94780 | JGI IMG/M metagenome (GOLD analysis project Ga0136644, IMG submission 94780) | Freshwater microbial communities from Lake Croche, Canada to study carbon cycling - C_130820_EF_MetaG (v2) (version 2) | ecosystem: Environmental > Aquatic > Freshwater > Lake | place... | reverse complement strand
TTTTCTGCTTAATTTCTCTATTTTAGCTTTAATTAATGCTACAGTAATATTTCTTAAGTTGTCAAGTGGTACATTTTTATATAAGTAGGTGTTGAAATTTGCAAATTCACTTTTTCTAGCAACTGAAACACTCCCATTACTAGATGCCCCAATAGATACAATACCTAAATTACCAGTAGCATTTCCTTCGATTTCAGCTTCACCATTATAACTTTTTGATCCAGATTTGGATGTCCAAAAACCATTATAACTTAATGACAAATCTAAAGTATCGGAATCGGCAACATTATCATAATCAATAATAGCATTAAGTATTTTAATCCTAGTTGCGGTATCAATTTTTAAAGTATTAGCAATATTATTATCATAAGCAGCTGATAATGGCGAATAAATTTGTCCGCCCATTATTATTAAAGATTTTTTTTGTTCCAATGCTTGTTTTGCATATCCTTTTAAATTTACTAAAGGGATTGTTCCAGCAGCTGAAATAACCGCACTAAAATATCCAGATGCATCAAGAGTATAAAGAAAGTTGTCAGCATTACGAATTATATATTTTGAAATATCAAAATTGTCATATGTAGGAGAACCACTTGTAAGAATTTTGTATTTTCTTTCAGAACCTGTTTTTTTAACTGTAACCAAATGCATTATATAAGTAATGTTTTTTCCTTTATAAAATAATGCACTATCCCCCATCTTATAGACAAAGTCTGATACCCATTTAGGACAAAATTGGTTACCTTTTTGTTTATCTTTTTCAAGTTTACTTTTTACGTACTCTGGCAGATTACAGAAAGATGGGTCAAATAAATCCGCAATTACATCTTTAACACCAACAGTTGAAGGATTATCATCTATGGCAGCAGTAGCGGCCTGAAATTCATTCATTTTTAATTTATTTGGTTCTAAAAAATTGGAAACTCCCATAGCACCAGCCACTTTTTTATTTGCAAAAGATGTTTTTATTCTCTGCAATTCAAAGCTATTGTGAATAGAGGTATCTATTTTTAAAACAAAACTTGTATCAATTTGTGAATCATCAGTATGTGATTCTTTACTTTTATCTGGATTACAAGACAAGAAAGTTAAGATTGCTAAAATTATAAGCAATCCATAGTTGTAGTTTTTGGTTAACATAGGTTTAAATTAAAATTAGAATTGTTTGAATTTCCATGACTAATTTATAAAAATTATAAGAAAAATGCAACAAAACCAGAAGAATTTAATATTTAAATGATTAAAAGATTGAAGATTCAAGAAGTAAATAACAGAAACCTATTAAGGTAATTTGGTATTAACTTTAATAATAATTAGTTTCATTTTTTTCACTAAATTGACACCAAATTTTGACACCAAGTCCATAAAAAAACCGCTCAAACTCAACGTCTGAACGGTTTATTTAATCTTAGTTGTGATCCCGCTGGGACTCGAACCCAGGGCCCATACATTAAAAGTGTATTGCTCTACCAACTGAGCTACGGAATCTACTAGTCAGAATTACTTCTGTTTTCGTATTTGGGAGTGCAAAAATAGGTGATTTATAAAACCAGCCAAATTTTTATTCATCTATTTTATTTTAATTACGCACAGGAATTTCCACATTCCTGTTATAACTGCTTATTTTTGATAATTATACACATATCCTTATGTCTCAATTTACAAACAAAGTAGTAGTAATTACAGGCGGTTCTGATGGTATTGGCAAGGCCTTAGTGGAATCTTTTCTAAATCTAGGAGCCAAAGTGGCAACTTGCGGAAGAAATTATGATAAGTTCTATTCTTTACAAAGTAAGTATGCCAGCAAGCCATTATTGGTTCATACAGCCGATGTGAGCAAGGAACAAGAATGCCGTCAATTTATTGATGTAGTTATCAAAACTTTTGGAACCATAGATATTTTGATCAATAATGCTGGCATAAGTATGCGTTCTGAAGTGCAAGAGGTTGAGTTGGATACTATTAGAAAAGTAATGGACATTAATTTTTGGGGCACGGTAGCCTGTACCAAATTTGCCTTACCTTATATTTTAAAAAATAATGGAACCGTAGTTGGCGTTTCTTCCATTGCAGGTTATAGGGGTTTGCCTGGCCGAAGTGGCTATTCTGCCAGCAAATTTGCAGTAAATGGATTTTTAGAAGCGCTCAGAACAGAATTATTGCATAGTGGTACAAACGTTTTATGGGTTTGTCCTGGATTTACTAGTTCTAATATTCGAAAAGTGGCTTTGAACAAATCTGGAAAATCTCAGGGCGAATCACCAATGAACGAAGGGGCAATGATGAGTGCTGAAACCTGTGCAGAGCATATTATTGAGGCCATTGACAAAAGAAAAAGAACCATTGTTCTTACATTTAATGGAAAACGTACTGTATTTCTAAATAGATTCTTTCCTTCCTTGGCAGATAAACTGGTCAATAAATTTTTCTATAAAGACGGGATCTTGGCAAAATAAAAGCAAATGGATTTCGTTTAAATAATGAATGCCCATTTTAACGCTGACAACTGATATTGGTCAACGAGATTATCTTGTTGGAGCCATTAAAGGACAATTCCTATCTGTAGATCCGAGTTTTCTTATTAATGATATCACGCATTATTTATCCCAGACCAATTTTCCACAAGCGGCTTATATTTGTTCCAATGCATTTAAATATTATCCCGCGGGTAGTTTGCATTTTGTCATTGTCAATTTTTTTGAAACCCCTCCCAGACAATTATTGGTAGCCCAATACCGTCAACAGGTGATTATCTGTCCAGATAATGGAATTCTAACCATGATAACTGGTGAGGTACCCAAGGAATTAATGGCTATTCCAGTTAAAGGGCAAAAAACCTTATTGGAATTGACCCAATTGGTAGCAGACAGCATTATACCTGGAGTAGGAGGCAAGCCTTTCAGTTTTAAAGGGGCCATTGCCAAACCCATTGTTGAACGATACCCTCTGAAGCCTACCCTTGGTCAGGATTGGATGGAAGGACAAATATTATTCATTGATAGTTTTGAAAATGTAGTGATAAATATTACAAAAACCGATTTTGAAGAGCACGGTAGAAATAGGAAGTTCAAAATTTACTTTAGAAGAGACGAAGCATTTGATACAATATCAGATAATTATACTGATGTGCCAGGTACCGAAAAATTAGCATGGTTTAATTCTGCGGGTTATCTGGAACTCTCATTAAGAAATGGAAATATGGCGGGTCTTTTTGGTTTTCAGGTATTTAATGAACAATTGCAACAAAGTAGGGCAAATGTTGAGAATAATTGGTTCTATCAATCTATAAGGGTCATATTTGAGTAAGTTTAAGCTTTAACAACTCTCTTTTTTCGGTTTGCAGTTTTGACAGTAATTTTACGGTCTCAAGAAGACCCAAAGGCTTCTTTTAATCATTTTATAAAATAGTTTATCAGCCATGGCATATGACGTAATTGTTCTTGGAAGCGGACCGGGTGGATACCCAGCGGCCATTCGTGCATCACAATTGGGTTTCAAAGTAGCAATCATTGAGAAAGAAAGTCTTGGTGGTGTTTGTTTGAACTGGGGTTGCATTCCCACTAAAGCTTTATTGAAAAGCGCTCAAGTGTATGATTATTTAAAACATAGTAAAGCTTATGGCATTGCTGCAGACAATATCAGTCATGATTTTGGTGCGGTTATAGGAAGAAGCAGGGGCGTAGCCGATAAAATGAGTAAGGGTGTTCAGTTCTTGATGAAAAAGAACAAGATTGATGTGGTTATGGGTTATGGTAAAATCAAGGCCAAGGGTCAAGTTGAAGTAACTGCAGCTGATGGCGCAAAACAAATAGTTGAAGCAAAACATATTATTATAGCAACAGGTGGAAGGGCTAAGCAATTGCCAAATTTGCCTATAGACGGTCAAAAAATTGTTGCTTATCGCGAAGCAATGGTATTACCATCTCAACCCAAAAGCATGATTGTAGTGGGAAGTGGGGCTATTGGCGTTGAATTTGCTTATTTCTATAATAGCATGGGAACCAAGGTAACCATTGTAGAATTCTTACCTAGAATTGTTCCTGTTGAAGACGAGGACATTTCTAAAGAATTGGAAAAACAATATAAGAAACAGGGTATTGATATCATGACCAACGCTTCTGTTGAATCTGTTGATACTAGTGGTGTTGGTGTTAAAGCCAAAGTAAAAACGCAGTCTGGTGAAATTTTCTTAGAAGCAGATATTGTACTTAGTGCAGTAGGTGTTGTAGCCAATATTGAAAACATTGGTTTGGAAGAATTGGGAATCAAGACTGAAAAAGGAAAGATTATAGTTGATAAGTACAATCAAACTTCTGTTCCAGGTATTTATGCCATTGGCGATTGTACTCCAGGACAAGCTTTGGCACACGTTGCTAGCAAAGAAGGCACCAATACGGCTGAATTTATTGGATATAATGAAAAGAAATTGCATCATTTGCCTGAGGCAATGGATTACAGTAATATTCCAGGTTGTACTTATTGTACCCCCGAAATTGCTAGCGTAGGTATGACTGAAAAAGCAGCTAAAGAAGCGGGATATGAATTGAAAGTGGGCAAATTCCCCTTTATGGCTAGTGGTAAAGCAAGTGCCAGCGGTGCAACAGAAGGTTTTGTGAAAGTCATTTATGATGCTAAATATGGTGAATTTTTGGGATGTCACATGATTGGAACTAATGTAACAGAAATCATTGCGGAAGCAGTAGTGGCCAGAAAATTAGAAACAACCGCTCACGAGATCTTAAATGCAGTTCACCCACACCCAACTATGAGTGAAGCATTAAAAGAAGCTACAGCCATGGCTTATGGGGAAGCTATTGATATTTAAAAAGAATACTACTATACTTATATGAAAAAGGACTGATATCAGTCCTTTTTTTATACCAACTAATTTGTATTTTATAAAAATAAAATGTGTTTTTGGATTTAAACTCTTTTAAATCATTATTTTAGAGTTCAGAATATGTTGTTAATGTTAGTTTAAAGACTTGAATTTTGATTAATCGTCAAATTTCCTTTTTCTATTATTTTCATCATGTTTGTTAATCCCCTAACACAGTACCCGTAATGAATCAACTGCAAGTAGAAAAACTACTTCCGCAACAATTATTACATTCCCGTATCTTTTCCGTTGTGATTACGGATTTAAGCGGGGGGTATTTGTATGTTAACCCAATCTTCCAAGAAAAATTTTCCTTTGTTACCAATCAATTATTAGGTACTCATTTTAGCAATACCGTATTTGCACAAGACGTATCATTGTGTAATGATGCAGCAAAAGCTTGTATAAAGTCGCTAGGAAAATCTGTAGGGATTACAGTCAGAAAAGCTACAGACACAACTGATTATAATTGGACCCAATGGGAGCTATCCTCTGTTAGAAACGAGTTGGGTGCGGCCATTGCCATTATTTGTGTTGGGCACGATGTAACCAAAAAAGAACCTTATAATAGTAGTTTAGATGATCACCAACGGGTGCATGCTGTTCCAACACCAAACAAACAAATGGTTGATGAACAGTTTATCTCTTTGGTTAATAATATTCCAGGGGTCATTTACAGGTGCTTAGGTGATGAAGATTTTTCTTTGGTGTTTATCAGTAATGAAATAGAAAATCTAACTGGTTTTCCTGCTGCTCATTACATAAACAATAAAAAAGAGGGCTATTCAGGCCATATCTATTCCGATGATAAATCTTTGGTCAAAAATGCCATTCTAGAAGCCATCCATAAGCACCAGCAGTATGCTATCGAATACCGGGTAATTCATAAAAATGGGGACCTTCATTGGGTTTTTGAAAGGGGGCAGGGCGTTTATGATCAAAACCAAGTATTGTCTTATTTAGACGGGTGCATATTTGACATTACTGTTCAAAAACAGGTGGAACAAGCTTTGGCTTATAGCCAAGATGAAGTAAAGCGATTGGCCATGGTAGCTCATAGCACCACAAATTCCGTAATGATTACAGATGCGGATGAAAACATTATTTGGGTTAACCAAGGATTTACAAGAATCAGTGGATATGGCTTGGATGAAATTAAAGGTAAAAAAATTGGATTTTCTTTAGAAGGTGCAGAAGTAGATGAAGCATCAAAGAAACGTCTTAGGTATGCCCTTGATCATAAACTACCCTTTAAAGATGAGTTTCACAGTTTTGTAAAAAGCGGCGAACAAGTTTGGTTAGAAGTTGATTCTCAACCCTTGTTTGACGAGCATGGAAAGCACTTGGGCTTCATGACCATTGAAAATGATATTACTAGGCGCAAACAAGCACAACAACAACAAGAAGAATTATTGCAACGCCTTACCCTTGCAACAGACTCTGCCAAAATTGGTATTTGGGAAATTGACATCAAGAATAATAATCATGTAATTTGGGATGATACCATGTTTGATATTTATGGGTATTCCAAAGACGCAGCGTTATCTCCTTATAAAATCTGGAAAAAATTAATGCATCCAGATGATATGAATATGATGAATGAAATTATTGGGGAGCTAGTTACTGGAAAGAAAGATATTGATTCAGCACTTTATAGAATCATAACTACCAATGGTATGATTCGATTTATTGAATCTCATGCTATTGTTAAAAGGGCTGAAAATGGCGTAATCATCCGTTTAATTGGAACCAATAGAAACGTAACTGACGATGTGTTAGTACAAGAAAAGCTCAAATCTCAAAATAAAGCATTAAGGGATATTGCTTTTATACAATCACATGAGGTTCGTAGACCATTAGCCAATATTTTGGGCGTTATTGAGGTGTTAAATAATAACAATACTGTAAATAATAAAGACATTTTGGAGCACTTAATTCAAAGTGCCAATGAATTAGATACTCAGATTAGAAGTATTGTACAAAAAACCAATTCCATTGATGGATTAATTGGAGGTTTCTGATAATCCTTATTTGTTAGACTTACCAAAAACCTTATTGAGTAAATCGCTAGATCTTGCCAAAGGGTCTTTTCTGATTTGTTGTTCCTCTTGGGCAATTTGTGTAAATATGCCAGATAATGATTTCTCGGTTACATAACTTGCTAAATCGGGATTAATTTTCTTAAAAGTAAATTTATTGTATTGGGTAATAATACTATTCCATTGTTTAGTAGCCCCTGTTTTCTCTAAGGATTGTTCTATGCTTGGCCTAAAGGCAGCCGTTAAAGCGGTGTTTGTTTTAGTTTGTAAATAAGTGGTTGCTGCTTTGTCATCACCCTTTAAAATTCCCATTGCATCTTCTAAACTAATATCTTGTATAGCTTTTACAAATAGGGGTGCAGCTTGTTTAGCTGCGTCTTCCGCAGCACGATTCATAGACAAAATAACATCATCTACTTGTTTGTTAAATCCCAAGCTTCTCAAGGATTTTTCAATTTTTTCAGCTTCAGGTGGCACTAATATTTTTATAGCTGCATTCCCAAAGAACCCATCGGTTTTGGTCAATTGTTGAATGGTTTTATTGGCACCAACCTGTAATGCTTCTTTGAGTCCTTTTGAGATTTCGTCTTGTTGTAAACCTGCTATACTGCCTGTTTTATTTGTCTTTAACAGATCTGAAATAGATTGTGCCTGACTGGTTAATAAACACCAACTAAAAATCAAGGTTAATAAGGCTTTCATAGAAAGGTTAATTTGTTTATTTTTAAAAGGGTAATTTAATCCCCTTTAACAACTATGAAAAAACCGTGCCAAATCCTATTGCTCATTTTTACGATTATCGGAAGTTTTACATTTTCGGCATCAGCTCAAAAAGATAGTAGCACTACTATTATTTTGGTCAGACACGCGGAAAAAGATACAACTGCTGCTGGTTCCACGCAAATGCAAGCAGATCCACCATTGTCTGCAGTAGGGAAAATTAGGGCTGACAATCTGGTAAAGGTCTTAACATCCTATCCCATTCAAGTCATTTTTTCTACAAAATATAACAGAACGCGATCTACCGTAATGCCCATAGCTGCCAAATTGGGGTTGGAAATTGAAACCTATGATCCAAGCAAGCAGGCCGATCTTGTCTCAATTTTGAAAAGCTGTAAAGGGAAAACTATCTTAGTGGTGGGACATTCCAACACTATACCTGGTTTGGTAAATTTACTAACAGATAATTCTAATTATCCAGATCTGAGTGAAAATGAATATGATAAAATGTATATAGTTAGGTTGGATAAGGAAAAAATAACCCATCAACAGATCAGCTATTAAAAACGCTTGCCAAGCCTTACCTTTGCGGCCTTGAAAAAGCCTATTCTTGGTTTAGCCCTAAAGGATGAATGAATAGATATGAAATACGAAAAAGAAATTAGCAGAAGAAAAACCTTTGCCATTATATCCCACCCCGATGCAGGTAAAACTACATTAACCGAGAAATTCTTGCTTTTTGGTGGAGCCATTCAAGTTGCAGGAGCCGTTAAAAGCAATAAGATCAAGAAACACGCTACAAGCGATTTCATGGAAATTGAACGCCAGCGTGGTATTTCAGTTGCCACATCAGTAATGACATTTGAGTATCAAGGTATTTCTATTAATTTGTTAGACACGCCTGGCCACAAAGATTTTGCTGAAGATACTTATAGAACCCTAACAGCGGTGGATAGTGTAATCCTGGTGATAGACTCTGTGAATGGGGTTGAAGCACAAACAAGAAGATTAATGGAGGTTTGCCGGATGCGCGATACACCCGTAATTGTGTTTATCAATAAAATGGACCGTGATGGTAAAAATAGGTTTGATTTATTGGAGGAAATTGAAAATGAATTGAAAATTTCTTTACATCCAATGACTTGGCCCATTAACAGTGGAAAGGAATTTAAAGGGGTATATAATTTGCATGACAAGAATTTACGCTTGTTTACAGCAAGTACTAAAGCGGATGATGAAGACGTGATTGCCATTAGTAATCTGGCAGACAAAGAACTGGATGCAAAAGTAGGAGACCGTGATGCAGAGCAGTTACGTGAAGACGTTGAATTGATAGATGGTGTGTATGGAGAATTAAATGCTACAGACTATTTAGATGGCAAAATAGCGCCTGTATTTTTTGGGTCAGCGGTTAATAATTTTGGCGTAAAAGAAATGTTGGACACATTTATCCGTATTGCACCTATACCAAAGAGCCGAGAAACTTCCGTTAGAACTGTGGCTGCAGAAGAAGATAAATTCAGTGGATTCATTTTTAAAATACACGCCAACTTGGACCCCAAACACAGAGATAGGATAGCATTTATGCGGGTTTGTAGTGGCAAGTTTGAACGGAATAAATATTTTCACCATGTTCGGCTAGACAAGGATATGCGATTTAGTAATCCCTATTCATTTATGGCCAGGAGTAAGGATGTGATTGAAGACGCTTTTGCCGGAGATGTTGTTGGATTATTTGATACGGGTAATTTTAAAATTGGAGACACACTTACTGAAGGGGAAGATTTTTATTTTGTAGGAATTCCAACTTTCTCACCAGAAATATTTAAAGAGTTAGTGAATAAAGACCCTATGAAAACCAAGCAATTGGAGAAGGGTATCAGTCAATTAACGGACGAAGGGGTAGCCCAGTTATTTACACAGTTTGGAGGTAATAAAAAAATTATTGGTTGCGTGGGAGAACTTCAATTTGAAGTAATTCAATATCGCTTATTACAAGAATATGGTGCAGCCTGTGAATTCAGAACCTTACCCTATTATAAAGCTTGTTGGTTAACCAGTAAAGACCAAAAGAAATTAGACGACTTCTTGCGTTTTAAACAACAAAACTCAGCGGAAGACAAAGACGGACATCCTGTTTACTTGGCACAAAGTGAATGGTTTTTAAATACAGAAATTACCAATAATCCAGATATCCAATTTCATTTCTCCAGCGAGATTCATAAATAATTTTTGATCAACCAAATGGAACTAAAAGCAACAATGGAATATGATTTGGTCATCATTGGTGCTGGGCCTATTGGTCTTTCTTGTGCATTGGCCGCCAGCCAAGCAGGTTTATCATACCTAGTAATAGAAAAGGGCTGCTTGGTCAATTCTATTTATCATTATCCGGTGAATATGCAGTTCTTTTCAACATCGGAAAGACTGGAGATTGGAGAAATTCCCTTTGTGAGTAATAATGCCAAGCCATTTAGAAATGAGGCATTGGAATATTATAGAAGGGTAGCAGTAACTGCAAGACTAAAAATTCATTTGTTTGAGGAGTTAACAGCTGTTGATCAAATAAACCCACATCATTTTCAAGTAAAAACAACAAAATCAATATATAGAACCAATAATTTGATTTTGGCAACTGGGTTCTATGGAATTCCTTATTTGTTGCATATACCAGGTGAAGAACTTGCCAAGCTCACCCATTATTATCAAGATCCACATTTTTATGCTTTTCAAAAAGTACTCATAGTAGGTGCTAATAATTCTGCCGTTGATGCAGCACTTGAAACTTGGAGAAAAGGAGCGGAGGTAACCATGGTTATTCGTGAGGCAGATATTGGTGAAAGGGTAAAATATTGGGCTAGGCCCGATATAATCAATAGAATCAAAGAAGGTTCCATAAAAGCCTATTTTCATTCTAAGTTAACCGCCATTAGAGATCAAGAAGTTGATATTGAAACACCTGAGGGAATCTTAACAATACCCAATGACCGAGTAATAGCCATGACTGGATATATGCCAGATTTGGCCCTTTTAGAAACAATGGGAATTCAACTATCTGAAGATGAATTGCGTAAACCAGCTTTGGATGAACAAAACCATCAAACAAATATTGAGGGAATTTATTTAGCTGGTGTGATTTGTGGTGGAATGGACACTCATCGTCTCTTTATAGAAAACTCAAGAGAGCATGCTGATAAAATCATCAATCATATTCTAAGCCAAAAAAGCTAATCATGGAACCCTTTGAAACTCAGAGATTGATGGTAAGGCAATTTGTGGAAACTGATGCTGATGATTGCTTTGCATTCAATGGCAATGAACAGGTTGTTAGGTATATTAGACCAGTAAAAACAAAGCAAGAAAGTGATGCATTCCTATTGGAAAATCTAGACCTCTATCTAGAGGGATTTCCCTATGGAAGAATGCATGTTTCTGAAAAACAAACGGGCAGATTTATTGGAACATTTTCTCTTTTATATCTTGACGGTGAAGCAGATTATCATATTGGTTATGGGTTGATTCCAGAGGCTTGGGGCAATGGATACGGGACAGAATTAGTGGTTTATGGAACGGCAATCTTTTTCAACAGAACCTCGCATTTGGCGCTGTTTGCCATTACTGATCCTGAAAATTTGGCTTCAGAAAAAATACTATATAGCCATGGTTATCAATTAGATGGAACTTATCATTCCTATGGTAAATCCTTGAACTTATTTAAAATGAATAGAGCAGATTTTATACAAAAATGAGGTCTTGCATCTGCCTTGGCAGCTTATTCGTAGTTTTGGCACTTTATGAAATCAAAGACATTACAAAAAGACAAAGTAAATATCATTACCCTAGGTTGTAGTAAGAACCTGGTAGATAGTGAAGTATTGAGCGGACAACTCATGGCAAATGATATTTCCGTTGTACATGAGAACAAAAAATTAGACCACAATATTGTGGTAGTAAATACCTGTGGATTTATTGACAAAGCCAAGGAAGAAAGTGTCAATACCATTTTGGACCAATTGGAATTAAAAAGAAGGGGTAAGCTAGACAAGGTTTATGTGACCGGCTGTTTAAGTGAGCGCTATCGTGCAGATTTAGAAACAGAAATGCCTGAGGTAGACGCTTGGTTTGGTACATTAGAGCTACCCTTGATATTAAAACAGTTTGACGTTGATTACAAGGCTGAATTATTGGGGGAACGATTATTGAGTACCCCAAAACACTATGCCTATTTGAAAATTAGTGAGGGTTGCAATAGAACTTGTTCCTTTTGTGCCATTCCATTGATGCGTGGCAAACACGTGAGTAGAACCATTGAAGACTTAGTTGCTGAAGCGGAATCATTGGTAAAAAAAGGGGTGAAAGAAATTATGCTCATTGCTCAGGAACTAACTTATTACGGATTAGATATTTATAAGCAAAGAGAATTGCCAAAACTATTGCACGCTTTAGCGGATATCAAGGGTTTGGAGTGGATTCGATTGCACTATGCCTATCCTAGTAAATTTCCATTGGAAATTCTGGATGTAATGGCAGAAAGAGACAATATTTGCAAGTATTTAGACATGCCTTTGCAACACGCTAGTAACAATATGCTCAAAGCCATGAAGCGCAATATTACTAGGGAAGAGATGACAGATTTAATCCACACCATTCGTGAAAAAGTACCAGGCATTTGTTTAAGAACAACCTTAATTGCAGGATTCCCCGGTGAAACGGAAGCAGATATTGAGGAACTCAAGGAGTTTTTACAAGAACACCGTTTTGATAGGGTGGGCATCTTTAATTATAGTCATGAGGAAAATACCAGTGCCTATGATTTAGTAGATGATGTATCAGATGAAACAAAACAACTTCGGGCCCAAGAAGTAATGGAAGTACAACAAGAAATCTCCTATGAGAAAAACCAAGAAAAAATAGGGCAGGTGTTCAAGGTATTAATTGATAAAAAAGAAGCGGGTCGATATTTAGGTAGAACAGAATTTGATTCGGTAGAAGTAGATAATGAAGTAGTGATTCAAACTTCTAAAAAATTAACTATTGGCGATTTTGTATTAGTGAAAATCACCAAGGCTTATGACTATGATTTGGAAGGAGAAGTAGTAGAAGCCTAGTTGATTGATCTATAAGCTTTGGGTGTTGTTCCAGTAATAGACTTGAATATTCTATTGAAATTAGATAGGTTATTAAAACCAGTCTGATAGCCAATATTGGCAATAGGTTCATCTGATTCCAATAAGGCTTTACAAGCATTATTAACCCTAATGCCGTTTAAAAAAGCACTATAGGTTTTACCTGTTCTAGTTTTAAAATACTTGCAAAAAGCCGTCATGGTCATATTGGCTTTTGCGGCTACTTCTTCTAAAGGAATGGCCCTATGACTTTCTTTAAAACTAAATTCTAAGACTAGATTTAATCTGCTTACATCCAATGCATTGATTGCCCTTTGACTTGTAATAGCAGACAAGGGTTTTAAATCTTTTTTACCCGCTAGGGCTTGCAAAAGTTTTACAAAGACTAGTATTTTTTCTATTCCTTCTTTATTGGCTATTTCCAATAATAGCTCCCTCACTGTGGTTGCCTTATTTCCCCTAATTTGAAACCCTCCCTGACTCATTTGAAAAAAAGGAAGAAAGTTTACCAATTCAGGCGATGTCCAGAATCCAGTACCAAGCGTAGTTTCATCAAAAAAGACAGTGATTGTACTTGCTTTTTTTCTTCCCTTAAAATAGATTGGATCATTCCTAAAAACATGTGGTTGGTTTGAGCCAATGACATAAATATCATCTTTTTGAAATCTTCCAATATAATCGCCTGCCACCAAAGTGCCTTCGCTGGCCACTACCAAGGTTACTTGAATCTCAGGGTGTTGGTGCAAATGATTGTATAGATGCTTTATTTGTTCTACTTGCACCCTAATAGCGTCTTTGCCAGTTTTTGGAATCTGAAATGGAATAACTTTCATTGGTGTTAAATTAATCAATTATTCTATTTATTGATTAATAACTAGATAAAATAGTATTAATAGTGACTAATTCAGGTCTATGGAACAAAGCTTTACTAGCCTAGTTTTGTTATATTAAATCAACAAAAAAAAACATTATGGCAATTTATTGGAAATGGGTATTTTCCGTATTTAATACTAATTTTACTGGTGATTATCTATTGGATTTTAAATTTTTTTATTTGAT
>Ga0136644_10002562_pt1 | contig 13826 bp, 8 predicted proteins | sample C_130820_EF_Meta_FD_94780 | JGI IMG/M metagenome (GOLD analysis project Ga0136644, IMG submission 94780) | Freshwater microbial communities from Lake Croche, Canada to study carbon cycling - C_130820_EF_MetaG (v2) (version 2) | ecosystem: Environmental > Aquatic > Freshwater > Lake | place: Lake... | reverse complement strand
TTAAAGGACACCGATGGCTTACTCACGACACAATATCGGAGTTTTTCAACCCAGCGTGGATGTTTCCATTTCCAGAGGAGATTCCTACGGGGGCGCAGGCAGTAGAGGGTGGGTGCTATTGGTAGTTGGAAAAATTGAGTAACTTAAACTCCAATTAAGATAATGTACCATATAATAAATATGAATCCAGAGAATGTGCAGGCGCAGCCAGAAACAACGGCACTTTGTACGGCATATACCGGTAAGGGTGAACCTTGCTCTGCCAAAGGAAAGACAGAATATAACGGATTATGTAAGATACATCACAATCAGGCTGAACGCGTTAGGACGCATCAGGCACAGGCACAAGCAGCATTACAAGCAGAGCAATTAGAAAGACGTAATCGCATTTTACAGCAGAATCAGCAACGGGTGGATAATGCGCCATCTGGATCAGTTGATACATTCTTTCGCTACGCTCGTCTTATTGCCGATCTATGGATCACTCAGCGCATTCCTACTGACCAATTGGCACAGGTGTATTGTTGTATACGTAGAACATCATTGCGGCACGTAGAATGGGAGGCATTTATAAGAGCAGCAGTGGCAGTTATAAATCTTGCGCATTTCAATCCTGATGAACATCGATGGGCAGATGTACCAGAGGCGGAGAAAACTTTAGTGTTCAATAATCTTACAACAGTAATGAATCGTTTACCGCAACATAATATTCTTAATGTTCTCAAATCTACCGATTCTGTCTATATTGAATTTCAACGCCGACGGGCGGAAGAACAGAACGCAGAGCGTCTAGCTCGTGAAGCTCGACTAGCCGTTGAGCGGGCGCAACGTGAAGCCGAATTTAATAGACAGCAGCGTGAAGAAGCAGTTGTCTTCCGTCGCGATCCAGAGGGCGGAATCGACCTGGCGGCGTTTGGTCGCGACGCGCAATCGGTCCATCGTTCTTCAGTACAGCATGCAACAAGCAAGGCGGTAGAGATTCTTATCTCACGCCCTGTTCCAGCCGAGATGGAAGCCCTTGTAGAGATTACACTTGCATTTGATGATAAAACGGCGGTGCGGTTTAAAAATAATAGCAAAGAACGCGCTCTACTTGAGCTGACCAATGACTATTATAATACAGAGGCGTTTAATCGGATGTATGGTGATATTCTAGACAGAGTTTGGGCATATATTCGTATACATACAGAGCGTTCAGAACTTATACGAAGACTCGCTCAGGAAGTGACTGAGGGAATTGGAATGTGTGTAAACGGAAAAATGACCCATTTGGTAAATGTTCTCTATGCATACGATGACCAGATTACGGCGGTGATGCAAAATGAGAAGCCGTCCCGTGAGGTCTTCCAAGCAAAATTCGCAACCCTGCTAAACATTCCGTCCGCTGAGCGCGCGGCGGCAGCGACCGCTATCTTCAATGAGTACCAGATACCTGAGGAAGAGCGTGGTGAGTGGTTGAATCCACTACTAGCAACGGAATAAACCCAGTGATTCGGAAAAAAATGATGGTACTTGCCGGCATAGACGGCAAATACCAACAATGGCTCTAAGACGTATTTTAAAGGAACTTGATGATCTAAAACGCGATCCGCCGGCGGGCTGTTCGGCAGGTCCTATTGACAATGATATGTTTCATTGGGAGGGTATGATTATGGGACCGGCGGATAGTCCATTTGCGGGTGGAGTCTTCAAACTTATCGTACACTTTCCTACAGAGTATCCGTTTAAAGTGCCGCACGTCCAGTTCAAGACACGGATTTATCATCCAAATATCAACGCAAGTGGAGGCATTTGCCTTGATATTTTGAAGACGCAGTGGAGCCCTGCGCTTACAATTTCGAAGGTACTGCTGTCCATCTTGAGCCTACTAACGGACCCCAATCCTGAGGACCCCCTTATGCCAGAGATTGCGCAGCTGTATAAGACAAATAAGGCGGCGTATGAGGAAAAGGCGCGTGAGTATACAATGCTTTACGCCGGCGATAAGCCGGTAGACGCCTCAGATGAAGATGACGATGATATGATGATTGCTTAGCCAGCCTAAGCGACCCAGCGGTAAGGACCGTCGCCCAACACGGAAACCGCAGATTTTTTAGGCTCCACAACAACCGTAGCACGGCGTCCATAGACGTGCCAGTGGAAGTCGCCGCTATCGCCATACACCGTGAACTTATTGTCAGAAACACAGGACGCATTGAGCACACGCACTGACCCGTTATAGATTGGTGTAATCTGGACAGTAAGATCTGTGGCAAGTGCGTCTACGTAATCTGGTAAATCAACTACAACGCTAGTCTCTAATTCGGCGATTGTGCCGGTTCCGCGGTAGTAGACACCGGCTTCAGGTCCCTCCAAACAAGCGTGTACTAAGTATTTGGATTCATCTTTGGGATGATCAATGACGAAGGTTTTTGCTGTATTATAAGTAATTTCAGATGAAGTTGTGTTATATGTTAGAGAATATCGATTGGCTACTGTTGTAACAGCACGAATTGGTGCAATATATAATCCTGAAGTAGTTGCTGTATTGACACTTGCGCCTGAAGCATTAATAACAATTGTATTTGTGCTTTGATTAAGAGTCCCGGCAAAAGTTCCAATAGCAATTGAATAATTAGACTGATTAGTTTGCCCTGCTGATGTTCCAATAGCAATTGCATTGTTTCCTTGATTTGATTGACCTGCCGCCTGTCCTATAGCAATCGCATTTTGAGCTTGCAGATTTGAGCCAGCTCTATATCCAATAGCAATAGTAGCGTCAGCTTGATTACTTAAACCAGCTGTATTTCCAATAGCAATTGTATTTTGCACGATTGCTCCAGCTGAATTAGAATTACTATATCCTGCTTGGTATCCAATAGAAATTCCATAGGCTCCTTGAGACCGTTGACCTGCCCCCTCACCAATGGCAATTGCATATACTTGTTGATTATTTGAGCCAGCATATTCACCAATAGCAATGGAATTATTAGATTGATTGCTATAACCGGCAAAATTTCCAATAGCAACCGCCGAATTAGACTGATTAAATTGTCCTGCCTGATTTCCAATAGCAATTGAATTAGAATATTGATTTGATTGGGCTGCCTGATATCCTATAGCGATTGAATTATAATATTGAGTATTTGAACCAGCCTGATATCCTATAGCAACTGAATATGGAAATTGATTTTTGTTACCAGCAGAGCTTCCAATCGCCACCGATGTATAACCTTGAGATTGTACACCGGCAAATGGTCCAATTGCCACCGCTTCACCACCTTGCTGATTTGAGCCAGCCAGATATCCAATAGCAATTGAATTATTAGTTTGTCCGTCCCAACCTGCTTGATAACCTATAGCAATATTATTAGAAGACGAACCTCCTAAAATGTTATTTTGTCCTGCTTGGTAACCAATAACAATAGCATTTTGATTTAAATTTGACTGACCTGCCTGTTCTCCAATAGCTATTGCATAAGGATATTGATTACTATATCCTGCTTGTTCACCAATAGCAATTGTATTATTGGATTGATTATTATATCCTGCTTGATATCCAATAGCAATCGCCGAAGTATATTGATTACTAAATCCGGCGCTTTGTCCAATAGCTATTGCGTTTATTATTTGAGCACCGTTTCCTGCTTGATATCCGATAGCAACTGCGTAGTTGCCCTGGTTGTTTGAACCTGCTTGAGCACCCAGGGCAACGGCGGCACTACCTTGTGTTGTTGCTCCAGCAAAGTCACCAATACTAATTTTGGTGGTACCTGCTACCCACGCAGCACCGTTGTAATAAACATAAGTACCGTAATCTGTTGCGGCTGGAAAACTAGAACCACCACCACCGGCAGGACCTGTCGGACCTGTAGGACCAAATCCAGTTGGACCTGTATTACCAGTGCGCCCTGTAGGTCCAGTGGATCCTGTATTACCAGTGCGTCCTGTAGGTCCGGTGGAGCCCGTGTTGCCGGTGGGACCAGTGCTGCCGGGTCCAGTGGAACCAGTATTACCAGTATTACCTGTATTGCCCGTAGGACCCGTGCCAATTGGACCTGTAGAGCCAGTATTACCAGTATTACCTGTGTTTCCAGTATTACCAGTTAAACTTGATCCAGTTGGTCCAGTATTACCAGTATTACCAGTATTACCAGTGTTTCCAGTATTACCAGTCGAACCTAATCCAGTCGGTCCAGTATTACCAGTATTACCTGTCGAACCTGCTCCAGTCGGTCCAGTATTACCTGTGGAGCCTGTATTACCAGTATTACCGGTCGAACCTGCTCCAGTAGGTCCAGTATTACCAGTGGAACCTGTATTACCAGTATTGCCCGTTGCACCTAATCCAGTTGGTCCAGTATTACCCGTGGAACCTGTATTGCCAGTAAAACCTGTAGAACCTGTATTACCGGTTCGTCCAGTCGGTCCAGTATTACCAGTACTACCTGTATTGCCTGTGGGTCCTGTTGCGCCTGCTCCAGTTGGTCCAGTATTACCTGTAGAACCAGTGTTACCTGTATTGCCTGTAGCGCCTGCTCCAGTTGGTCCAGTATTACCTGTAGAACCAGTGTTACCTGTATTTCCTGTATTACCTGTCGCACCTGCTCCAGTCGGTCCAGTATTACCTGTATCTCCTGTATTTCCTGTATTGCCTGTATTACCTGTCGCACCTGCTCCAGTGGGTCCAGTCGATCCAGTATTACCTGTAGATCCTGTATTACCAGTATTACCAGTCGCACCTAATCCAGTCGGTCCAGTATTACCTGTATTGCCTGTATTACCAGTAGAACCTGTATTACCAGTATTACCAGTCAAAGCTGCTCCCGTTGGTCCAGTATTACCAGTAGATCCTGTATTACCAGTATTACCTGTCGAGCCTGCTCCAGTGGGTCCAGTATTACCTGTAGAACCTGTATTACCAGTATTACCTGTCGCACCTGCTCCAGTCGGTCCGGTGCTTCCAGTAGAACCAGTGTTACCTGTATTACCTGTGTTACCCGTGGCACCTGCTCCAGTCGGTCCAGTAGTACCAGTAAACCCAGTTGAACCTGTATTACCAGTATTACCTGTCGCACCGGCGCCAGTCGGTCCGGTGGTACCAGTCGAGCCGGTGGAGCCTGTGTTACCAGTTGGTCCGGTTGATCCAGTATTACCTGTAGAACCTGTATTACCAGTATTACCTGTTCGTCCAGTCGGTCCTATAGTACCGGTAGAACCTGTATTACCAGTGTTTCCTGTAGATCCTGTAAAACCAGTATTTCCTGTAGAGCCGGTTGGACCAATGGCAAGAGGATCAAAGTGAAGGTTTACTAAGGTTGCCGTTGCACCACTTCCAACGGCATTTAGATATAGTGTAGTGCCTGTATAAGTGGCGGTACCTGATAAAACTAGTATACCATTCACATAGAATAGATTATTATATGTTTGTGAATTTACGCTGACTTGCGATGTAATAATTTGAAACAGTGTTGTTGTATCATACCCTGTTGTTAATAGACCAGTACTACCGTTTGCGTATCTTATAGTAAATGTGCCTGCGCTTGTTATTGCGAATCCTGTCACATTGTTTGTACCAATATTGCCTGTATCAGTAAATCCTATAACGCAATCTTGATTGACATTTCCACACTGGAATGTACAATTAATTGCTCCGCTGTAGGTTTGTAAAGAATATACATATCCGCCGCTTGGCAGAGTTACAGATGTTGGTGATACTACAGATGCTCCACTTGCGGCATTTAATGAAAATGTACCGGCAGATGTGCCGGCTGTTCCCATAGGTCCTGTATTGCCGGTGGATCCCGTTGAGCCAGTATTACCAGTAGAACCAGTAGAGCCCATAGTACCAGTCGAGCCGGTGTTACCAGTATTACCTGTAGCTCCAATATAACCAGTAGGTCCAGTTGAGCCAGTATTACCTGTAGATCCTGTAAGGGAAGAACCTGTAGGTCCGGTGTTACCAGTGAAACCGGTGGAACCTGTAGGTCCAGTGGGACCTGTTCCTAATGGTCCAGTAGGTCCAGTAGATCCTGTATTACCTGTATTGCCTGTAGGACCAGTTCCAATGGGACCGGTGGGACCGGTTGAGCCTGTATTACCGGTACTACCAGTGGAACCAGTATTTCCAGTCCTGCCAGTGGGTCCAGTGTTTCCAGTAAATCCTGTGCTACCAGTATTTCCTGTAAATCCAGTATTACCTGTATTACCCGTTGGACCTAAAATATTGTAGGTAAATAATACTGGTGTATCAAGTGTCCATGCTGCTGTAGAACCTACCAGTTTACCTGTTAACTGGTAATAGGTTCCTGTGTCAATCACGTTTGTAATAAGAATAACTTCACCTAATCCAATATTGGCACCTTGTCCTGTTAAATTAATATATACAGAGAGTCCGGCAATAAAGGATGTAATCATATTATACGTAAATGTATAGGCATCTCCAATAAGTGCGGTGTAGTTCAGATTTAATGTAATAGTTTGACCAATAACAGTCTGGGTGAATTGCCCAACATCGTACGCAGGATCGTAGTTATATATAACATATGTTGGTGTGCCTGTTGTGCCGGTGGGACCTGTTGCGCCAGTAAGAGACGCGTCGCCACCAGGACCCTGAGGACCTGTAAATCCTGTTGGACCTGTATTACCAGTTGCACCAGTTAACGACGCTGAACCAGCGGGACCAGTGGGACCTGTACCGATGGGACCCGTGGGACCCGTATTACCAGTCGACCCTGTTGTTCCTGTAGAACCAGTATTACCAGTATTTCCAGTAGATCCACTATTACCAGTGGACCCTGTGTTACCAGTGTTACCCATAGATCCGGTGGGTCCAGTGGCACCTGTAGAGCCTGTATTACCTGTGCGTCCTGTAGATCCTGTAGAGCCTGTGTTTCCTGTGAAACCAGTAGCACCCGTCTGCGATGCTGTGCCGGCGGGACCTACTGGTCCAGTGTAACCAGTCGGTCCAGTACTACCGGTTGCGCCAGTATTTGTAGCAGTACCCGCAGGACCAGTGGGACCTGTACCAATTGGACCAGTGGGTCCGGTGTTACCCGTGGAGCCTGATGAACCGGTATTACCAGTGGGTCCTGTTCCTATAGGACCAGTTGGACCTGTATTACCTGTGCGTCCCGTTGAACCAGTATTACCAGTGGGTCCGGTGCCGAGTGGACCAGTGGGACCTGTATTACCAGTAGAACCTGATGAACCAGTTGTACCGGTGGGTCCTGTACCAATAGGACCTGTTGGACCAGTATTACCTGTAGGTCCAGTCGACCCTGTCCTACCTGTGGCTCCTGTACTTCCAGTATTACCAGTATTACCAGTATTTCCTGTAAAACCGGTCGAACCTGTGGTACCTGTAGGTCCGGTGCCAAGTGGACCGGTGGGACCAGTATTTCCTGTAAACCCCGTTGAACCTGTTGTGCCGGTAGGTCCTGTGCCAAGTGGACCTGTGGGACCGGTATTTCCTGTATTACCAGTATTACCAGTTGTGCCGGTAGGTCCGGTGCCAAGTGGACCTGTGGGACCAGTATTTCCTGTGAAACCGGTATTACCTGTTGCGCCGGTCGATCCAGTATTACCAGTGCGTCCTGTATTTCCAGTATTGCCAGTTGCGCCAGTATTTGCGGCTGTACCAGCAGGACCTGTAACTCCTGTAGGTCCAGTATTACCGGTTGCGCCTGTATTTGCGGCAGTGCCGGCAGGACCTGTAACTCCTGTAGGTCCAGTATTACCTGTTGAACCGGTCAAACCTGTTGAACCAGTGTTACCGGTATTGCCCGTTGCATTGCCACCAATTGAATTAAAGACAAGTTCCTTTGTAGTTGAGTTGTAGTGTAAAAATCCGCCAACAATTGTTTCATCATTGCGAATTGGCGAAATATATACTGAATTTGCTATACTTGTATTCAGTGCCGTATTACTCGCATTAATAACAATTGTATTCGTACTTTGACTCACATAACCTGCTCGATATCCCATCGCAATTGTATAGGCGCCTTGTGTAGAATATCCCGCTTGCCAACCGATAGCAATTCCACCAGTTCCCTGATTGCTTTGCCCTGCCGCATTGCCAATTGCTACAGTATTTCCTCCTTGTGAATTACTACCAGAGGCTACACCAATAGATACAGAACTACCGCCAGAGCTGCCGGCACCATATCCTATGGCAACTGATTGAGTTCCTAGTGTTGTGGCACCTGAACCAATTGCCACTGAGTAACCACCTTGAGTAGATTGAGACGCAAGATAACCTATAGCAACACTTTGCGTTCCTTGGTTACCTCGTCCAGCATATTGACCAATCGCCACCGAATTATTTGATTGATTGCTTTGTCCAGAATATTGACCAATAGCAATTCCATTCGTTCCTTGATTGTATTGTGCAGTGTTATAACCGATAGCAATAGCGTTTGCTTGCTGTGTAGAGAGAGCAGCAGACGTTCCAATCGCAACAGCATTTATACCTTGACTGATTATACCAGCACCGGCACCATAGGCAATTGTTGACACGCGCGTGAAGGGAATAGGGTCAAAGCCAACATAGGGAAGGACGGTGCGTGATGCAATCGCATACGCCCCAGTGCCTGTAAAAATATTCGCACCCAGTCCTACCCAATTAATTCCATCATAACTGTAAATTAGTGTATTTGTTCCTGTTGCCGCAGCGACCCATAGATTGCCGTTCCACGCAATGGACTTTATTAAAGTCGCTCCAGCATATACAATGCTTGTCCACCCACCGGTGGTCGTCGGATTTGTAGCATACGCAAATTTATTACTACCGACTGCTATCCATAAAGACCCGTTCCAGGCTATACCTGAGCCAATTGAACCTATTATAGTTCCCCCCAAACCAGTCCAATTAATTCCGTTATAACTAAAAGCAAGATCGTTTCCTCCAGAACCACCTGCTACCCATACAGATCCGTTCCAAGCTATACTATATCCAGTACCGAATATAGTTGTTCCAAGACCAGTCCAATTAATTCCATCATAGCTATAAGCAATACTATTGCTTCCTCCACCCAATGCGACCCACAGACTTCCGTTCCAGGCTACATCAATACCTACCGAAAATACTGATTTTGCGAGTCCAACCCAATTGATTCCATCGTAACTATATCCGAGGGAATTTGTTAATCCAGAACCAGTGGCAACCCACATATAGCCGTTCCAAGCAACGGAGTATCCTTGACCTCCAGAGAATATGCTGAGTCCAAGTCCAGTCCAACGAATACCGTCAGAACTATAGGCAATAGTATTTCCTCCAGATCCGACAGCGACCCATAATGATCCATTCCATGCTATACCGTGTGTACCATTTATTAAACCAGTTGTAAAGACTGATGTTCCAAGACCAGTCCAGGTTATTCCATCATATGTATATGCAAGTGTATTTGTGCCTCCAGATCCACCAGCGACCATAAAATTATTTGTGGGTGTTAAATTTGGAACAAGATGACCATTAATGCTACTGACAGTGAGAGATGAAATAGATGCGGTCGTTGTACTCAGTATGCCACCACTACCACTGCCACCCTGTGAATTAAAGACGATTTCCTTGGTGGTTGAGTTGTAATGTAAGAATCCGCCAAGAATAGATTCATCTTGACGAATAGGATTTATAAACAGACCAAGTGTGCCCAATGATGTGCTTGTATTTGCAATACCTACTCCGTTAATACTGCTTACTAATACTTGCGCAGTTGAAGCATTAACAATAGGAGTATTAAACTGTACTTGAGCATTATTACATATTTCGTCGAATTTACCGATATTTTTGATATAGTAGTTTGTTACAGTCGAGGTGTTAGTTAATGGGTCTACAGTATATTCTATCACTTGTATTTGTTGGGTAATAGGAACAAAAGCCGCGCGTACAGAATTGGTATTTGTCTGCGTTGATAGACCTGGAAACCAACCAATTTGAACTTGCTGCCCCTGTGTAATGGTTGTTGTCGAAGGTCCGTATCTAAGCGTCGATGCCGCATAGAGATACTCTTTATCAATTGCAAATCGAACATTTGTAAAACTATCAGAAAAGGTCAAAAAATCGGTATTTGTAGAAATAATAGTACTTCCAGCATAAATAATACAGGGATCGTAGATTGAATTAACTAGCGCATTATCTGTAACAGAATTATAACCAAGTCTTAATAAATTAGTACTTACCGTTGAAATATTAATAACATTGGGTGTTTGAAAATAACTCGAAATACTATTGTAATTCTGAAGCCCGGTTGAGGTCAATAAGACATTAATGAGTGCTATACTACTTACTAATTCACCGGTAAGGGTTGAATATTCTGTAGCCAGACCTATACTTGTGCTTTGTAAGTATATAATAGAACTTAGTGAGGAAAGCTGAACAGAATTGAAAAATATTGTTCCACTACTTACTGTCAAAGTGGTATTACCTGTGCCAACATACTGAAGCGTACGACCACCAACGGTATAATCTGGTAAAGTGGAAAATGGTAATACTTGTCCATCTGCTATAATTTGTTCGGGACCGGTATTGTAAATAATAAGACCACCATTGCTTGTATTTGAATAAAACTGCATACCGGCACCTGGAGTAAAATTCATTATATTGTATCCAGGCGTTGGTACATACTGGTAAAGTCCACCATCTGCTGTTGGCGCATCAATCTCGTTGACAGCGGGTGATGAAAAGGTTGACATCATTGAGGACGCAAAATAGGTACCTCCATCACCACGACTTAGCAATGGCTGGTTTGCCGGAATAGGATTATTCGCAAAGTCCTTAAAGACGATATCGCGAACAAAAAGGGTGTCCACATTGAATGTTTTCGTCTGCCTGTTCTGCCCTGACATCACAGGTTCTACTACTTTATCGTTTTTATGTTTTTTAGGTAGACCACCGCAGTTTGTGTATTGTTTTGTTTTTTTTGTTTTTTTTTGCTTTACTCCTCATCGTCACTATCGCCACAGATTTCAACGCGGTTATCAACCCAGCGACCAACATACTGATCAGCCACCGCATTCATCTCAGGCGTTGCCTTGGCAATATCGGCATAGTAGACCTTGTTTGTCTCAAGATTGCGGATATGAGCGCGTCCCTCATAGAGGAAGCTTCGCCACTTTGCAGTCACGGGCGACACGTCTGCGGCAACTGTGTCCGTTGTTGCCACACTGGCTGCCGCTGCTGCTGCAGCCGCTGCCTTCTTGGGGGAGCGCTTGGCAGCCGTGCCTGATGCAGGAGCCACCACAACAGCGGCAGCGGCAGCAGCCCCATTGGGGCGGAAAATGTCATCGTGGATGCCGTTGGGGTACTTCTTGAGAAAGTGCTCAGAGCCAACAATCTTTGCACGCGGATAGATTACGTTCTCGTCAAGCCGTCCCTGCCAGGATGAGTCGTTGACAGTAGGATCCGCCTTGTATGTAGCGTCCTTGGTCGCACAGCTAGCGCACAGCTTGGACCCGGGCGTCGGCTTTCTGCTACACTGCCGCTCAGGGAAGATCATACCTTTGTTGGCACCCGTATCGCCCTGGCGAGTACCAACAATGGGCTTCTCTACATCGATACGCCGACCGAGGCAGCGGTTGGAGTCGATGGTCTGGAGGCGTGAAGGGTGCGTGCGCCACGGATCGCCGCCGGTAGCGACAGGCGTAGCGGCATGTGCAGCATCAGTGGCAGGTGCAGCATCAGCGGCAGCGGGTGCCTCACCAGCCGCGGCAGCCGCCTTAGCAGTCTTACGCACTTTCTTCTCCTTGACGGGCACAGGCGCATCATCAACCGGCGCATCCGCAACCGGCACGGCGGCAGGCACAAGGGCGCGGAGTCCATCAAGAATGGACGAAGGAATCGGCATGCCAGTGCCGAGGCACAGGACAGCCTTTGTAAGGAGGACGATAGAATCAGAAGGAAGGGCGGACATTTGGAGGAAAGTAATGGAAAGAACTGCACCACAAAACAACAACCGGCAAGCTAGTGCTATCAATTTTTTCCTAGGAACTAGAGTAAGATATGAAACCGTTCGTAGATATGTTGATTGCAAATATTCCAATATTTTTCATACTCCTAGTCTTAATTTGTTTGATATACAGCGAATTTTCGGGAATATGTATTAGCTGGGACAACATAGGTAGTATATTACACGGAGTAGTAGTGGGCGATTCGGTAAAAGTATTAGGATAATCCATAAAAAATGATGGTTCTTAACGGCACTATAACAAGGTTACTATTCCAATGGATACACCAGTTCCTGATACACTTATTCGTGCATCAGTACAAGGTATTGTATACCTGATTAATTCGCAAACGGGCGCAGTGTATACATATAATACGGAATCGCCAACGTACATCGGACAACTCGAACGTATTCCGGATACTGATAAGCATCTGATGTCAAAGCAGAATGGCTGCCTCCATTACGCAAAGGTGAAGTACCGCGATGATATTCGTACGGTGATGGAACATCTGCGATCTTGATTTAGAACGCTCGCCTACCTTTTAAAAAAATGAACCCCTTAACACCCACCATTCAGTATTCACCCCAAATGAATACACTTATTGAAGATATGTTACGCCAACGCAAATTACTGCTTTGGCGTAAAATACTAGAAACCTTTCCTATTGAAAAAAAATACCGCGATCGCGTTACTAAGAAAATCCTCCAACTATCGGAAGTGGATTTGCCGCCGCATACCGAGCCGCCAAAATCCGACGCTCCGCACGATGATATGCCAGTTGCTCCTCATTGCTCTGAAATTGATACGTAAATGTACTATGTAATACGTTAAATGTACTAACTTGTACATAAATAGCTGTATCGGCATTATTTTCAGTTTTTTGGCTTTCACTGATCGGCGCCGGCGATACAATTTGCGAAGGGACTTGCGAGAATCTAGGCGGTCCAGTCGTATAACTGGATGTTGGTATAGGCAATAGCGAAATAGATTGGAAAAATACCGGTGAAATATAAGGATATCGAATTGTATGAAGTTGCTGCCCAACACGAAAATCGCTCGCTTCTTGATTGCTTGCAAACACATACCAGTTCGGAAAGCCGCCATTAAGAATATTCAAATAGATAGCAAAGTTAATTGCCTGAACACGGTTAAAAGTATCCCATTGCCGTTGTAAAGTAAGGATGTCGCTTTTTGTTTTGTATTTAACACCTGATAAATCGTAAGCGGATTGAGGAATAACGCCATTTCCAATAATTGACGAAAGGTACTGGTCATACGTATATTGTGATAAATATGATGGATATGGATTCTGACTTAGAGACTGACAGTTCATTTCCTTATTCACACACTGGGATTTTAAATAGCACGGTCATCGTACTCCTGCTCGCGCTCATCCTCCTCTGATGAAAGATCCTTACTATAATCGACTACACGTTCACGCTGCCTACGATTGTAGCGGAGATGCATTTCATATTCATGGGCAGTTTCATAATCCATTTCATCGGGCGAGCTGTCCTCGTGAACATAATCTTCATCGTTTGTACGCGGCTTATAGAATTGACTAACTATTAGTGTCTGCCGACGTTCAGCGCTTTCAAGAAGCTTGGCGGCGGCAAGCCGCTGCGCTTCGGTCTGCTGTTCAGCCTTAGCGGCAGCCTCTGCTTCAGCCATTTCCTTCACCTTTTGTGCAAAGGACAAAACAGGCTTCTTGGAGGGTACGGGACCACTCACTGCGACGCCGCCAAGACTAGGAAAGGATTTATCGTTGACAACAACGGAAGGAAGCTTTAGCGCCGACTTTGCCCACGTAGACATTTGTAAGAAAGCACAGGAGGGAGTGACATTCACTCTTGTGCCCGAAACCGGTTTCAATTTTTTTGAACACTTTACGTATCATCAAACAT
>Ga0136644_10002561_pt1 | contig 13835 bp, 10 predicted proteins | sample C_130820_EF_Meta_FD_94780 | JGI IMG/M metagenome (GOLD analysis project Ga0136644, IMG submission 94780) | Freshwater microbial communities from Lake Croche, Canada to study carbon cycling - C_130820_EF_MetaG (v2) (version 2) | ecosystem: Environmental > Aquatic > Freshwater > Lake | place... | reverse complement strand
GACGATAACGCTCCTCGAGTTCAGCGCTTAAATCAGGCCTCCTCAGCTTGAAATGTTGTTTTCTCACTCGTCTATTTTACTGGGCTAAAATTATTTTGTCCAGCTATTTTATATAGATGCTATCATACCGACGATGCGATTCTCCGCCGAAACTGCTCCCCATTCGTGAAAATTCGTCTCATTTGTGGTTGATCTTTAAATGGCTGTGGCTTTCTGGGCAAAACGGTTGATCGTCCGGTTTCTCCGTGGTGTGGAAGCTAATGGGAAGAAGTCAGAGTGTCTGAATCTCCGAAGCAGATGGGAGGAGTCGTCTATGCAGCCGTGGTGACCTTTGTAGGCGCGGCTGGTTGGGCTTCCAGAGCGGCGAGGATTTTTTGAACGGTCGCCTCAATGGTCAATCCGTGCTTGGCTCGTAGGATCGGCACAGTGCCATGCTCGATGAACTGGTCTGGCCAGCCGATGCGGACGACTGGTGTTGTGATGTGTCGGTCTGACAGGTGTTCGATCACAGAGGCCCCGAAGCCGTTCGTGAGGACATGGTCTTCCACGGTGCAGATCACATCGCAGCCGCCTGCAAAAAATTCGAGGGTCACGGTGTCGAGCGGCTTGATCCAACGGGCATTGATGACTGCTGTGGAAATGCCGAGTTTTTCAAGTTCCTCTGCGGCGGGGACGGCGAGTTCGCACATGTTGCCGAGGGCGAAGATCGCAGCCTTGGTGCCATGTCGGATGACTTCGGATTTTCCAATTTCGAGCAGCTTGGGCTTCTTGGCGGGAACGACGCCTGTTCCGATCCCGCGCGGGTAGCGGATGGCGCACGGGCCGTCGTAGTTGACCATAGTCCAAAGCATATCGGCAAATTCCGCCTCGTCCTTGGGCTGCATATGAATGATTCCCGGCACAGGGCGCAAATAGGCGATGTCAAAAAGTCCGTGGTGTGTAGGGCCGTCATCACCCGAAAGCCCGGCTCGGTCCATGCAGAGAGCGACATTCAGGTTTTGCAGGGCGATGTCGTGAATGATCATGTCATACGCGCGCTGCATGAAGGTGCTGTAGATGGCGACGAAGGGCTTTAGGCCGCGTGTGGCCATGCCGCAGGCAAAGAGTGCCGCGTGCTCCTCGGCGATGCCGACATCGTGGCAGCGTGCGGGATGGCGTTTGGCGAAGTTGATCAGGCCGGTGCCAGTCGGCATGGCGGCTGTGATGGCGACAATTTTATTATTGTCGTCCGCGAAATCCGCGAGCTTTGTGCCAAGCAGCTCCGAGTAGGTCGGGGTAGGGGAGGCGATGGTCTCGCCGGTGTCGAGGTGGAATTTTCCAAGACCGTGAAACTTGTCGGGCTTCTCCAAGGCGGGGGCGTAGCCTTTGCCCTTTTGCGTGAGGATGTGGAGAATGACGGGCTCGTTCTGAGTTTTTAAAAATTCGAATGTCTGCGTGAGGAGTGGGATGTCGTGGCCGTCGATCGGCCCGTAGTATCGAATGCCGAGATCATCGAAAATCACGCTTGGCGCGATGAGGCTTTTCAGTCCGGCCTCTGCCTTGTGAACGAGTTTGCGTGCGGTTTTTCCGCCAATCCACTCCACGAAGCGTGCAGCGTTTTCGTGAAGGTTTACATACGCTGGATTGGTGACGAGGCGGTTCAGGTAATCCGCAACCGCGCCCACGTTTTTAGCAATCGACCATTCGTTGTCATTGAGAACAATGATGAGCCGCTTGGTGGTGGCGGCGACATTGTTCAGGGCTTCAAAACTGACGCCGCAGGTGAAGGCGGCATCGCCCGCAACGCAGACGACATGCTCGTCGGAGCCTATTTGATCGCGCGCTGCGGCCATGCCAAGCGCAGCGGAGAGCGCCGTTCCCGCGTGGCCTGCCCCGTAGCAGTCGTGTTCGCTTTCGCTGCGGAGAAGGAATCCGTTCAGCCCCTCGTATTGACGGATCGTCGGAAAGCGGTCGAGCCGCCCGGTCAGGAGCTTGTGGATATAGCCTTGGTGGCTGACATCGAAAACGAACTTGTCCTTGGGCGTATTGAAGACGCGGTGCAGGGCAATCGTCAGTTCGACCACCCCAAGGTTGGGGCCCAAGTGGCCGCCTGTCTTCGATAGCACGCTGATCAGCTCTTCGCGAATATCCTGCGCGAGGCGTGGCAAATCTTCTGCCGGGAGGGCCTGCACATCTTGTGGTGAATGAATTTTTGCCAGCAACGGGCCGGGAATGTGATCTGGCATGCCTTAGTTTTCTTCCGGCTCAAATTCACTCAGCGCGACGCCTCCGCGGGCATTGCGTGTGATAACCTGAATTCTCTTCTCGGCCGCATCCAGCTTCTCTTGGCAGTCCTTCACGAGGCCGATGCCCTCCTCGTAGGAATCGATAAGTTTCTCAAGCGGCAGATCACCTTCCTCCATCGCGGTGACGAGTTCGGAAATCCGCTGCATTGCGGATTCAAGGGACGGAGTTTCTTTTTGGTTTTTTTGAGACATCGGACTTGGAAGCCTTATCCAAACTATTACAACGAAATCAGTCGCTTCGCGCAATGCGTATATTGCGGGCTGCGCTTGATGGGTTCTGCTTCGTAGGGGTTAGTCCCCATACCCCGGTGAGAAGCCGCCTTCTAAGGTGCGCCTCGTGAAAACACCGAACCTTTCTAAAAAGTCACTGCACCCTGCATTCCTCCCCGCACTGCTTGCCGCCGGACTGGGTTTCTCCGCCCTTCAGGCTTATCCAGCCGAGCGTGCTGCCGCCACGCGCTCCTTTGATGTCCCTCTTTTTTCAGGTGCTCAAAGCCGCCTTGAGGGCGTGCTATCCAGAAAAGAATACGCATTCAGGCTCCCTGAGCATGTCCTCCTGGAGCCCGGTAGTGAACTCATGCTTGCCTGGCATGCCTCACCGCTTTTGTTGCCCGATGTCTCGACCATGAGCGTTCAGTTGAATGACCGCGACGTCACGAGCGTCCGCCTCGGAACGAAAAAAGACACTCCCGACGCACAGGATCGCGGAAAAATTTCGATCCCGCTATCCGCCGACATGCTGCAACCAGGTTGGAACCGCGTCACCGTGAGCTGCCTCCTTCAGACGACGCAGTCTCCCTGCCGGGATGTGGACAACCCGGCGTCATGGGTTGAATTGAGCTCTGGCAGCGGCATTCGAGTCGCCGCCGCTGCAGCACCTCTCTTTCCCGAGTTGCAGCGATTTCCGGAATCCCTCGTCGAACCCGCCTTGATGAATCTTGCGGAGTTCCGCCGCACGGCATCGAAAGAACGTCCTGAGCCGGTTGTCTCACTGCTCGTGCCGTCTGATGCCGGTGAGGCGGAACTCCGTTCCCTGCTCATCGCTTCCGCTCGCATGGGGCAGACAGTTTATACCGAGCCCAATGCCGTTCAGGTGAAGGATGTTGAGGCATTCGCGGACGAATCCACTGCCAGAAACGGTATGCTGATCGGCCTTCGCTCCAACCTTTCGAAGACGCAGCTCCCAGCGGACATTCAAAAATCCCTCACCGCACTCGGTGCGGGCGAGGGCTTACTCGCAGAGATCATCACAGGAGCGCCAGATTCACTGCGTCGTTGGATCATCGTCAGTGGGGCGGATTCCGAGGGCCTTGAAAAAGCCGCGCAAACCCTTGGCAGTGAGATAGCGCTCCGCAATGTGCCAGCGAATCCTTGGGTCATCACTTCGGCACCTGTCATTTCACCCATTGCAGAGAAGTTGGCCCAACCCCCCGTCGGGCCGGTGGCTTTTGACACGCTGCGCGACGGTGCTGTGACTCTGCGTGGACTTTTCCGCAACCAAACTTCGAGGGATATCCAATTCCCTCCTGGGTATCAAACGACGCCTGGTGGTTTTGTGGATATCGACCTCGCCCACTCCGGAGCGCTCGAAAAAACCTCGGCTTTCGATGTGCGTTTGAATGATGTCGTGATCGGAAGCGTCGCGCTCACTCCTCAAAATACCGTAGGCACCCGCCAGCGTCTTCTGATCCCTGCCGGCATCACTGGCCGCGATCCTTCGAAGCTATCCGTATCGAGCTATCTGGATATCGGGACTGTCGATTGCGCACACCGTAATGAGGAGCGTGCCTGGTTAGACTTGGGCGGAAATTCCACGGTGGAATTTCACTCTGGGCCGGTCTTGATCAATGATCTCAGCCGTCTCGGGCTTATCTGCCTGCGGGATGCTTTTTTAAGGCGCGCTGCGATCATCATTCCTGCCGAGAGCAGTCCAGAGCGCAACGAACTCCTCAAAACCATAGGAATTCACCTTGGTCGCCAACTTGCCGATATCCCAACCCTTTGGCCTCAGGTCGCAACGTATGGCCCCGGCATTCCTCCTGACCCAGCGCGCCTGAATGGCCGCTCGGGGCTGATTCTGGGTTCCGCGTTCCAGTGGCCGCTGGCCTTTGAGAAAAATCTCCGTCTTGCCATTGAAGGCACTGAATCCCCATCCAGTTCGATCATGCTACGCGGCGAGTCGGTTCCTGTTGCCGACTTCGATTCATCCCTCAGTTTCGTGCAACTCCTGCCATCCCCTTGGTCCAAGGGGGAACTCTTCGCCACAATCGGCGGAGTGACCGGCTATGGCGGAAAAACGACGCTGGATCTTCTCACGGAGCCCAGCGTTTCAGAGCGCCTTAGCGGCACGGTGGCGGCGGCCGATGCCAGTGGGCGCGTCATCACTTACGACGTGCGCTTCATTCAAGAGGTTTCTCTTTCGAATCAAATCCGCCTTGGCTTTACCTCCGGCACGACACCGGCGGACATCGAGAACCAGCACATGGACAAGACCGAAGCCGGTTTCGCCACCCAGAGTGTGAACTACTGGATTGCCGGAGCATCGTTCGCCGTCATGGCGGGGATTTATATCATCCAGCGCATTCTGATCCGCCGCCGCAAAAACCAAGGAAACGGAGACGAACTGTGAAAAGTATCCTCCCTCTGGCGTCGATAGCGCTTGTTTACGCGGTTGTTTCAGCCCAAGCGGCTTCGAACACGCTTCTGGTCTATGACACGCTTTCCAAGCCGTTCTCACTCGTGAATGAAATCGCCCCGATTCAAATGAGCCTCACTCATTTTGACACGCATGTGGAAACCCTCGCCGACTCGAAAGTGACCGCAGCGGATTTGGAAAAAGCCAACTTCATCGTGCTGGCAGGCATCTCGGGATTTCCGAAGCTCAAGCCTGAATTGCTGAAAACACTTGAGAAGTCGCAAACCCCAGTCATGGCCGTCGGGGCAGCAGCATCATTTGCCTCGGAGAAGCCATCGGCATCCGGCAAGGCCTCCACGCCGCTCGAAAAAACCAAGGTGACCTATCGTGGTCGCGAGTGGACGCTCCGGCTCGATCCCTTCTATGGCGAATCATACCCCGGCGCCCGCTCGCTGGTTGGAACATCCTCAAAAAGCTCTCAACCACTGGCATGGCGGGTTGGCAACCGCCTTGGGTTCGCCGCCCTGCCGTCCGAGCCACCTCTTTCCATGGTGTTCTCGGATGTCCTGATCGACTTCTACGGGGGAAGCCAGGAAGCCCCGCCGGCCATGGTTTTTGTGATTCAGGATTACAATCCGTCCTGCAATCCTGCGGCCCTGCGGCGGGCAGTGGATTATTTCGAGCATCAGAAAACGCCATTCGTCGTGACCACTCAGATGAAGGAGGTCCCGCCGGGGGTGGAAATCACACCCCGCGAGGAATTTCTCGATGCTCTCCGCTATGCGCAGGCTCATGGCGGGCGCATCTTTTTGCACGGAGATAATGGTCCTGAGCGGAGCGAGGTGTTCCGAAAAGAAGGCATCCGAATCGAGGGAACCGAAGACAGCCCCTCGGCCTCAGCAGGAATTGAGGTCGGCAGCGCATTTGTGCAGCGGATTCCAGGGGAAGCACCCGTGCCTTTTGCCAGCGCCGTGCCACTACGGCTTGAGGGAGGAGGTTTGCTCATTCCGGCGAATGTGCATGCCGGGATGGATGGCTCCGCAAATGTGGAACTCAAGGCATCCATCCGAGACATCTCCAGCTTTCGAGGCGGTCTTGCTGTCGTGGTAATCCCCGCCTGGATGCGCTTCCAAGACATGCTCACCTCTCTGGAAGCCGCACGATCCAGCAGTCTCCCAGTCATTGATCCCGTAACCCGTTTTTCCGCTCCAAGAAGTTAAGCACTCCATGAAACCCTTTTATTATTTGTCTTTAGCTCTACTCACCTCGGCGTCCATTTTAGAGGCCCAGTCGATTGATCCTGTCACCGAGGCGGCTACGCTCTCGAATCAAGGGCGTCATGCGGAAGCCTCCGCCGTTCTTCAAAAAGCCGCGGACTTGAATCCTGGCGACGAGGGGCTTCGATTCCGCCTGGCGACGGCGCTTGTATTTGACAGGCGAAATACCGAAGCGCGCGCGATTTTTGGCGAATTGGCAAAATCCTGGAACGCCGATATCGCATCGATGGCGGCCTCGAGCTTGACTGCGCTCGATCGCGCCGAGGCCATCGAGAAAGCCGCCCGCGCACAACCGCCTTCTGCCGAAACGCTTCGCCGCGAAGCGGAATACCGCGCACGGCAAGCCCGCCTGAATCGCCAGCAGGCAGCGTATGAGCTCATCAACGCGAGACGCGACGAGGAAGCCGTGCGGGCGATTGATGACCTAGAGCGGCGCGGCGAGGTGACGCCAGAGTTGATCATCGAAAAATCCGCCGCCCTGCAGCGCACGGGCGACACCCTCGCAGCCATCGTGGTGCTCCGCGATGTGGCGGCGGGTGAGAATCCCGACCCGCGCGCCCGCCTTCAATTGGCCGCCTTGTTAGCGGAGCAGGGACGCCGCGCCGAAGCCTTTGAAATCTGGCGCGAACTCCGCGATCAAGGCGGCGACGCGACGCTGAGCCGCGTGGCTGCAGCCGAGATCGAAGCGCTTGCCCCATCCTACAACTTGGAGCGCTGGGCATGGGGAGAACTGGACCTCTATGGCACTTATCTCTCCCGCTACAACATCGGCGTTTCCTCCGGGCGTATCCGCGAGGGAACATTCATTCCCGGTGCACGCTGGATCGAGCCTTTCGTTCAAGCCGACTTCAGCCTCGACTCCACAAACTCGAGCAGCGGACAAGGACCGGGGCAGGGGATTCCGACCATTTACAACGAGAATCTGGCTGGTTTTCATGCTGGCGCGCGCATTCGCCCATTTGCCAACCAATCGCTTGTTCTTTATGTCCTCGGCGGTGTTCAAAAGGATCTGCGCGGCACAGAGCAACACAACGGCGAATGGTTCACCGAGATCATTGCCGGCATCAATGGTTACTGGGCTTGGGGTCCTGGCAAGGAATGGACCGACATCGATCTTGAAGGAGTTTCCCCCGGTGGACTCCCCGCACTTCCCTCTAACAGCCAAGCATCCCGCTGGGCTCTCAACAACTGGTCCCCGCCTCGCCTGAGGTTCGACTGGTTCGTTGAGGCCGGCGGCGACGCGGCCTATTACAGCCGCCTGCCGGACTGCCTTGCCTACGGGCAGTCGCGCCAAGGCGCCCGCATCATGCAATTTGGAAAGGCTGCCGCAGTGGACATCTACGGACTCGAAAACCTCACGATGGATACGAAGGGCAACTACTATGACAACTACTTCGAGGCAGGCCCGGGAATGCGCTTTGTCACAGCTCCTGTGGGTGCCGCCGTTCTGACAACGAGCGTTGATTATGTTCTGGGTTCCTACCTCGGACGAAACAGCAACAACACACGCGGCGACACTGCCGCGAACTACTCGGACTTCCGCCTCACCGTCGCTCTATCCGTCCGCTGGTAATTCCTATGGAAACTCTGCACACAATTTTTGTCGTTCTCGCATATATCTCAGCCATCGGATTCCTCGTTTTTGGGATCGATGATGTTTTCTTTGATATGCAATTCCTGCGCTACCTGCGTGGGCACCGCAATGCCCGGCCGGTCTCCCTCGAAAAGCTCAAAAACGAACCTGAAAAACTCATCGCCATTTTCATCCCGGCATGGATGGAGGGAGGCATCATCAACCGCATGGCCGACTATGCCAGGAAGATCCTTATCTACGAACGCTATGACATTTTCATCGGAGTCTATCCGAATGACGAGGAGACGAACCGCTGCGTGGATGAGCTTACGCGCATCTCACCCCGTATCCACAAGGCGGTAACGCGCCGCCCAGGTCCGACATCAAAGGCCGATTGCCTCAATGCTATTTTTGAGGTCATGAAGGCACGGGAGATTCCGGGCCGCAGGCAATATGAAATCATCGCCCTCCACGACGCCGAGGACGTTATGCACCCGCTCACGCTGAAGGTTTACAACCACTATGTGCCCGCGCTCCTCGATATGGGCCAGATTCCTGTTTTTCCGCTGGAACTCAATCCATGGCGTTACTGGGTAGGCAATTCCTACCTCGATGAGTTCGCCGAGTGGCATGTGAAGGACATGTATTCCCGCGAGGCCATGGGCGGTGTGGTGCCATCCGCAGGTGTCGGCACAGCATTCTCGCGCAAGTCGCTTGATTATCTAGCTTTAAAAAATCCCTCAGGCCCCTTCCGTGAGGGCCAGCTTGCAGAGGACTACATGGTGGGCCTGGAACTTTGCCGAGCCGGATTCCGCGCCGGGTTCATTGACCACCCCGTGGAGCGTGAAATCGTGACGCGAAATGCCCAAGGCGATGTCGTCTCGACGCGCACGGTCACCGAGAGCGTTGCCGTTCGTGAGAATTTCCCGCTGCGCTTCTTTGATGCCGTGAATCAGAAGGCGCGCTGGATCGTCGGCACAGCCTTCCAGGGATGGCAGCATGGAGGTTGGTGGGGCTCAGCCGCCGTCCGCTACACACTCTTCCGCGACCGTCGCGCGCCGGTGGTGCATTGCATCAATGCCGCTGGCTACTGCGTGATGGGCTATGTGCTCTTTGAATTTGCTGTCCTCCACACGGACTTCCGCAATTGGATTTTTGTGAAGCCGCTCTTTGAAGCCGACAGCTTGCTCTGGCGCATCGTTCTCGTGTGCACCGCGCTCCTTGTTTACAGGGTTGGCCAGAAGGTGACCTCCGTGTCCAATGTCTATGGGATCCGCCAAGGCCTCTTTGCGATTCCTCGCTATCCGGTGGTGAATTTTATCAACATGGGGGCGACATTCCGCGCCGCCTGGCTCTACACGCGCCACCGTCTCTTCAATGCACCGCTCGCATGGACCAAAACGAACCATGTTTTTCCAGGGGTGGCGGAACTCGAGGAATTCTCGCGCACGATCGAGGATTTGCTTGTGGACGAGGGTTATATATCCCGTCCCGAGTTGCAGGATATCCTCAGCAAACACAGGGGCCTCTCCGCACCACGGGCCCTGCTCGATATGCAACTCATCGACGAGGATCAGTTTCTCGACATCTGGGCCCGCTTCTCGCGGCTCAAGCCGGAGGTTGTCATTCCGGAAGATATCTCGAGGGATTCCCTTGATGGCTGGCCCGAGGCCCAAGCTGTGCGATACCATGCCATGCCATCCACGACAGGCGAGAATGGTGCTCTGGCATTCGCTTTCACCGAACCGCCCTCCGAGCAGGAAATCCAAGCTGTCGCTGAAATCGCTGGCGCTCCCATCGAAGCTAGGCTGCTCAGGCCTTCGAATCTCTCCGCGCTGCGAAACATGCTATACCCGGCACGGCTTCTGGATGGTCAACCCCACCATCCGCTGAGAGATGATTTCGAGGCACTCTCCGAGAAGGATCGCCACCGCGTCCTTCAATTTCAGATGACCCGTTCTCGCACATTGGCGGATGCCATGATCAGCCTGCGATTGATCTCGACTGAAAAGGTCCGCCGTCTCGTGGCAGGCGATCTCGGTGTTACCGAGGCCGATTTCTCGCGTCTCACGATCAGTGTCTCCCTCATCAAAGCCCTTGGGGCGGTATTCTGTGAACTGCACGGACTCATTCCTCTCAGCGACGGGAAGATTGGCATCCTCAATCCGATCCATCCGAATGTGGCGTCCCGCATCCATGAGGTTCTCGGTTCCGAGGCGTTGTTCTGCGCTGACGCACCCCCGGCCTTTGCAAAGCTTCACCATGACCTTGCGGCCTTGCGCTTCGGCGAAGACGCCCTCATCGAATACTTCGTCGACGCGGACGAACTCACTCGGGAGCACGCCATGAGAATCCGCGACATGAGGAGAGTCATTTCCGGTCCGGTGGATCGCCTGCTCATTCAACTTGGTCTCGTCAAGCAGCCCAAGGTCCTCAAGGCACTTCGGCAAACATCAGGCCTCGCCATGGCAAGCGGATCCGAAAAACCCGTCGGCCTCGAAGCCGAGGAACTTCTCTGCCCTGGGTTTAGTGAACGAACCGGTGTGGCTGTTCAGCAAATTCGCGACTCGGGAATCATCTTCCGCATCAACGGGCTTCTCTCGGAAGCCGACCTGCATGAAATCACCGAGCGCTGCGCCGGTATGCCATTTGAATTTCAACTCAGCCCCATATGACATCCCTTCCACCCAAAAAAACCATCGCTGTGATCGTTGGCACGCGCCCCGAGGCCATCAAGTTGGCCCCGGTGATTCGAAGCCTGCAGGCATCCGAGACGCTTCAGCCACTCACGATCTCCACATCCCAACACGCTGAAATGACGGCCCAGATTTTCGAGAGCTTTGGCATCACTCCCGACCTCGACCTCCGCGTCATGCGTCCACGCCAAAGCCTCTGGGACCTCACCGCCTTGCTCAGCACCAGTCTCGGGGAGTTGTTCAGTGGAAACCGAATCGACGCCGTCGTTGTGCAAGGTGACACCACGAGCGCCTTTGTGGGTGGACTCTGTGCATTTTACCATAAAATCCCCGTGGCACATGTGGAGGCGGGCCTGCGCTCGCACGACCGCTACTCGCCATTTCCCGAGGAACTCAACCGCGTCATGCTCAGCCGCCTTGCGAACTGGCACTTTGCCCCAACCGATTTCTCTGCTTCGCTTCTGCGTGCGGAAAACATCCCGGGAGACTCGATCTTCGTTTCGGGAAACACCGTGGTGGATGCCTTGCAGTGGATGATTAGCCATTCCACCTCCTCGCATCTCCCGGTTGGAGTGCCAGAGAATCCGCAAAAACTGATCCTGGTGACCTGCCACCGCCGCGAAAATATCGGCGCGCCCATGCGCTCTGTGGCCCTTGCCATCAAGCACCTCTCGGAAATGCACCCCGAGATTCACTTTCTCTTCCCGCTGCATCCGAATCCCTCGGTGCGTGAAAATGTGAGACCCGTTCTCGCCGATCAACCTGGCATCTCGCTTTGCGAACCTCTCAACCACGACGATTTTCTTTCCGCCCTGCGTCAGTCCCGATTCGTCCTCTCCGATTCCGGCGGGGTGCAGGAAGAGGCCACCGCCCTCGGTAAGCCTGTCCTCGTCCTGCGGCGCGAGACCGAGCGCCCGGAGGGCATCACGGCGGGCACACTCCGCCTCATCGGCACGGACGTGCAGGACATCATCCGCGAAACCGAAAATCTCCTCACCAATCCCGCCGCCTACGACGCCATGACGAATGGTTCCAACGTCTATGGCGATGGCCATGCCGCCGAACACATCACCCGCATTCTCGAAGAAAAACTCGCACCGTCCGCGCCCGTTCGCGTCTCTGAAACCAGAATCGCAGCGTTTGATTTAATGCATTAACTCCTCCCCAACCATGAACACCGCCACTCTTCCTCCCATACTCTTGATTGACGACGACCCGCTCGTCCTGGAGACACTCAAAGACCTATGCGAAAGCATGGACTGTCAGCGTCAGGTGCATCACCTCGACACCTCGAGCGCCTTCGATGCCGCAGCCGATCCCGAGATTGGGCTCATCGTCTGTGACTACCGCTTCCCCTACGCCAGCGGAGTCACCTTCATCGAACAAGTCCGCCGCCGAGGGATCGAAACCCCCGTCCTCTTCATATCCGGCGCGCCAGACAGCGACGCCGTCATGAAAGCCTCCCTCCTGCCCCGCACCGCTTTCCTCTCAAAGCCCTTCACCATTCAAAGATTCCGCGACGCCATCACCTCACTCCTCGACGCCCCCGTCTTGGGGACAAGCACAATTTAGCTGACTCTCCAAGGCATTCGGAGGGTGACATGGATGGAGATGCGATTAGGTTGCCCGACATGATTCCCTTTCGCAATCTTGCCGAGACACGGACGCCGGACGGTGCTCGCTTTTCCCTTCATGAACACGACGGGGAATATTTCCTCAAACTCAATGGCCGACAGCTCATGGGCTCGAACTCCACAGTTTCGGAGCTCCTCCTAGCCGATGTGGCCTGCAAATTCCGCTACCCGGTCGATCGTCCAAGCATTCTCATCGGAGGTCTGGGCCTGGGATTCAGCTTGCGGCGCGTTCTGGAAATTGCCGGCCCAAATTCTTTTGCACAGGTTTCCGAGTTGCTGCCGGAGGTCGTTGCCTGGAATCGCGAGTTTCTCCAAGACCTCAACGGTAAGCTGCTCAATGATCGCCGCGTGGAAGTCCTGACCCGAGACGTCTTCGATTGCATTAAAAACGGACCAGGGAGCTACGATGCCATTCTCCTGGACGTCGATAATGGCCCCACTTCATTCGTTCAGGCAAAAAACTCGCGCCTCTACAACGGCAAAGGCCTCGCACTCATTCGGCGAGCCCTCCGACCAGGTGGGCGAGTCGCTTTCTGGTCCGCTGACCGGGAACCCATGTTTCTGACCAGCCTGTCACGCGCAGGTTTTCGAACAGAGGAGCACGAGGCCAAGTCAAACGAGCGCGCCAAACGCGCAGCCCACCGCATCTACGTCGGCGAAGTGGCCTGATAGCATCAAAGTCCCCAATCTTGGAACCGAGTGATGACGTTGCCCCCACAAAATCGCTGCGCCCACTGGGAGGGCCATCCTCCGGCATGGCCCAAAGATCCCCTCCAAAGACGCTGAATCACTCCCAGACACCGCCCCGCTCGAAAACCGCCCTCACTCCCTGGCTCGGACCTCGAAGGGGTGAATTTTTCGGGCCCTGACGGCAAGGTAGTCCACTTCGGCGCTGCTGCCTCGTGCATCCCGAGCCCAATAGATGAATGTTTTCGCTTGAGCCCGCACTCGTGCTCAGGCAGAAATCTATAGAGTGCCTCATGTGAGCGTTACAACAATACAGCGTCTTTTCCTCATGTGAGCGCCAACCCACGCCTGCGGATGCCCTCAGAATTTTCCAAGTTACTATTCGCGCTTCTTCTCAACTATCTCACCAAGCAACCTAAACAAAAACCTAATTGTCCACTTATTTCATTATTTGACTGATAAGAACGAAATTTGTGTGACCAAACAACGTTAGCCAAAGCATAATCTCTTCGATCCACCATTCCCTTCCACATGCTCACCGTCGCCACATTCAGCAAGCCCGAAGATGCCCACATGCTGCGCCTGAGACTCGAAGCCGGTGGGGTGCCTGCCTACATCCAAGACGAGAATATGGTGCAGACAGATTGGCTGTATTCGAACGCGATTGGCGGAGTTCGCGTCCAGATTGCTGACGATGACGTTGATCGAGCAAAAGAGATATTACAAGACCCTGGCATTGAGGCTGAACCCGCCGTCATGCCTGCGTGTCCTCAGTGCGAATCAACGAACACAGCACCAGACGAACTGCCCAGACGATTATCGTTCCTTTCCCTGCTGCTCGCTGGTATTCCATTCCTGTTTTCCAAGACAAGATGGAGATGCGGACAGTGCAATCGCGTTTGGGATGAGAAGAACAAACAAAATAGCTAACGTTAAAGGGTGTAGCGGAGGCGAGGCACGAGCCCTCCGACTGCACCCATGGTTGAACAAGCCCGGTTTGTAAGGGGGAGGCGGGGCGTATGCGGTTTATGTTTGAAACGGGACTCTG
>Ga0136644_10002560_pt1 | contig 13835 bp, 7 predicted proteins | sample C_130820_EF_Meta_FD_94780 | JGI IMG/M metagenome (GOLD analysis project Ga0136644, IMG submission 94780) | Freshwater microbial communities from Lake Croche, Canada to study carbon cycling - C_130820_EF_MetaG (v2) (version 2) | ecosystem: Environmental > Aquatic > Freshwater > Lake | place: Lake... | reverse complement strand
ACTGGAATTTGGGAACCACTTGTATATATAGCAAGAATGAACAAGGTTGGAGTAACACCCACGGAACAAGAAGGGTATTATGTACTTTCTTATAGTAAGCTTCTAGATACTTCATCGGTTCCATCTTCTATAGGAAAACGAGTGAAGGAGTTCATGACAGGATGTAGTTCTGCGTATAGAGGGGCGTTTACGATGCAACGCGGTGTAGACAATCGTTCTCTTCTTCGTGTAACACGTGCTCTTAAGATTTTACAGCCATTGGTTCCTACAGGAATTGTACGTGATAGCTACAATCATTTGGTAGCAGTAACAGTACAAGGATCATCCAATCGCGGTTATGATATTTTAGTACCTGTTGTAGATGATGGAAATAGTTTTCATTATACATCGGATTTACGAATTCATCTTGGATTTCAGACAGTTTACCTTGCCCCAGCAACAGATGTACTAAAAACATACAAGGAATTTATAGAACCTAAGTTGGAATCAATCAGTAATTTTTACAGATTAAATTCCTTTATTCGAACAAATAAAATAATAGGGTTTGAACTGGGGATTCAAGCTACACAATCTAGTTCAATCCCTCGTGTACGGATCGCACTACCGTGTGGTGATGCAAAGGATGGAATTCCACCCGGTATGACAGATCAAGTAGAGCAAGGGCGGCAATTTATGTTTGAATATGAATTGAATCGTCAAATGATGATAACAACAAATCGTCCAGATGCTACATTCGAACCATCTCCTTATTTATTACAGAAAAAACAAGCCGAAGATTTATATCAACATTTACGACTCTCTTTCAGTAATTGGATTGCAACCAACACACAGGGTGGTCAACTACGAAATAAAATCGAGTCTTTATTGGAACGAACTGACCTACCGTCTTGGGAAAAAATACGCCGTCTTCAAATAGAATTTGGTTCATTGCTAACAAGCTGGTTTGCTCCAGATCCAGATCCAGTTACATTTGATATTGTCTTGGTACGGAATGATTGTATTTCGATAGAAGGCGATCTTGACCAGAAATGTACAGGAATGTGTGCGATTCAAGATGGAATGTGTAAAATCCATACTCCTGAAAAAATCCAGATGAATTCTAATGGAACGCCAATTAATGCGGTTGAATATTTTTCCACGCGTCTATTTGATGAACTATTGCGTCTACCTGTAAAACGTCAGGAATTGTTTACAAGAACTGTAAAGCGTATTCAAGTTCCTAGGACAAATATAGTATCTGGAAATGAATGGATTCTTCCTGAAAATGTTCCAGCATGGTATGATTTGTTACGTGGGTCTACTACAGAAAAGGAAGTACCCCACTATTATGAAGAGTATGGTCGTGCTACAGAATCAAGTTCTGAACTGGATCGTACAATGCAAACGGATAAATTGTACCCATTTCCAGACTCTTTGCAAGCATTGTTTCCTCCTACATCAAAAGGACTCTTTGGTCTTCGTGTAGTTGGAACGCCAACAGAGCCACGCATTGCAGCATTGGCGCGGTATTTTGGAATTCAGTCAACACGAACAAATCGTACATTGGATGAAAAGGAATTAAAAGCAATCAGTAAACAATATGGATATCGACCTGTTGTACAAATCTTATTAGAACAGACTCCAATTCAACCAATCACATATAAATCATCGGTACTAGAAAATAAATCTGGTGTAGTAATTCTTGTACCTGATTATGAGTTAGGACCCGCTGTGATTGTATCCTTGCGCGATAGTTCTGATATACTTCCTGAAGAAGCTGCATTGCTTGGTGTTCCTTTATACACATCTATACAAAAATCTGTAAAAAGAAGAGCTATGTTACCTCAACAACCAACCACACAAACACAGCAACAACAGCCACAAGCAACCCAATCAAAGGCAAAGTATGTTCGTTTACCTCCTGCTCAACAGCCTCAAGCATCGTCTACAAACAGTGGTCGTTTCGATGTAGAGGCACCATAAGATACTGATTCTTCTACTGGCATTGGAAGTAGTACAGGGCATCTACTTCCTTCGGCCAAGGCTCGTTTGCGACACTCCAACATTTCAGCAACTTCCTCGCCAAGAATATTCAGACGCAAACGACGATAGTTTTTATTGTCTGGATGAAGAATAATTAGATACAAGTCACTTACCACACACCCGTAAAAGGTCTCCAAGAACCATTTGTAGACATTCAGCTGTAGTGTGTAATGCCAGTAATTGCAGTTGGGTAAATGACTGGCAGGACCATATCCGTTTTCCCAATCATTGGATGTCTTAATTTCCTTGGATCGTTTCCAGTCATAAATTACAAAGGTTCCATCTGATTTTTTTCTGTAAATCATATCAATGGATCCAGCAAGTTTATGCTCTTCAGACCATACTTCCCATTCGGTTCTATAGGGCTCCAGATCATCACCATGATCACGCCAATAATTCTGGAAATATTTCCATTCGATAGACTCTTTTACAGAAGGCTCAGGATCGGCTCCATTATGAAACATTTCAATACCTAAGTGCATGGCCGTTCCAGATTCTGATGCATCTTTTCCAGAGGCAGACCATTGTGCTTTAATTTGTTCTGCTGTCATTCCATAGTATTTGCTGTTAATCCAGTTTTTACCACTCATCATCTTTTTAATCGTAGCATCAGGATCGAAATGGGGGAAGAAATCATGAAGAAATCCAGTACAACTAATCCATCGATCATTTACACCATTGACTGTATATCTGTGTGTTGGCTCATCAAATTCAATACACAGATCGCGTGGGTGCCGATTTTTTACGGCAAGGCTTTGCCAGGGCAATGGATTGGCTGGCATCGTATACATCTAATTTCCAATAAAAAAGAATCAATTTTATAGGACTCATATACTATATCTTACTTCTCAATAGCTTCCACATGCGGTGTTCCAAGTACCATAGATGCTACACTGCTTGTAAGAGATGTTAATAGAATTGTTCCATAACTTGCTTGGGTATGGCTCATTGCGTTAAATACAACTGTACATACAGGGCTTCCAGTTGTAATCATGCCATATAAGAATCCTTCAATACCATTCGGAATACAGAATTCAGAATATACCTTTGTAATTCCATAGTGAGCACTATAGGTTAACCCAGCTGTTAAAAGTATTTTTGCCAATGCTTGCATCTTGTATATATACACTTCTACAAAATTAGTATTCAATTTTATACTAGATCAGGAAGTGCCAAACATGCCTTAAGTGTATCAGGCATAGATGTTGCCAGATTCATAATCGTTGTTCCGTATTTATTTTGCCCTTGGATAGTTCCCTTTACAGTTCGCGATCCTCCTAATTCACTTCCATGTTCTGATGAAGTCTTATCAAAGTATAAGAGGTATTTATGTTGAGCCAGAGCACTAGAGACAATTGTACAGAATTGTTTATCATTTGTAAGACGCTGAAGTACTGCTTCACGGAGTAGCTTATCTTTTACAGTAGCCCATCGTGTTTCATCAAATTCCACAGGTTTGGATCGCATATATTTTTGTTCATCCGTCTTCACATGTGTTGTTTCATCAAGAAGATATTTATTGTGTGTTGCTTGTGGAATTCCTTGTGGATTTCCCTTTTGTTCTGCCTGACGTTGTGCTAAATAATACATATGAATGCTTCCTTCTCGACTAAATACTGTTACAGCAAGTTCTGGTTTCTTAGAAGCATATTTGAATTTCATACCTGCCAAGAAGTGTGTAATACTTGGGTATTCAGTTTTATCTGATTTATCGGTTGTATCATGGATTCGAAATGGGGCATTGGGTGCCATATGGCGTGCTGCGTAAGAAGCATATGCTGTAGGAAGAGAGACATGTTTAGAAAGTTCCTCTGATTTTTCATAGAATTGAAAGACTTCAGATGCCTTGTATGTGTCTCCTCCACCTTTTCGCACAGGAACTGTAAGAGCGGCCAGTTCTGTAGCAACAAACGTTTTTGCAGCAGATCCTGGAGGTCCCTTTACAGCAGGAGGAACTGGAAGGCCTAACTCTTCTGCTCGCTGTGTTTGAAGCCCTATTGCTTGTTTATTCAAAGCTTGCAATGCTTCACGATTCCCACGTTCTGTAGCCTCCTGAATCTGCATCATCATTTGGGAGGCCGCTGCTGCACTGCCAGGAACTACAGAAGAACCAAGATCGGTTGTTGTAGCGGCAACAGCATCACGCGCTGTAGCCATTTCCTCTAGTGTAGCATCTTCCTCCTCTTCTTCTGTAACACCTGTCTGTTGTCCTACAACATCTCCTACAAGTTTTCCAATTTGTCCAAGCCCTTTGCTAGTTCGCTTGAAGATATACCAGCGATTTAAGAAACTGAATTGTTGTACGATAGAACTCATTACAAATTGCTGTTTATCACGTGTCTTCATGGCCATTTCGTAGCTTGTGCTGTACATATTTGTAGAGGCATTAAGACCGATCAATTTCAGCTCTTCTTCGGATAGAAGTTCACATCCAATTGTCTTCAGTTTGGCAACTAGAAAGTCCCATGGAATCAAGTATTCCTTGTGTTTAATACCAATACTAATGAAGAATACATTTACAGCGGTTCCAAATACAGAATCGTCATTTGGCAATTCTTCCAAGGAATATTGCTTTTCAATTTCCCAAACTCGTGTAGAACCATCCATTCCACAGTAACTTGTTCCAGGATCTGTTCCGCGTAATAAATTAAATACGGCTCCGCCATCAAAATTAGTTCCGATATAGTAGCCCCCAATCTTCAAATTGTCGGCAATATTCTGTAGAAACCCATTGAATGTTTTAGAAGATTCGAAGAAATAGTGCATGGAGTGCATACAGGACACAACATCGGCACCTCCTTTTAGGGCATCTTTTCCATATCGTGTAACAGCAGGAGGAACTGGTCCGATTGGTTCTACGCGCCCAAGAATACTTCGCAGCATATCACGCTCTTCTTCGTTTGCTCCAGCACTTCCATCTAACAGTCGATGGGAACTATCTGCTGTTACAAACAACATTTTTGGAATAGGCAAGGAGTTTGCATATTTCTTATGATCGACAAGGGTGTCCAACAAACGACGATAGGCTCCGTCGCTTGTATTACGAATATTATCTTCTACAATATCAGTTCCAAGAACAAATGTAACCCTAGTACGCCTCCAACGCTGAATATCTGCGGCTTTTCCAACTGTTAAATCTAACAAGGAAAGAGATGTATCAGGTTTTGCTTTGATAGAGTTATATAATATAGCATCTTTTACATATGCATTGTGAAATTTACGAAGACCACCGACTTTTTCTAATTCTTCCATAGACGCCTTTCGTTCAAAGTATTTTGTCATTTCTCCGCCTACGGTAAGATTAAATTTTTCTATTTCAGCTTGACTGGGTACTTCTGAACCCGTACGAATCATATGAAGTGTGATTGGATCGTGAATACTATTCCAAATACTTTCCGCAGTTTTATCAGAATTAAGAGTTCGTTCAATACGTCCCTTCAAGAGGCGTTCTGTTTTATCTGTACGAACACGAATAGGAATCCAACGCCACCCTGGAGGCTGCGTAGCATCATATCGCATTTCTACAATACTTTTATCACGAATTGGCTCATTCTGTTCAGTAGCTATAAACTCCTCATTTGTCTTTGGATCAAACTGTGTCTGAATATGACAAATGGCAGCTTTGGAATCTGAAAATTCTCTTGGAATAAATGGAATTGGTCTATACCGTGTACGTTCTCCAACACGTTTCTCAGGAAGAGGAAGTTCATTTAGAATGGTTGTACGAGGATCTTTATAGGCAGGATCATCACTACTTCCTACAAAGAGTTGAAGGGTTTTGTATCGAACTGTGTCAAGTGTCTTTGGGTGAATTGTAAGTGAAACTTGATCAATTGTCTTATTTTCAGAATCTTTCAAGGTTGTAACTAAGAAATCAATCGAATTATCTTCAGAAGGTTTCCACTTGAATTGCTCAGGAAATCCTACACCAGGGCGATCTGGAAGTGGAAGGGTATTTGGTGTAAAGATAAGACCATCTGTATAATAATTCCTAGATTCGTTGCGATCTAGTACAAATGCTGCGCCATTTGTAAATATTGTGTCATTTCCAGGTTCTGGAAATCGAAATTCCTTTACGCCAATGTGAAGCGTGGATGTTTGCAAGAGTTTTGTAGGACCGCTGCCATTGTTCCATGTATACATCCAGCTATTCATGCGATTGTATCGGCATGTATCGTTTGCATCTTTGAATGGCTCAGCTGTAATATCCTTTTTATCATGATAATATATATCAAAGAATAGTAAATCTTGAATAGGCTTCTTGTATTTGTCGTGTGTTACGTATTCTCCGTCCAATAAACAATCCTTGCATGCTGGATTACGAAATCCTGTACGAAATACATTAAATGCCATATCAATCATGAAGAGTTCCCCAGTCTCATCGGTAAATCCATGTACACGAAGACCGTCTGCCTTATCTGTTACGTTATATCCGCTACGAATATTTGGTATAGTATCATCTTTTACAGTTCGCATATTTTTTACTTCCAATGTAATTGGCGCAACACCTCGAAATCTATCTGTTTTTGTTAATTCCTTGTATCCTTTTAATACAGACTCTTTTGTAGATTTTCGCGTTAGAGTTGGACATCCTTGAATTCCTCGAAGAATTTCACCAATTCCTTGAATCAATGTTTTGAATGGAGCATCTGGCGCACTTCCTTCTGGAAATCCAGAACGATCTAGTTCTACTTCAATTTCATAGACTGGATCTAAAGAACTGAGTAATGGCCGTCCTTGTTCATTAAATAAGGTCTGCCATTTATTTCCATTCTTATCACGTTGGGTGCTTCGTACCATACTTAGATCAAACATCAGTCCAGGAATACTATATGACCATCTTCGAATAAGACGAAAGTACTTGCGTTTTTTAGCCCACCCTTGTAAGGATTGAAGAACGCGTGAATCGTCGTTTGAAAGTTCTATTTCACGACGTGCTTTGATTCGAACATCGTATTCTTTTATATCTATATTTGATGATTGTTCTTGTGTCTCTGTAATTGTACGATCTTTAATAATTACTATATACGGTTTATCGGTAATTGTATTATCACGACAGTACTGAGCTATATGTCCTGAACCACTGAGTGTAAATCGAAGTTGGTCTGGAAGGCCGATGGTAAGACGATCATCTTGTGAAATAGCATGGTATCCTTTTGATCGTAGACGATTTATAACACGTAAGAATGTCTGTTGATCTACCATCCCTTTAAATCCAAACGTTGCCTCTAGTTCAATTTCGGGACGTGATTTCCACGTGTCCAAAAGGGACTTTATAGTTTGGACCTCTTGTTTGGATAGTTCCATTGTATGTCTCTCTATGGTAGATACATACAATGACTTAAGCCATAGGTGTCAATTTTTATGGTTATGCACTATCCATATGTACAAGATGGCGTATAGATTGGCCACGCCCTACTAGACTACGAAGTGCCTCTTTCTTTTTTCCAGCTGAATTTAGCTGTAATGCTTCTGTACTTGCTCGCAACTCTTCCATAGAACCGTCTGCAAGAGGCCATGCAATCGTCCATCCGTTTGATTCTTGAGCAAGTACTTTTTCATGCAGTAATTGTTTTACGGATAAGGATTGGTTTGTCCAAATATACCTACACTCATTTTCAATAAATACAATATCCATTGTTGGTGACCATGTACGAACATCTTCTGGATAAAACTGAATAGTTTGCTTTGTCTCGTTACATACTACAAATTGGCATTCACGAAGGGCTGCCAAGGCATTCCAGCCAAGAGATGACCAAGAAGAAGCACGGCCTTCTTCCAAACCAACAGCGGCCAACCCCTCGGCGGTTCTTCGTACAGGCCACGCGCGTCCCTTCAAATGTACAATCGCTTTTTCCTGAAGTTCGGTTGTCTCGTCGCGTAAGAGGCTTCGTCGTGTAGATTCGTATGTTGCATTGTATAATGCATCTTGTACAAGAAGAACTGCAGATAAGGGTGTGGCAGGAACTACGGGTGTTTTTGACCACCCATTTGACTGAGAAAGTTCAGGTGTTCCTTTGGCGGATTGATTTGCGGGTGTATAGGGTGAAAGGGATGAACTATGAAATGGGTTTGTCTGAATCCATGATTGAACTGTGCTCCATTCAAAGGTTGTTGCCATTGTATTCTATGTAATTCTCATATGTATATAGTGCCATTTCCTTAGGTTAGTTGTTCGGATCGCAGCGAATCCATGGTAGTACTTCGGAGCTCTTCATTGGCTCGTTGTGTTTTACACAATTCCATAAATTGAAGGAGTTTATCGAATACTTCGGAGGAACATTGGGATAGATCGAAAAAAACTCCATTGCTATTTTCACTATATTCGATTGAATGTTTTCGTATAATTCGAAATAATTCAATATGTTCTTCCTTTGATAGGGTTTTAATATCTTCGAGCATTTGCTTTTTTAATTCATACTCGTTGTTCGGGGGTGCTGCCATTTCTGATACATTCTTTTGATAGAAATATGAGATTCTGTACGCTGGAACTGTGGTTCTATACTTCTACTTCCTCTTCTTCTGGAACTTGAGCTGATTCATCTACAGATTCGGATGTAGCATCTTCCTCTTCAGAGTCTTCTTGAGATTTCTCTTGACTCGTTGTATTCGTAGCTTCATCAATATCAAAGACTGGTTTTATACTAGATGATTGGACAGAAGGAGTGGTTGACTGTTCGGTTCCAGATCCAACATATACACCGATACTCAGAATAAATGGGTCATGAATCTGGAATCTGGATTTACGAATTTCAATTGTAATGGATTGATCTGGTTCGACTGCTTCAAATGCTTGATTTCCAATGTGAAGATCACGTGGAACTAGGATACGAATTGCATCCTTGTATATTACGTACAGCCCCATTTTATTTCGTCGCAAGACTGTACCGGTTAGACGGGTTCCGTTGGCGGGGTTATATACACGCCCTTGCGTTTGTACATGATATATAATGTTACCAGTATAAGTTCCGTTTTCGAGTTGTCCCATGCTACGAGATAGGATTTCTAGACTTCCAGGAATCACGAATCCATGCTGGCTACACTTATTTTCTAACTTTTCCTGGAGATGGTGAAGAAGTATAGAGTCAACTGATTCTTTTGCCACACGATTGATGTCTTTTGGCGAAAGATAGACTTTTTGTTCGAACAATACTGTTTGTTCCATAGGTTCTATTGTAGAATTCAGAAAAGGAAGTGCTCAATTTTTACATGCCATAGTTTATTCATTTTGCTCTTGAAATTTTATTTGGGTAGGTCGTTTTCTTGCAGTAGAACTAGGTATAATAGGTGGTTTTGAAGATGTAGTAACTGTAGGTTGTACTGTAGGTTGTACTGTAGGTTGTACTGTAGCTTGAACTGTAGATGGCATTTCTTGCGCAATTGGTTGAACAGTAGGTGGGGGTAAAGTATTAGATTCTCGAACAAGAGTTGGCATATCTGCGTATATATTTTCCTCATTGGGCGGTGATCCAGGAGGTGCAGTTGGAAGTGTGCTTGGCTGTTCTGTAGCTTCAGGTTCACGTATAATTCGTTTAAATTTTGATGTTACAGCGGGTGTATTAGAAGGTACTAGAGGCGGTGGAGCAGGCTTTGCCGAAGACTTTGCTACAGATTTTGTAGAACGTGCTGCCACAGTTGCCGATTTCGCAAATGCTGCTTCTTGTTTTTTCAATTCCTTTTGAGCGGCTTCTGTAGCTGTTTTCACGCTTGCGCTTACTACACCACGATGACCACTCATATACGCAGCAACAGGGCGAAAAAACCACCGCCTTCCTCGAATCTGGAGTTTATCCATAATTCGCAATACTAAATCAAGTACTGTACATCCACGTGTTGAATTAATAATATCCAATGATGTGGACAGATGTCCTTCAACCATATCCAAATTATCTTTTCTGGCCTGTGTCAATTCATTTCCAAGTTGTATAAGTTTATCATACCAATGGCTCTTGCTAGTTACAATCGCACATTCTTGACCACTTACCGCCTTTAATTTCACTTGAGGTTCAAGTGTTTTAAATATAATAGATCCACGTTTTGGAACAATAAATCCATATAAACTTCCAACAGTTTGTGGAGTTGCAGTTCGCATTTTTACAGGGTCTTTGGTTCCAGGTAATTTACTAAAATACTCCACTGTTCCCTTTGGACATTCACTTCCGTTTTCACATACATATTCAACTCCATTTGTATCAGGATTTATATACCGCACTACAGTTACGGGACCATCTTGCAATAGTTGTTCTTCGACTGCTAGTTCGGTGTAAATAGGATTGCGTGTAGATAAAAGACGTGCTTGTTCCTTTGGATGAATCCATTCATCCCATAAATATTCTAAAACAACTTGTCTATACAAATCACGATTAGAATCCATTTTCTTCTTCATAAATAATATCATTGCTAATTTGTTATTGTATACATCCCTTTGTTGTCTGAAATCTCCAGTAAATAATTCAATCTGTCGTTCAATATCTACACCAATTGTTGTTTGTTTTCCAGATAACACATCATCTGTCCATTTTACAAGTGCTATCCACAATCCCTCTTTCGAAGTTTCTTCTGCCTTATTTGTCTGTGTGCCAGGACTTCCAATAAGAAGAGACGATTGTTCGTCTTTGAATTGACTAGGACTATAGGAATCACGTTTAATTGGAAGGTCTGCAATTCGCAGTGCCATTGGAATACTTAAATCTCGATACGCGTCTGGTTGAAATAGAAAATATTTGTTCTTATATATAATATATCCTTCTTGACCATTTGATTTAATTCGAAATTGACGATTCTGTACGATTGATTGAATCGCCATATCAATTGCTGCACGTGGTGTACCAGTCAACAATAATGTATTAATAAAATTTTCTGCTGAATAATAGGGCTGTTTTGTAAACATACGTTGGATTATTTTTTGTAAGAATGTTTCCCTGTATTGAGCACTAAATGCATCATATGTGCTATCATCGCTAATTGTAGGGTTTACATCGACGGGCGGGTCACATGGATAGGGACACTCCATCCAGTCACATAATACAGTAAAATCAGTATCATCAATAGGAATACCAGGTTTTTCTGGATCATTTCCAAGTCTAGGAACTCCTTGGCTATCGATTTGAACACGATTTCCAAGACCTCGTAATACTGTTACTTGTTTTCGTAAATTACAGTCTATTGCAAACTGTTTTAATTGACGACTCACCTGGCCAACACGAATTGCTTTATTCAGAGCCTTTCTGTAGCAATATAAGTCGGCAGTTTCCTTATTTCGCTCAGGAAATACAATCGTATGGAGGAAAATAGTTGTATTATGTTTCTTAGGATCTTTAATTAACGAATGACTGCAGAAACGAATTCCACGACCAATAATCTGTTCGGTTTTATTCAAATGAAACCATGCATCAAGAATATGAATTTCACGAATAAACCGTAAATCCAATCCCTCTCCTGCGATTTGAGATCCAAGAACTACTTTTACAATTCCACCATCTACATTTTGATTTCCACGTGCTGCAGCGATTGAAATCGCATTGTTTGGGCTTAAATTTACATCACCCGTTAGAAGCACATATTTTGCAGGAACAAAAGTACCGTGTTTGGTATCATCGTGATCAGCCTGACGATGAGGACATAGAGCACATTGTAGACCTCCTTCACTTTGAATCCCATTTACAAGAAACCCAGTTGTACGACCGTAAGGAGAATAACCGTTTGCTTCCAATGCAAGAGCTAGTAAGAATGCACCAACAACTACAAAACGACTGTATACAAATCCAACACCCTCCATATTCTTCAAGCTTTGTAGAATTGTTGCGAGCTTAGGAGAATATGCTCCAATTGTATCGGTTGCCAGCCAGGACGCATCTAATGCACGGACAGCACCGCGCTCTGTTTTCTTAAATACTTCAGAAAATCCTGCATTTCCTACATAGGATTCAGGGTGTATGTTGGATCCTTTTACAGGAAATACGCAATTTCCAGCTTGTAAAAGACTATCGATTACATTGTATCCTGTTCCACCTGCTTTGACCTTTGAGTCTGTCAAGGAGGTAAGGACTTCTGTAAACTGTGATCCAGGGGGGCATGGGCTACAGATAATAGGAAGACGCGCCATACCTTTTCTATCATCTTTGTTTACAGTAATTGGAAATTTTGTCTTTTTATTTACGTCCAATTGCCGAACTGGATAGGTGGCTTCTTGAAGTCGCAGTGGCCCTTCTGGTAATAAACGAATAGGAAAACTGTTTGGATTTTCTCCTCGCATGAAGCTTACATAGGCATTTGCGATAGGTTTCAATACAGCATCAGAACCTTCTGCAAGAGAATCATCAGGATTCAACAATTTATCAATCGATAGTTCTGCCTTTTTATCATTCATTAATAGCATATTTAAGAGAAACACAATTTCACGAACATTATTAAACATAGGTGTTGCAGTCATAAGACAGAGTTTCATTCCATCCGTAGATTTGAGTAGTTGTTTCAAAAAGGGAGTGAGTGCCTTTCCTCCGTTGTTTTCATCCTTTTCTTCTGCTGTAGTATCAATATCGACTTGGTCATCTGAAACACTGGCAGCGCCTTCAATATCACGTAGATTATGGGCTTCGTCAATAATAAGAAGACGGTAGTTAAACTCTTGTTTTAAGAGTTCGGCTTGACGTATTTGGAGTGTCGTATTATCGCCGATATATTGTACTTTAATGATATTTCGAATATAGTTTCTAAATTCTACATATCCAAAAATATCATATCGTTTATTAATTGCTCGCATAACACGTTTTTGTATAAGATCTTTATCACGCTCGTACAAACATCCAGTAAGACGGAGGTATACATCACCTGTACACCCGTTGATAGAATTAGGGGCATCTCCTTTTCCAAGTACAAGCCGTTCCATATCAAAAATAGTTCGTAAGAATCCAGATTGGATATTTTTGGGGGCTACAATAATAACCTTTCGTCGAGGATAGACGTCCAAATATGCCTCTGAAGAACTAATGGCTGCACATGTTTTACCTACACCAACTCCATGGTATAAGAGAACACTCATATAAGGTGTTCGGGGATGTAAGAAGTTTGCTACAAAGCGTTGAACGGGTGTTATCTCAAAGTCGGGACCTGTTGTACAAGGAGACTGATTTGGATCAAAGGGTGGACTGATTGTATCTGCAAACTCTGCCTTTTTAAGAAGTCTTGCTACAAAGTTTGGATCTTCTGTGTCAGGATAGAGACCGCCATTTACACTTAGAGCTGTAATAGCTTCATCAGGGAATAACTTTCGTTTTTTCATTTCTACAAGGATTGCATCTCGTTTTATAAAATTCATTTCAGTCCTCCACAAATTTAAAATTGCTTGTTGGGTGAGTGTTGTGAGTTGTAAATTTTGGTTTGACCTGAGTCCATTGATTTGCGTCATCACTTGCTGCTGAAGCGACTGTGGCGTTTCTTCCCTTTGATTCGGCTCTTCCTCCTCCAGATTGATGTAATTGATCTCCTCCTGAGACATGGGTAAGATTCCTATTGAAGAGTACATCTTCCTTTTGCTCAAACGTACCCGCCAGTGACGCAGTGCTTGCAACAGGACCAACAAGCATAGGACATAAGTTTTTTAATAGAGAAGATGTTCGTAATAGGATTTCTCTTTTTTCCAGATTTGTAATTCGAATTTGGCGCAGTGATTCTTCGATAGAAAACCACCCAATATTTCCAACTTCACGAAGCATAATTTCACTTTTTTGATTCAATTTAAGTTTCACAGTATACGGAATCCATGCCAAATAATATACATGACAGTAATGAATTTTATTGTTTCCAAAAAATGT
>Ga0136644_10002557_pt1 | contig 13842 bp, 16 predicted proteins | sample C_130820_EF_Meta_FD_94780 | JGI IMG/M metagenome (GOLD analysis project Ga0136644, IMG submission 94780) | Freshwater microbial communities from Lake Croche, Canada to study carbon cycling - C_130820_EF_MetaG (v2) (version 2) | ecosystem: Environmental > Aquatic > Freshwater > Lake | place... | reverse complement strand
GGGAAGTCAAGAACTATACACGCATGGTGACCACGGATGAAATCGAGAAGCTTCGTCGCGATCTCCGCCTGCATCCCGATGTACGCGGCGGTGTCCTCGTGAGTCTTCGCCAAGGGATTGTAGGAAAGTCCCGTGGCGGCGACATCGATGTGGAGTTTCTGGAGGACGGGCGCTTCATTCTCTTTATCAGCCATTTCATGGCCCAGGATGACCCCATTTTTTATTTGCAGACGCTCCGCCCCTTTTTCGACACGATTGAGGCTATGGCCAAGCCGGTCAAGGAGGACACGGAGGCCATTCGAGCTCTAGAGATGAAGGCAACGCTCATGACGAACCTCCTACGGAGTCATGCAACCTCTGTAACAAAGCACAAGAACGCCTTAGTAGGTCATAAGAAGCGCACGGACACGATGTTTGCGGAATTTCAGGGATATATCATGGAGGCGGAGGCCCAGCTTCAAACCATTCTGCGCGTGGCCATGGGTGGCGACGAGGCCTCCGCAACTCTGCAGGCGGAGTCGGCCACCATTCTACCCAGCCTTTTCAATAAGGGGTGCCTCGCCGAATATGCAGACGATAAGATCCGCGAATTCATCAAGTGGCTTCTAAGCCAAACAACCGTGCAAGAAACCGCCCAGCTCGAGGTCAAGGATGTCGTTGAAAAGGGAAAGCCAGACTTTTCAGAGAAGTTTATCCGGTCGATGCGCGAGGAAATCTTTCAGGAATCGGCGTGGCCGAAGGGTGGTCGCTTTATCACAGGACTCGCCTTCAAAGCAGGGCAATAATCTTCTGAAAGATTTCTCTTCCTGATTCGCCGCAGGGAAAGGCATAGCGATAGCCCAGGCCTCCTGCTCCAGGTGACCCCGTTGCTAAAATCCATATGCTCAAGACGCCCCCGTCACCGCGAGTGGCCGTGTACCGAACAGTCTGAATAGCCCGAAAGGGGAAGAATTGCGAAGTGTTTCCATCCGCCTGTATATTTCTTTCCGAGGCCAGAATTCCTCCCTGCAAAAAAGTTATATCTGCCTGCGGACAGCAGTTCATTGCCTAAAGATTGTCCAGTAATTTATTACAGAATGTCTCTCGATTATAACGCCATAAATACCTATCTCGATCCTTACATTTCCGATACTCCTGGGACTATCACTTCTTATTTTGTCCCGCTTGGTCACTCTTCTTACGACCATCTTGAGGATCCACTCGCGGGCCTGAAGTCGAAACTAGTTCGCGGAACCCCCTTTTCAGAAATCCAAGATGAGATGAATTGCCCCTTGAAAGGTGCTTCGAATCAACTTCTAGAGGACCTCGTCGTACTTATCTTTAAGACGCGCGATGTTCAAGGTGTTGGTGAGCGCCTCCTATTTCGCCACATGTTTAAGGTGATGTATGCTTCGCACCCGAACCTTATGTATTACACCCTCGATCTCATTCCTAAGTACGGATATTGGAAGGATTTCTTCTACTTAGCCATGACGAATCTCTATCTTCTTCAGCCAGCCATGACAATTGCCTATCATCAGCTTATAACAGACGAGAGATCTCTACAGGAAGGGGTACAGCCCTCTTTTCTTGCAAAGTGGATTCCAAAGGAGGGAAAGTCACAGGGTCGTTTTGCCAGGGATTTCGCGAATTATATCTATATGAATACGGATATGACCTACAGTCAAAAAATGTCTGCTCTCAGACGCCGCGTAACGAAGTTGAATGCGGCCTTGAAGACGGTTGAGGTACTCGAATGTGCGAATCGGTGGGATGAGATTGAGCCGAGTCAGGTCCCGTATATTGCATCCAAGAACTGCAGGGCGGCCTTCATGAATGAGACTCTTCCAAGGAAATATTCTGAGATTCGCCTTCGTTATCCCCAAGATGAGAAGCGCCTTATCTGCCGTGTGAATTTTCAGAATCATCATCCTGCACCCTCATATAAAAATACCGATGAGTATCGTTACGAGGCAGTTCGGCAGCGCATCCGTAACTTCTTCGAATCTGGTCTAAACGGTTAGTATTTCATATAAATAACAATGTGCGGCCGTGTTCTCTCTCTTTTCAAGTTCGTTTATGAGATTTTTATTGAGAAGAAGCCCTTTATAGAGTATAATCTTTATCAGCCTGAAACGCCTCCTGGTACGCCACCCCCTTCTCGCTCTTCAAGTCGCTATAACCTTCGTGAAAGAAGGTCTGTAAATTATGCCGATTCGTGCGATTCGCCGAATCCTGATTCCCGCGAGTTCTCATCAAATGATGACTAAATAACTCGTAAGGAGCCTGTACAGGTTCCCTGCAGCACACCGTGATTTATCACTCTAGAAGTTGTCCTCCTGTGCCCTGTGCCCTGTCCCCTCCCCCCTAGACACTCAGTAGGGGGACAACTCTCAGTTCAAGTTAGAAATCTGCATCGATAGAAAATCGAAAATAAAGGTTTCATACAGCACATAACCCTAGTCAAAGATTACATGCAGCCCTCTGTAAATTAGTAGTCTGCCACTTCCCCCCCGGTTATAATCAGTTGGTAAATAATTCAACGGATGCTCCTTATCTGTAAGGAAGTCTTGTTGGGTAACAAACCACCCATCCTGTAGTTGCAGGAAATTCATACTGCGTTTGGTACGCATCGTTGTTAACAGCGTGTACCAAATAGAAATGCCTTGCGCATGCTTATTACCCCCAGAAATATATCCAGATGCAAGTGAATGGGGTCCACTTCTATGGACCGTTCTCCATGGTCTCGCAGAAAAGGCAGGATCTTGTTCGATTCCACAGTTCTATCCAGACGAGCGGCGCGAGTTAATCAAGATATTTAAGGTTCTCGAAAAGGTGATTCCATGCCCCTCCTGTAAGGAGCATTATGAAGTTTATCTGCGTGAACACCCTGTCGATAAGGTCATTAACGAGCTTCCTCGCTCAGAACTCAATACCTATGTGAAAACCTGGTTCTGGGAGCTACACAATTGGGTCAATGAAAGTGTGAATCATCCACAGTTCCCCTATGAGCAACTTGCCCCCACCTACCGCTCCGTGAATATGCGTACAGCCCTGAAATCACTGGATATTCCTATGCGCCGCGCAATCCGTGTTCGCAGCGGGCAACTGGTGGCCTATAATGATTTTCTAAGACATGTGAATACATTACTTTCTGTATACTAAATAGGATGGGGAAACGCCCGACAAGGCGTAGACAGAGAAAGATAAGACGGCGAAGACTCACAAAGAGAGTCCCGCTACAAGGGGGTGGCAATCCGGCCCGTAGCATCCTTGACGCCGCGGATGCACCCCCTATTGTGGGCCAGACTCAGATCGATTTCAATGTTCGTTTCCAGCCCTCTGTAAAGGCGAATGAGGTCGGCCCTGTGTTCACGACCTATCAGGTCGCCCACGAGCCCTACCCCGTATGGAGCGCCCCTACTCCGCCGAACATGTATACGGTGATTTGCTGGGACCCCGATACTCCTGCGGATAAAAAATCATTCTTGCACTGGCTCGTTGTGAATTGCAGCAAGGCCGACAATTCCGACGGAAAGGTGCTCGCGACCTGGTATCCCCCCTCACCTCCTCCCGCAACAGGCGAGCACAGATATGTACTCGGTCTTTTCAATCAAACACAGGCCATACAACTGCCCGAAATCGCCGACCGTACAAAGTTTAACGCGACCACCTTCGCCAAAGAAAACGGCCTCACTCCAGTGGCCTACCGTGGCTTCCGTGTCAAGGCCAGTGATACTGCACCTCCTGCAGAGGCGAATCCGAATACAAATGGTAATCTTCCAGATCCCATTCTTCCGAATTCGCAGCCCTCTTCTGAGGTCTAAACTCCCCCCCCTCATCCTTGATAAGGATATGAGACTTCTCGACATCGTCGCGGAGTTCGTAGAGAATCCACCCGGAAAAGTCCGAGTGATAATGATACATCTGCCCAGGGCGACGGAGCGCGAGCCACTCATTCGGGCCTTATCGATCGCGCTTGAAACCCCTTTTGAGATTCAGGAGGCGATTGACGGTGCTGCGCTTGTCGCCGGAGGGCACCCCACGACGTGTGGAATTCATCCGGGGCTTCATCGGACGGCTGGAGAGATTGGTTGCGCGGCCAGCCATTTGGCCGCCTATCGCTCGGCCTTGGCGGCCGGAATCTCTCATCTCGTGGTCTTTGAAGATGACTGTGCGACGACCCCCGGATTCGACCTTGTGGCTCTTCGGACCTATTTGTCCCGGGCGACCACCTTTGCAGAGGAATTCAGCATGAAAGGAATGACTGACTTTACTCTTTTGAGTACCTGTGGCTGTTATGAATGGCGTCATTTGACACGGGGTGTCAAGGTCACGAATCACTTCAATGGGTCGCACGCGTATATCATAGGGCGCACGATGATGCAAAAACTGCTCGATTTCTATGAGGCCCTTGCTGCTAAGGGTCAAACGGCTCCTATAGATGGTGTTCTGCCTATCCTATTGCGCCAAGGGCGGGTGTGGGCCTTTTGTCCGGAGAATGATACGGCCCTTTTCAAGCAAAATAGGGAGTTGCCATCCTACGTGGTGGGTGCCGAGCCAGCTATCCGGACTGGTTAAGCCGCCGCAACAGGCTTTTCAATCCAGATGAGGACCTCGTGATTCTCCGTCTTGGCCTCCGCGCCCGACGCAATGGCCTCCGCCGCATTTCCAATCTGTGCCATGATATTCCTCTTGTAGGGGATTTTCTTGACAATAACAACGGTATATACCGCCCGAAAGGCGCTGACGAGTGTGTCGAGGGGTACGAGACTCTCATCGTTGTAGCTGATGACCACGAACTTCACCGGAAGACGGGCCACGAGTTCTTGGAAGGCGGCCAGGGCCGTTCGCTTGCTATTCCAAGGCGACTCCATGGCGGCATCGTGCTCCTCTGCAGAGGCAATACGGTCAATCCGGCGATTTGTCTTGAGACCCACGGCAGGCTTGTCCCAGCGCGTGATGCTGTCCCAGATATGATAGTAGGTTGCATAGGAATGGGCGGAATAGGGTGGGTCGAGATAGGCCACGGAGGATGTCGGATAGGGAATCGCGAGTGCATTTCCAACAATGTGGAGGCCGATTGCTCCGGAAGGAAAGGGAAGATCATCGAGATCCAAATCATTTGACGCCCGAGCTGCCCAGTTCTTAAGATAGGCCTGCTGCACTCCTACTGAGCTGTCAACCTTGTCAAGGGCGATTATCAGACAAGCCACTAGAATCATGGCCTCATGGTGTGAACATTCTCCCGAGGCCTCCCAGGCGGCAATCTGATCCCGAATGGCATCCGCCTTCCTACCATTCTTCGGCTTCCACATCTTGACGACGCCTCCGGTGGCCGAGACGACATCGCAATAGTTGGCCGTAATCCACCCGGACTTTGGCGGAAGAGCCGACAGCTTTGTGATGAGATCTGGGATGCGAGCACCTGACGCAGCCGTCCGAATGTTGAAGGCGTGGGCATAGGCCTCGGTGGCCCAGGAGAGGTCACTGGTCGTCACCTGCCATCCTTTTGAGCGAAAGGCCTGGGCTACACGAGTTGTGCCGGTGAAGACGTCGATAAGACTTTTTGGCCGGTCGGCGGGTAGATTCCCATCTATGAAGCTGTAAATCTCGTCGACGAGGGCCGCCTTACTTCCAATGTATTTTACGCCGCGGGTTTCCATCCTGTACTGGGGTATATAGGGGCTTACGGATTCAAATTTATGTCACCCACCTCAATAGGGATGGCGCGCAGGACGCGTCGTAAGACAAGATCGCGCAAAAATCGCAGAGCAAGAAAGCAGCGCGGCGGGGCGGCGAGCTCAATCTTTTTCAAGGATGCCTATGCCGTGACCCTCGATCCTGCGTCCAAGCGCTACACGGATATCAAGGCCTTCGCCACGGCGGCGGGCATTCCTTTGGAGCCATGGCAGGGAGTGAAGGTGACTCCTGAGGAGAAAGATGGACTGCCCGAGCAGGGAGTCGGTACGACGAATTTCAAAGACCGTACGGGTGCTGTCTTTAATCTTGGAGTGATAGGCGCCTTCTTGGCCCACCGTGCTCTGTGGAGAAAGATTGCTACGGAGACGGATAAACCAGGCACGCTCATCTTTGAAGATGATGTTGAGATTCCCGCCGATTTCTACGAGCGTTTGGCCGCCGTCCAGAAGGAGGTTCCTGCGGATTGGGATGTGCTCTTTTTGGACAAACTTTATACGGTAGGCAAGCCCGTTTCCGAGCACATTATGAAGCTCGACAAGGACATGACAGGAATGAAGAACTGGGGCATTTGGGCCTACATTGTGAAGAATGCCTCGCTCAAGGACCGTATTCTCCCGAAATTCGAGCACATGTTGGATGTTCCCGATATCCAGCTTGCCAAATTCGGTGATGTTCTTAATATGTACCTTATTAAGCCGTCGATTGTCCAGCAGGATGCTCGGAATGCGCCGAACTCTGTCGTGACTGTTTTGGACCAGCAGGCAAATAACCGGCCTAAGTAGGATGGGCAAGGCCCGTAGAAGCAGACACCGTAGACGCAAGACACGGCGTGTAGCTCGGGGCGGAGGTGGGCAACCTCTTTCTTACACGAATCAATCGTCTAAGATAAAGGTATTTACGAGTTCCGACCGTATGGAGCGAACTCTCACAGAGCTGCTAAAGTCACTGAAGAAACATCACTATTCCTATGAAGTTCTTGGATTCGGAAAACCTTGGAATGGTTTTATAACGAAGATGGAGAATTATCTGGAAGGTATTAATGGATATATAAAAGACTATGGTGAAGATGCAATTGCTATCTTTATCGACGCCTTTGATGTGTTATGTATAAAAAATTCGCAGAAGGTCTTTGCATCCTATAAGGCTAAGAAACGCCCTATGCCGATAGTCATTGGTATAGAAATCATGTGTTTTGATCAGTCGAATTGCAGCTTAGATGGTCTTGATTGGTACGATAAACACAACGTCTATGGAGGAAGAAAGGAGATTGAGAAGACTCTTACGCGCCCCAATCCGCAAATGGTCTATTATGAATCGCCTAAGAATGTCTTTCTGAACTCCGGATTTATCATGGGCCCTGCAAAGGAGTTACAGGCCATGTTTCAAGGGTGGATGAACTCTGGAATCGATGACGACCAGCTGGCGGCCATCGATTATATGAAAAAGCATCCAGAAATGATTGACTATGATTTAGAGGAGGACTTTATTAGGAATAAGATAAAGCCGAGAGAATATCTTCCTGATGAAAATGGCGTAGAAGGCCCTGGTTTTGTACATTTTCCTGGTACAAGAGCACCTGAAGAAGTGAAAGAGAAACTCACAAAGTACTATACGCAGTATCCGCAAAATTTGAACTAGCCCGCGCCTTACCATAAATCACCCCAGCATGAATATCTTCTATCTCTGTCACAAGACATCGCGCTGTGCGCGTTGGCATTGTGATAAGCATGTCGTCAAGATGATTCTTGAGACCACCCAGCTTCTCTACACGGCTCATCACGTCATCGAGGGTAATCCCGATTTCACCACGGCTCCTAAGCGGAAGGGCTCCGAGGAGCGCGGCTACCTCTCTATTAAGAATAAGAAGCACCCTTCGGCCATCTGGGCCCGTGCCAGCCTCGACCACTATGTCTGGCTGTGCCAGTTCGGCCTGGCGCTGTGCGACGAGTATCGTTTCCGCTTTGGTGCGAATAAGAAGCATGCCTGTGAAGACCATCTGATGTGGCTCTATGAGAATCCACCTAATTTGGACCCTATCGGCTGGTCGCAGCCTCCACAGGCGATGCCTACTCAGTACCAGAACAAGAACTCCATCATCGCCTATCGCACCTACTACCGCGAGGGCAAGAAGGAGTTGCTGACCTATACGAAGAGACACACGCCGCACTGGATTGCCGCTAAGTGAACCTGGTAAAAATTGCCGCAGCCGCCCCTTTTTTAGCAGGTACCGAAATGCAGAAACAGCACCTCTTTGCAGTTCTCGATGACGAGTTGCCGCGATTCAAGATAATACTCTTGAAGGAGGTCTATTCAAACGGTTTCCAGCACACTCTGACTCCTTATATGCCGAGCTCGGATGAGAACTTTGAACTGAACTGGGCGAGGGCCCGTGATACAGATACGAATCTGCAGAAAATGAGATTATCTAATGGAAATCTCTTTCTGTGGCGAACCCCTTGGACGGTGTTCCACAAGAATGTGTGGCTACCGATTCTGGATTCGAATGATCGTGCGCGTCTCCCTGGGCAGTTCATGTACACGGGTTCATCGAATCCTTCGCGCATTCTAGCACAGCAGCAGATGCGTGCAAGCATGATGTCACAGCTGTATGGGACTCTTCTGTCTTCCGCTGCACCGAAGCCTTCCGCGGCACCGAATCCTTCGTCGCAATCAATCCCAAGTTTCGTGGTAAATATTATGAAACAGGATGCGATTCGAAATAAGGCGGAATGTCCCATTTCGATGGAAACTATCACAGAGGCTACGAATATCTCTCTTACATCGTGCTATCACATCTTTGAAACAGGTAGCCTCAAAAACTGGCTCGAGCGCAGCAATGCTTGCCCGGTCTGTAAGACTCCCGTGGCCTTCACACAGTCATGCAAAAATTGAAGCTGCGAGCAACTTCAACGGCCCGTACAGCATGGAGCAGATGTATGACGACCTTGATGTGTACAAGTACCAGCTAAAGTGTGCGGAGCGTAAGTACCAGACATATGTGATGAAGGCCGCCTGGTCAGACGAAGACTGTTATCGAGTCGATGAGCTTAATGCAATTATCGAAAAGTGTATTGCAGAGATTGATGCGATTAATTACTTGCTTGAGCCCACCAATAAGGATAATTCTTGATGACCACATATCGCGAGACCAGATTTTTTGGTCCGTAGCTCATCGTCGAAGCATGCTCCTTATACATACCAACCTTCTGGTCGGCCTCCTCCTGTGTCATGGCATGGTCAAGAAGAAGGCTGCCACTCACAGTGCTTTCCCCATCTCGTATGCTGTCCCAGCAAGTATAGATAAGAAACTTACTCTCTGCATAAGACATTGCGTGGCCTTCATTTCACAGCGCCAGCCTTCAATTTTTAATATATCTCAATAAAAATGGTTTGCCCCTACTCCTTTGTTTTGGGAGTGCCTGGCCAGGGTGTTCATGCGCCGCGGATAGGAGGCTACGCCAGAAATGACATTCTAGGGACGATTGGTCTGGCTGTCATAACATCCTTTCTTTTAAGAGTATCCTTTCTATATTCACTCATCTTCTGGTTTGTACTCGGTGAAGTGCTGCACTATGCCTTTGGAACTCAGACAGCCTTTTTAACCAATCTTGGTATAAAGGCTTGTCCATAGAATGACGAGCGAGAAGACTGTGATGGATACGGAGACTACGATACAGAATACCGCAAATGCCTTGTCCATGCTCGAGAAACACCTTGTTAAACAGGGTTGTTTCCTGCGCATGTGCCGTTCATCCATGACTTCGTCTGGTGGCGGTGTACGAATACGAAGAGTCACTACTTCGTCGTACATTGTATGATTCACACCGGCATGCATACCTTTAATTTTTCATGGAACGCTTGCGACGAAATCTGCGTCTGCGTCTTGTAGGATACGATGTTCGAGAAATGCGCTCTGCCTCCTCTAGAGGAATGTCTTCATTACGCCCTTTAAAATATTTTAAGTTGCTAGCATTTATTTCTGGAAGCTTAAACTCGAAAAGTCCGTCTGAATTTATATTAATTTGATCATCCCATTTCCCTTTGAAAAGAGGGGACATAGTCTTATAGCGAGTTCTATATTGACGATTCTGTGTTACACCGTGAAAAAGGTGTAAGGCCTTATTATTTATGAATCCGAGCTTAGGATTCACCTTTTTAAAATTTTCATTATATGGGGGCCAGGCGTCAAGAATAATTCTATTATCCGTATTGAGTACGTTATCCATCCAATATTGTGGTATTCCATCTTTCAGGAAATTAAATGCAAAAAGCGAATCACCATTTCCGACGATAGCGCGAGGAAAGAAGCCCCCTAACTTGCGAAATGTGTCTCTCTTAAAGGCCCAGGCGAAACCTGGGTGAAACATGTTAATACTCGCATCGGAGTTTATTACATTTCGTGTGAGTCCTACTGCATACGAGGGTTTCTTGGAGCGAATCCGTGTATTATCTGGGACTAACCAACATGCCTCACTAAACGGTTGTATAATATCATAATTATCAAGTGCCAATGAGACTTGATCCAACCAATCGGGTGTGTCAAACATGATATCTCCGTCCATACATACTAATTTCGTGTATTGCTCTGGTATAACTGTTTCCAGCTTATTGTTAAGTTGTTCCTTATAGAACATGTAGCTATTCGACTTTACAACCATAGTGGCATCAGGAATTTCCGGAGCAGCTCCATTGAATACACACTCGATGACAAAATAAGGTATATTCTTATCCTTTAGAGATTTTATGACATAAAGTATGTTACGCAGAAGTCGTTTGAACTTTGCTGGATTATAAAAGGCCAACATAACGGCCGTATCTTTGACGGTCGGCTCTATATAGATTGATTTTGAACGGCCTTCGCCTATCTCAACCCTGCCTTGTAGCATTTCCTTGATATAAGTTGAGAAATAAAGCCTGACCGGAACGGACCGGACCATTTCTCCGCACTGTATAGGAATGGCAACGCGTCGTAGACGTTCAAAGTTGAGAAAAACTCGTAAGGTAAGACAACGGGGTGGGTCAGAATCGCATACAGTGGTGCTGATTGAGCCTCGTAAGAAGATGCAGGGGGCACTTGAGTTCGTCGTGAATAATATGCTAGATAATCTTCCGAAGCAGTGGTCTATGATTATCTTTCCAGGCACGGATAATATCGATGATGTCAAGAGCTTTTTGCATACTCTTTCGCGTCAGAAACAATCCCGAGTGACGGTGAAGGAACTTGGTCTCACCACGATGAGTACCGGCCAATATAATGAGCTCATGATGAGTCGGCGAATCCTCGACCAAATCCCTACAGAGGTATTTATGATTGTTCAGACGGACAGTCTTATCTGCAAGGGGGGTAGCCACCTTCTCAATAAATTCATGAAATATGACTATGTGGGGGCGCCCTGGAAGGATAGAAATGCAATCGGAAACGGGGGATTTTCTCTTCGTAGAAAGACGAAGATGTTGGAGATTCTTGAGAAGTGCCCGAATAAGAATCACAATGAAGATGGTTACTTTAGTGGAGGCTGTGAGGCCGCTGAACCCTATAAGCCCAGCCCAGAAGAAGCCGAAGAGTTTTCTGTAGAGACGATTTTTAACGGAAAACAGGCGTTTGGAATTCATAAGGCGTGGCAGCATATGAACCATAACTCGGATGAGCTAGAGAGAAAATGCGTAGGTTATAAATCTCTGAACTCACTCAACTCGCAATCTGGCGGTGACTCGAAGCCCCTCAAGGTCGCGATTATGGCAATCTTTAAGAATGAGTCTATGATTCTTCGTGAATGGATAGAGCATTATAAGTGGCAGGGTATGGATGTGATACTCTTGCTGAACAATGACTCGACGGATGACTGGCAGTCGATTACAAAGGATTACCCGGGCCTGGTTACGGTGATTGACGCGCCGGGTCGCCATCAGCAGCTGCCCGCCTATAATACTAAGGGGCTCCCCTTTTTGAGAGAGCAGGGCGTGGATGTCGTCGCAGTGAATGATTTGGACGAGTATTTATTCGGGAAAGATGGGAAGAATCTGAAGCAGCATATGCAAGAAGTATTTTCGAAACCGGAACGCCCTTCTGGTTTTACCTGCGGATGGACCATGTTTGGGTCAAGTGGTCATAAGACCCAGCCGGCCAGCGTACGCGAAGGATTTACAATGCGCTGGTCAGACCACTCGGAGCCTGAAAATGGTATCTCAGGAAAGACTGTTGTATTCTTGGCCGATGTGGAGAATCTCACTTCGATTCATATACCTGCTGTGAAGGGTCGCCTTGAATCCTGCCCCGTCGGATTGCAACTGAATCACTATCAAATCATGTCAGAGGATTATTACAGAAAAGTCAAGATGAACCGCGGAGATGCCTATTGGGGCGTTTCTAACTCTACCAGAAAGGACTTCAAGTATTTCACAGACCGTGACAATAATAGGGTTGAGGATCTGAGTCTGGCAAACCTTGTAAAGAATGCGGGGCAGAAAGGCGGCCGTAAAAAGGATATTACGCTTGCCATTCTCTGCTGGAAGTCATTTCAGACTGTGAGAAATACACTCAACTCCTATAAGGCGAATGGTATCTTTGAGCTCGTCAAGCCCGTGATTTATTTTCAGGAGCGGACGCCTGAATGCGACGCGATAGCCGCCGAGTACGGTATTACAGATATTATGGGGACCCAAGAGAATACAGGAATCTTACAGGCCTTTATTGACCTGATTAATCACACCACGACCCCCTATTTTATGTTCGCCGAGTGCGATTTCGAGCTTGTACACCCGAAAGAAAAAACATCTCAGATTCTTGATGAATGTATAAAACTTCTTACAGAAAAGGGTGTGGACTTAGTGAAGCTGCGGGATAGAAAGAATCCTGGAGTACCACTTGGATCCAGGCAATTTGTTCCAGGAACGAATGCAGACATACAAACCACCCCTATTGATCCTAACTTTCAATGGAAACTAGAGGCACTCCATTTCTTAGATAAACCAGAAAATACATGGAAAGATGTCTTTGATATCGTAACCTTTTCACAAGACCCGTGGTACATATGCGACGATAAACATAATATATGGTCAAATAATATCTTTATAGCAAAGGTGTCATGGCTAAAAGAGAAAGTTATTTCTATACTTGCAACTCGTCCTCTCAATAAAAACGGAAAAAACGACGACAAATTCTCAAGGATGGAAATGATATTAGGCACTCAGCTGAAGGGGAATCGCTACGCCGCGGGTCACGGACTTTTCAAGCATAATCGCCTCGATAGATAATTTCGTACCAAGTACTAGGATGGTATTCAAAAAGAATACCCGTACGAACAACACCAACACGCGAAGAAATAATAGAAATCAGAATACGAATCAGGGCAAACCTATCTTTACGGAGGCCTATATTATTACAATCAATCCCGAATCGAAACGCTATAAGGACACGGAGGCCTGCGCGAAAGCGGCCAACCTCCCTTTTAAGAAATGGGATGGTGTGAAAATCGAGGATAACATGGGAGATTCCCTTATGGAGCAGGGAATCGGCAGCCTTCTCTTCAAGGGAACTAGGATGCGTTTCAAGGGTGCCATAGGTTGTTTCTTGGCGCACCGTGGCGTGATGCGTCATATAGCTGAGCAGCCTCATTCGAGCCAGGGAACTCTCATTTTAGAGGATGATGTGGTGATCCCGCCCGATTTCATGCAAAGACTACAGACTGTGGTGGCACATTTGCCCCGCGATTGGGATATTCTGTATTTGGACAAGGTCAACCCGAAATCTGAGAGAGTAAATGACCACCTGCACAAATTCCCAAAGCAGATGACTACACATAATAACTGGGGAAACTGGGCCTATATTGTAAGAAATAAGAATCTGAAACATCGGATTCTTCCCTTGCTCGAATTTATGATAGACCCGGTTGATATCCAGCTCCATAAATTCGGAGATTATTTGAACATGTATCTGGCCGTGCCGAGCCTGATTAGCTCGAATAAGGAGACGAGCATGAACTCGCATATTAATAAGACGAATGGTACAAACGGGGTAGTTGGATAAGCCAAAGCCAAATATAATCTATAAAGGAGTGTCAATGGTACCCTTTTATAGATACATACGATAGGAGGGATGCGTAGGCGTTCAAAGACACAGAAACGCCATAGGCGCAAACAAAAGCGGAGTCGCAGACAGCG
>Ga0136644_10002556_pt1 | contig 13842 bp, 15 predicted proteins | sample C_130820_EF_Meta_FD_94780 | JGI IMG/M metagenome (GOLD analysis project Ga0136644, IMG submission 94780) | Freshwater microbial communities from Lake Croche, Canada to study carbon cycling - C_130820_EF_MetaG (v2) (version 2) | ecosystem: Environmental > Aquatic > Freshwater > Lake | place... | reverse complement strand
TCTCAAAACAGGATCAAAGATTAGGTACTTGGCCAAGCAGTGACGGAGGCTTTATCTGTACTGTTCTATGCCGGTTCTAATGGGCCAACCACACCCCTAGAAATAACGTATTTCAGCGCATTATCCACGCTCATTTTCAATTGACGCACATCACTGCGCGGTACAATCAAAAAGAAGCCCGAGGTGGGGTTAGGGGTGGTGGGTACATACACACTGATATGGTCTGCGCCCAATTGCTCAGCCACTTCGCCGCCAGCTACGCCAGTCAGGAATGCCACTGTCCAGCAGCCTTTTCTGGGGTATTCAACCAATACCGCTTCCCGGAAAGCTTGGCCCTCGTTGGAGAACAAAGTATCACTAACCTGTTTTACTCCGCTGTAAATCGACTTTACAACAGGGATGTGCACCAAGAGCTGCTCGCCTAAGGCCAGCAATTTACGGCCCACATAATTGGCAACGGCTACCCCTGTAAGCAAAATGACCAGCAAGGTCACAAGCAAACCTACACCTGGCAGAGCAAACCCGATTAATGCCTCTGGTCTCCATCCAACAGGCATCACCGATAAGGTTTGATCCGTCGTGACGACAATCAATCGCAGCACCCACAGCGTAATGCCAAGTGGGATCCAGACCAATAATCCTGCGATAAAGTAACGTCTCATTTAGGTGCTTGCCGAACTATTGTTTGAATTTGTTTTTTGTGCAGCAGTGGCTGAGGCGGCCGCTGCACCCGTTGTTGCTGAAGGGCTCGTTGTGCTTTCAGCGACGGCGCTGGAGCCTTCCTTATTCGACGCAGGATCACTTTTTTCAGTTGGCGCAGATTTAGGCTCGCCTTCCGATTTGATTGCCGGTTCTGAAGTGGGGCTTTTGCCACCACGAAAATCTGTTACGTACCATCCTGTACCTTTGAGTTGAAAACCTGCTGCCGACAATTTTTTTTGCAAGCTAGCTTGATGGCACGCAGGGCAATCCACGGGCGCAGGATCAGAAATTTTTTGGAGCACTTCTAATTCGTGGCCACATGCACCACAACGGTATTCGTAAAGAGGCATAAGTAGTAGGTAACCTTCGGTAATCTTTCAAGTATAACGGATAAGGGTTTAGTCAGGTTTGCTTGGCCACACGATAGCGCTTGCGAACTAAACCTGTTGTTACATAGTCTAGTTGGGGTCAATTCCTGAAAAATCCAGCCCATGCCTACACATCACATCGATCAATTTTCATTTAAATGGATTTGCCAAAGCTTATCCGTCCTTGCTTTGAGCGCCTTTACTTGGTTTTTAAGCGCCACACCTGCTTGCGCTGCGCTGCCACTAGGCGTGACGCAAGGACAAGAAATTCAGGGGGTTCAGGAATATGTGTTGAAAAATGGCCTTAAAGTTTTGCTGGCCCCCGACCCTGGTAAAGCGACCATGACCGTGAACATCACTTATATGGTGGGATCACGTAATGAAAATTATGGCGAAACAGGCATGGCGCATTTGCTGGAGCACTTGATGTTTAAGGGAACGCCTCGGCATCCCAACATCGCTGATGGCTTGACCAGCCATGGTATGCGCCCCAATGGCACTACCTGGTATGACCGCACCAATTATTTCGAAACTTTTTCTGCCTCTAAAGAAAACTTGGACTGGGCCCTGGAAATGGAAGCAGACCGTATGGTCAATTCCTTTATTGCCCGAAAGGATTTGGATAGTGAAATGACCGTGGTGCGGAATGAAATGGAGCGCGGCGAAAACTCACCTGCAGGCATACTCAGCGAAAAAACCGCTGCGGCGGCTTTCATGTGGCACAACTATGGAAAATCCACCATTGGTGCCCGAAGCGATGTTGAAAATGTCAGCATAGAGCGCCTTCAAGCCTTTTATCGCACGTGGTATCAACCCGACAATGCGGTGCTTGTTGTGGCAGGACGCATTGATCCTGATGCGGTTTTAGCGCAGGTCAACACCCTTTTTGGTGCGATTCCTCGCCCGCCGCGCGCCTTGCCTAAAACCTACACGATTGAGCCTACCCAAGATGGCGAGCGCTTGGTGGTCTTGCGACGAAGCGGCGACCAGCAGCACCTGAACGTGATTTACCACACTGTACCTGCTGCCTCCCCTGATTTTCAGGCATTTGAGGTGCTAGCCGCCATTCTGGGTTCCCCCCCCTTTGGTCGTTTACACAAAGCGTTGACCGAAAAAGGGCTCGCTATTAGCACAGGGGCGGAAATGTATGCCTTACTAGAACCGGGCATGATGGAGTTTTCTAGTGATTTGAGGTTGGATCAATCTTTAGACACTGCTGAGAAAACGATGCTGTCTGTGATAGAGGGTTTTGCTACTCAGCCCGTTACCGATGAAGAAGTGAACCGGGCGCGTACCCGCATGTTGGCTTCATTTGATCAGTTATTTGCTGACCCAGAACACTTTGGCGTTGCCTTGTCTGGTGCGATTGCAGCCGGTGACTGGCGGCTTTTTTTCCTGGCAAAAGAAGATTTGAAAAAAGTCACGGCGGCGGATGTTCAGCGGGTTGCAGTGCACTACCTCAAAGCCAGTAATCGCACACTCGGGCGTTTTATTCCTGAAGACAAAAGCGATCGAGCCCCCGCCCCTGCATTTGCGAATGCCGCCGATCGCTTGAAAGACTTTCGCCCTGAGGCAACCGTCGCACAAGGTGAGGTGTTTGAACCAACACCCCAAAATATTGAGTCCCGCGTGCAGCGCATGGCCCTTCCCGGTGGCTTGAAGTTGGGCTTATTGAACAAGCGTAATCGCGGCGAAACCGTTTCAGTGAAGCTCTCCTTGCACTGGGGTTCGGAGCAAACGCTCTTTGGCCTTGGAACAGTAGGACAGTTTGCAGGTACTTTGTTAGACCGCGGCGGCGCAGGTCTTTCGCGACAGCAGATTAGAGAAAAACTGGATCAATTGCACGCCAAAGTAGGATTTGGAGGCGGAGCCACCGGGGTGACTGTAGCCATCGAGACCATCCACGCGCAATTACCCGCTGTGCTAGCCCTTGTTGGAGATATCCTGCGCAAACCCAGTTATCCAGAATCTGAGTTTAAACAAGCCCAAGAAGAGGTATTGGCCGGCATTGAGGAAGGCCGTAAAGAGCCCCAATCGATGGCAATGCGCAAAATTGGTTTGCACTTTAATCATTTTCCTAAAGGCGATTTGCGCTATTCAGGAACGATTGAAGAGGATCTTGCCGAGGTCAAAGCGGTGACCCGCGATCAAATTGTTGCCTTTCATCAGCGCTTCTATAACGCGGCCCATGGCGAGGTGATGGTGATCGGCGATTTTGATCCCATCGAGGTCAAAAAAGTGATTGAGGATCAACTCGGCAATTGGCCCACAAAGGAGCCTTATGCTTTGGTGAAAGACCGCTATGACGCCCCAAAGCCTGCCACCTTCCTTCTCCCTGCCCCAGACAAAGCCAATGCCTTTTTCTATGCACGCATGGGTTTGCCCTTGCGCGATGACCATCCTGATGTACCCTTATTGACCTTGGCTAATTACATTATTGGCGAAGGATTCTTGAACTCACGTTTGGCTACGCGGATTCGCCAGAAAGAAGGCTTAAGTTATGGAGTGGGCTCTTTCCTGCATTGGGATCGCGATGTTAGCGCGAGTGAGTTTGGTGCCTATGCAATCTATGCACCCCAGAACCGAGCCAAGGTTGAAACCGCGTTTAAAGAAGAAATGGCGCGGGTAATTAAAGAAGGATTCAGTGCAGAAGAAGTCAAGGCTGCAAGTGGGGCTTTACTGCAAAGCCGGCGCCTGGGTCGGGCACAAGATGCGGGTTTGGCGGGCTTGCTAGCTGATTACATGCGTTTAGGCCGAACCATGGCGTTTTCTGCTGCAAGTGATGCGGCTATTGCCTCAGCCACCCCTGAATCTTTATTGGCAGCCCTTCGACGTCATATCGATCCTACTAATTTAACCCTCGTTTTCGCGGGAGACTTTACCCAAAAGGCTCAGTAAGGCCTCACTATCAAGCGGTTTCTCCAGCAAACCTTGCATCCCAGCAGCACGGAGCGCGGCCGTATTTAAACCGGCACCGTCTGCTGTGACCGCAATGATAGGAAGTTCGTGGGTGGGTATACGCTCCCTGATGCGTCTGGTTGCTTCCAGCCCATCCATTCCGGGCATTTGGATATCCATGAGTACCACGTCATAGTGCAAGGCCTTGGCGCTGACCTCATTGATTGCCTCTTGACCGCTGGTCAAGGCGGTAACCATTGCCCCATCTATTTTCAGTAGCTCAGTCAGCACGATGCGGTTTAATTCGTTATCGTCCACAACCAAACAGCGTAGTCCTTTTATTACGGACATGGATCAGAAGGGAATGTCGTCTTCAAAGCTATCCATTGCAGAGGCAGGCGCATTGCTCGCTGCTCGCCCGCCCCCCGAAGAAGACTGCGGCGGCCGCTGATCAAATTCTTCATCCCCCCCACCTGCACCGCCACTGCGGCCACCCAACATTTGCATGCGATCCCCCACGATTTCAGTGGTGTAACGTTCCTGACCTTCTTTATCAGTCCACTTACGTGTACGCAATGCACCCTCAACATACACTGCGCTCCCTTTTTTAAGATATTGGGCTGCGATCTCGGCGGTTTTACCAAAAAATACAATGCGGTGCCATTCAGTGGCTTCTTTTTTCTCACCTGTTGCTTTGTCACGCCATGAATCCGTTGTGGCAATGCTGAAATTGCTGATGGCAGCACCATCAGGTGAATAACGTACTTCGGGGTCACGCCCCAGATTTCCTACGAGTATGACCTTATTAACTGATGCCATTTGATGAACTCCTGAACAGTTGTTGCGGAACAATTAAATCAAGTGTTGACGACAGTTTTAGACGTTGCAGGAACTGTCGGCACAAAAAACATTCTATCTAGCAAGTCTTTGGTTTCACCTTACGATAAAGCCAATTTATTTATAGTTATCTTGCTTGACGGGTTCATTGTAGATGCCTGTACCCCAGCAAAGCTGATCACGTATATTAGCAGGTTGCCTGTCACGTTCTTAATTTGGCGTGACCTGTTTTCCTGAAATCCTCTTTGCCTTGAGTACCCATGGAACTGATTAGAATTCGCGGTGCGCGCACCCACAATCTTAAAAACCTGAATCTTGATCTCCCTCGCCATAAGCTTGTGGTGGTGACCGGATTATCTGGATCAGGCAAATCGTCTTTAGCCTTCGATACCCTTTATGCCGAAGGCCAGCGCCGTTATGTTGAATCTTTATCGGCTTACGCACGGCAGTTTTTGCAGTTGATGGAAAAACCAGATGTGGACCTCATCGAGGGTTTGTCGCCCGCCATTTCCATTGAGCAAAAAGCCACCAGCCACAATCCCCGTTCTACTGTTGGGACCGTTACCGAAATACATGATTACCTGCGTTTACTCTTTGCGCGGGTGGGGGATCCCTTTTGCCCCGATCATGGCATCAAGCTTGAGGCGCAAAGCGTTTCACAGATGGTGGACCATGTTTTGGATTTACCCGAAGAAACACGCTTGATGATCTTGGCGCCACTTGTAATGAACCGTAAGGGCGAGCAAGTGGATATGTTTGATCAACTGCGCGCGCAAGGTTTTGTGCGCTTAAGAGTGAATGGTGAAGTTGCAGAAATCGACTCCCTACCCAAGCTAGAAAAGAACAAAAAACACAGCGTTGATATTGTCATTGATCGGCTTAAGGTTCGCCCCGATGTCAAGCAACGCCTAGCTGAATCGTTTGAGACCGCATTACGCAACGCCAATGGCCGTGCACTGGCAGTAGAAATGGATAGCGGAAAAGAACATTTATTTTCAGCGCGCTTCGCATGCCCGGAGTGTGGTTACTCGCTTGCGGAACTCGAGCCCCGCTTGTTTTCCTTCAACAATCCCATGGGGGCATGCAATCAATGCGATGGTTTGGGACAGGTGAGTTATTTTGATCCTCGTCGCGTGATTGCCTTTCCTTCCTTAAGTTTGGCCAGCGGAGCGATTAAGGGTTGGGATAAGCGCAATGCTTTTACTTTTCAGCTGATCACTGATCTTGCCAAGCATTATCATTTTAGTATCGATACACCCTTTGAAGATTTGGCAGAAGAAACGCAACACATCATTTTGCAGGGAAGCGGCCGCGAAAAAATTTCTTTTCATTATCCTGGTGAGCGTAATCGCACTGTGACGCGTGAGCATGTATTTGAAGGAGTAATTCCGGGATTGGAGCGCCGCTATCGTGAAACAGATTCTCAGCTTGTTAGAGAAGAGTTAGCCAAACTGCGCAATCACAAATCCTGCCCCGCATGTGAGGGTACCCGCTTAAGACGCGAGGCACGAAATGTAAAAGTAGATGGGCACACCTTATATGAAATCAGCGCCCTTCCCCTCAAAAACGCTCAATCTCTTTTTGATCAGATGGTGCTGAAAGGGAAAAAACACGCTATTGCTGAAAAGATCATTAAGGAAATTTCAGCGCGGCTGCAATTTTTAAATAATGTGGGCTTGGAATATCTGCAACTTGAACGCTCTGCCGACACCCTCTCTGGTGGTGAAGCTCAGCGCATTCGCTTGGCTTCTCAGATTGGCTCAGGTCTTACTGGCGTGATGTATGTACTGGATGAGCCATCTATTGGCTTGCATCAGAGAGACAATAACCGTTTGCTTGAGACTTTGGTTAGATTGCGCGATTTAGGTAATTCAGTGATTGTGGTTGAGCATGATGAGGATGCCATTCGTGCTGCCGACTATGTAGTGGATATGGGGCCTGGTGCAGGAGAGCATGGTGGACATATCGTAGCATCAGGTACTCCGGAAGAAGTGTGTGCCCACCCTGATTCATTAACAGGTCAATATTTATCGGGTCGCCGTCAAATTGAAGTTCCCAAAAAACGCCATCCTATTCAACCTGACAATTTGTTAGAAATTCGCGGGGCGAGCGGAAATAATCTTAAGAACGTGAACTTGCGATTACCTGTTGGGTTATTTGTCGCCATTACGGGAGTATCGGGATCCGGCAAATCCACCTTGATTAATGACACCCTACACCATGCCGTTGCCCGTCATTTGTATGGCAGCGTGGCTGAGCCTTCTCCTTTCGAGGATCTTTTGGGATTAGAGCACTTTGATAAGGTGATCAACGTAGATCAAAGCCCCATTGGTCGTACTCCTCGATCTAATCCCGCTACCTACACCGGCTTATTCACCCCTATCCGTGATTTGTTTTCTACCGTTCCAGAGGCGCGTGAGCGGGGCTATGGCCCTGGTCGTTTTTCTTTTAATGTAAAGGGAGGACGTTGTGAGGCTTGTCAGGGCGATGGGGTGATTAAAGTAGAAATGCACTTTTTGCCCGATGTGTATGTTCCCTGTGATGTGTGTCATGGTAAACGCTATAACCGAGAGACCTTGGAAATCCAGTACAAAAGTAAGAATATTACTGAGATTTTGGCAATGACGGTGGAAAACGCACGTGCGTTTTTTAGCTCAGTTCCAACCGTAGCTCGCAAGTTACAAACCTTATTGGATGTAGGTTTGGGGTACATCACTTTAGGGCAGTCAGCGACGACCTTGTCAGGCGGTGAAGCGCAGCGAGTAAAGCTATCGCTTGAGCTTTCTAAACGCGATACAGGTCGTACTTTGTTTATTTTGGATGAACCTACTACTGGTTTGCATTTTCACGACATTGAGTTGTTACTCACAGTGCTGCATCGCTTACGCGATCAGGGCAATACCGTAGTGGTGATCGAGCACAATTTGGATGTGGTCAAAACCGCCGATTGGGTGATTGATTTAGGTCCTGAAGGCGGGGCAGGGGGTGGTCAGATTATTGCCGAGGGGACCCCAGAAGAGGTCGCAGCAAACTCTGCCAGTCATACTGGGGGGTTTTTAGCGCGAATGCTAAGGGCACATTCAGGCCCCAATGAAGAAAAGATTTTAAGTAAACCAAAGTCTTCCAAACCGAGCGCAACCAAGAAAGCAAAAATTGACTGATTGTGATAGATAAAACAAAAGCCACCTACAAGGTGGCTTTTGTTTGTGCGGTGCTTTTTTAAAGGCGGGTGGGTTAGGCTTCTGCAGCGGTCTCCACTGTTTCAAGATCCATTTCTGGGCGGTCCACCAACTCAACTAAGGCCATAGGTGCATTGTCGCCCTGACGGAAACCCCACTTCAAAATACGGAGGTAGCCACCGTTGCGCGCTTGGTAACGAGGACCCAACTCATCAAATAATTTAACGACCATATCGCGATCACGCAAACGTGCAAAAGCCAAACGACGATTAGCTAGTGAAGGAGTTTTGCTTAAAGTGATCAAAGGTTCTGCGATACGACGCAATTCCTTTGCTTTAGGCAAAGTGGTTTTGATCGCTTCATGTTTGAACAATGAGTTCGCCATGTTGCGGAACATTGCCAAACGATGGCTGGTAGTCCGATTTAGTTTTCGATTACTCTGACGGTGACGCATGCTATTTTCCTTGTCTCTACTGGGCTACTGCGGCGCTTATTTGCGATCGCCATGGCCCATGGGCGGCCAGTTTTCTAACTTCATGCCCAGGGTTAGACCCTTGGAAGCCAAGACTTCCTTGATCTCGTTAAGCGACTTACGACCCAGGTTAGGGGTCTTCAAAAGTTCTGTTTCGGTGCGTTGAATCAAATCACCAATATAGAAAATGTTTTCTGCTTTGAGGCAATTTGCAGAACGCACGGTCAGTTCCAAATCATCCACTGGCTGAAGCAGGGTTGGATCGACTTGGGGACTGCGTGTGGGTTCACTTGAAACTGGTGTTCCTTGAAGATCAGAGAAAATAGCCAATTGCTCCATCAAGACTTGAGCAGCCATCCGTACTGCTTCTTCAGGTTCGATTGCACCATTGGTTTCAATATCCATGACCAATTTATCTAGGTCAGTACGCTGTTCAACGCGAGCGGCTTCTACTGCGTAGCTCACTCGACGCACGGGGCTAAAGGAGGCATCCAACATAATTCCCCCTACTGCGCGAGATTCCATGTCCGAGTTACGGTGTGTAGCAGGAACGTAACCGCGGCCTTGCTCAACCTTGATTTGCATATCCAAATTACCACCCGCTGTAAGGTGGGCAATGATGTGCTCAGGGTTCAGTATTTCAACGTCATGCATGGCTTCGATATCGCCTGCTGTAACCACACCGGGGCCAGTCTTCTTTAGACGTAGAACCGCTTCGGAATGATTATGTAAACGCAATACGATGCCTTTGAGGTTCAAGAGTAAATCGACTACGTCTTCTTGAACACCTTCAACCGTTGAATACTCATGAAGTACGTTTGCAATTTTGACTTCTGTAGGTGCGTATCCGGGCATCGAAGACAACAAGATGCGGCGAAGGGCGTTACCCAGGGTATGGCCATAACCACGCTCAAACGGCTCCATCACTACTTTAGCGTGAGAGGGAGACAAATTTTGAACATCAATGTTGCGGGGCTTCAATAGGTTCGCGTTACTTTGCATCGTAGATCCTTATACAGAGGTGACCGTATTACTTAGAGTACAGTTCGACCACCAGAGATTCATTGATGTTCGCGGAAATTTCGGTACGCATTGGAACGGCTTTGAAGACACCTTTTAAGTTCTTGGCATCTACTTCCATCCATTCTGGAAAACCGCGGATTTCTGCTGCTTCAGCTGCACCCTTAATGCGCAACTGTGCTTTGGATTTATCAGCGACTTCAATCGCATCACCTGGACGCACTTGGTAAGAGGGGATATTGACCCGACGACCATTGACCAAAATTCCATTGTGACGAACGACTTGACGTGCTTCAGCACGAGAGGCCCCGAAGCCCATTCGATAGGCGACGTTGTCCAAACGGCTTTCCAGTAATTGCAACAGTGTTTCGCCAGTAATTCCTTTACGACGCTCAGCTTCTTTGTAGGTCAAACGGAATTGACCTTCCAGCACGCCATAAATACGACGGATTTTCTGCTTGGCACGTAACTGGCCTGCATAGTCGGATACGCGATTCTGCTTTTGACCATGTTGGCCTGGAGCGTAATCACGCTTTTCGTAAGAGCACTTCTCAGTGAAGCACTTCTCACCTTTCAAATAAAGCTTTTCGCCTTCGCGGCGGCACTGCCGGCACTTGGGATCGAGGTTTCTTGCCACGGTGTTTCTCCTTAGATACGACGCTTCTTGGGTGGGCGGCATCCGTTGTGCGGTACCGGGGTCACATCCGAGATGCTGGTGATCTTGAAGCCCGCGTTGTTGAGCGCGCGAACTGCAGATTCACGGCCAGGACCTGGGCCTTTAATACGAACTTCTAAATTTTTCACGCCGCATTCCTGCGCAGCTTTACCTGCTACTTCAGCAGCGACCTGTGCTGCAAAGGGGGTGCTTTTACGCGAACCCTTGAAACCATTACTACCTGAGGTAGCCCATGAAAGCGCATTACCCTGACGATCCGTGATGGTCACGATGGTGTTGTTAAATGAAGCATGAACGTGAGCAATGCCCTCGGCCACGTTCTTCTTAACTTTTTTACGAACCCGCGTTGCGGCTGCCTTAACCATGTCTTGATTTTCCTATCTGAGACTTATTTGCTGGACTTGATGGCTTTACGCGGGCCCTTGCGGGTACGCGCATTGGTACGGGTGCGCTGACCACGGCAGGGCAAGCCCTTACGATGGCGCGTTCCGCGATAGCAACCCAAATCCATCAGGCGCTTAATGTTGAGAGAGGTCTCACGACGCAGATCACCCTCCACAGTAAATTTGGTCACTTCAACACGAAGTTTTTCCATATCTGAATCAGACAGATCTTTAATCTTCGTGCTGCTCACAATACCTGCGGCTTCGCAGATATGGCGTGAACGGGTGAGTCCGATTCCGTAGATTGCTGTAAGTGCAATCACAGTGTGTTGGTGGTTGGGGATATTTACCCCTGCGATACGGGCCATGCGCTTCCTCGAATCTTAAAAGTTGGCATTAAATGCAGAGAATCAGCCCTGCCGCTGTTTGTGTCTGGGATCTGTGCAAATTACGCGCAGGACACGCTTACGGCGCACCAGCTTGCATTTACGGCAGACCTGTTTTACTGAAGCTTGAACTTTCATTTCATCTCTCCAATTTCCGGAAATTTACATCATCCGGCTTACTACTTACTTCGCGCGGAAAATAATCCGACAGCGCGAAAGATCATACGGGGTCAATTCGACCGTTACTTTGTCACCCGGGAGGATGCGAATGTAGTGCATGCGCATCTTTCCGGATATATGCCCTAGAACAACATGTTCATTCTCGAGCTTTACTCTAAACGTTGCATTGGGCAGGGTTTCTAAAATCTCACCCTGCATTTGAATCGTTTCTTCCTTGGACATAGGTGTCAGCGCGCCGACAGGCCCCCTTTAAAGTTTGCCTTCTTCAACAATCCCTCATATTGCTGAGACATGATGTAAGACTGCACCTGTGCCATAAAATCCATGGTTACAACCACAATAATCAGTAATGAAGTACCACCAAAATAGAACGGTACATGTAGCTTCACAATCAAAAACTCGGGGAGCAAACACACCAATGTGATGTAAATCGCACCCGTTAATGTAAGGCGGGTCAATATCTTATCAATGTAGCGTGCAGTCTGCTCGCCAGGACGAATACCTGGAACAAACGCACCGCTTTTCTTTAAGTTATCTGCCGTTTCACGCGAGTTAAAAACCAGTGCAGTGTAAAAAAAACAAAAGAACACAATAGCTGATGCATATAACAAGACATAAATGGGTTGTCCTGGTGAAAGGGTCGAGCTCAAATCCTTTAACCATGTAAAGCCTTCATGACTACCAAACCAACCTGCCAACGTCGCAGGAAATAAAATAATACTGCTTGCGAAAATGGGGGGGATGACACCAGCCATATTCACTTTTAAAGGCAGATGAGAGCTTTGCCCTCCGTACACGCGATTGCCCTGCTGTCGCTTCGCGTAATTCACTAAAATCTTGCGTTGACCTCGTTCTACAAAAACAACTAGGGCCGTAACCAATATAACCGCAACAAAGATCAACAATGCAGTAAACCAGGAAAAAGCACCGGTATTAACTAACTCGAGGGTATTGGCCACTGCCCTGGGCAATCCAGCAACAATACCGGCAAAAATAATCATTGAAATGCCGTTACCCACTCCGCGTTCAGTAATTTGTTCGCCGAGCCACATCAAAAACATTGTTCCTGTAACCAACGTTACCGCAGTAGTAAACCGAAACAAATAACCCGGTTCTAAAACCAATCCTGCTTGTGCTTCGAGTGCAATTGAAATGCCAACTGCCTGAACGAACGCTAATACAACCGTTCCGTAACGGGTGTACTGCGTTATCTTTCTTCGGCCCGCTTCACCTTCTTTACGCATTGCTTCCAAGGGTGGATAAACCGTGGCAAGCAATTGCATGATGATGGAAGCAGAGATGTAGGGCATGATCCCAAGTGCAAACAAAGTAAATCTTTGTAGCGCACCGCCCGAAAACATATTAAACATCCCCAGTATTCCGCCTGATTGGCTATTAAACAATCTAGCCAGTTCATCAGGGTTTATTCCTGGCACCGGAATATGCGCTCCGATGCGATACACAATCAACGCACCCAACACAAACAGTAAACGCTGTTTGAGGTCGTTTAACTTACCAGACGACAGTAGGGATTGAGGATTTGCGCTCACTAAAATTAAGCCTCTGCGGCTATTTCCTCTATCACACCACCGGCAGCTTCTAAAGCAGCACGTGCACCTTTGGTGATCCCAACACCACGAACAGTAAATTTACGTGCAATTTCACCTTTCAAGAAGATTTTAGCGCCGCCTGCTTGTTCGGTAATTAAACCAGCTGCACGTAAGGACAACAAATCCACTACATCACCCTCTATCCGGGCCAAGTCAACTAAGCGAACTTGAACAATAGGATGGCGGGTGAAAGATACGAATCCACGCTTTGGCAAACGACGCTGCAAGGGCATCTGACCGCCCTCAAAACCGACTTTATGGAAGCCACCTGAGCGTGATTTTTGACCCTTGTGGCCGCGACCTGCAGTCTTGCCCAAACCACTACCAATACCACGGCCAACACGACGGCGCGGTTTTTTCGCACCATCGGCAGGTTTAATTGTATTTAATTCCATGCTCGTCTCCTTACTGCTGTTCGATACGAACAAGGTGACAAACCTTGTTAGCCATACCGCGATTCGCTGGGGTGTCGATGACCGACACCGTATGGTTCATGCGGCGCAGCCCCAAGCCACGCACACATGCTTTGTGCGAAGCAATCGCACCGATCGTGCTTTTATACAAGGTGACCTTGATGGTCTTTGCTGATTCAGTCATGACTTACTCCAAAATCTCTTCAACGGTTTTGCCCCGTTTTTGGGCAATTTCAGAAGGACGGCGTACCGCCTCTAAGCCATTCAAGGTGGCGCGAACAACGTTGTAAGGATTGGTAGAACCGATGCATTTTGCCAACACATTCGTCACACCCATTACCTCAAAAACGGCGCGCATTGGTCCACCCGCGATAATTCCGGTACCTTCAGAGGCGGGCTGCATAAATACCTTTGCTGCACCGTGTTCGCCAATCACGGCATGATGCAAGGTACCGTTCTTCAAATTGATTTTCACCATTCTGCGACGCGCTTGTTCCATTGCCTTTTGAACAGCAACAGGAACTTCGCGGGACTTACCTTTACCCATTCCAATCCCACCGTCACCATCACCCACAACAGTTAGAGCTGCAAAACCCATGATCCGTCCACCCTTCACCACTTTGGTGACACGGTTAACTGCAACCATCTTTTCGCGCATTCCGTCGCCGCGATCTTCGCTATTGTCGTTCTTTGCCATTTGCTCTTCCTAAATCAGAAC
>Ga0136644_10002555_pt1 | contig 13847 bp, 13 predicted proteins | sample C_130820_EF_Meta_FD_94780 | JGI IMG/M metagenome (GOLD analysis project Ga0136644, IMG submission 94780) | Freshwater microbial communities from Lake Croche, Canada to study carbon cycling - C_130820_EF_MetaG (v2) (version 2) | ecosystem: Environmental > Aquatic > Freshwater > Lake | place... | reverse complement strand
GTATGAGACACTCAGGGCCGAAGGATTCCCGCCACCCCTAATCGTCACGCCTGAGGAGTTTTCCGATGCCGGTTGAATCCCTTTACGCCGATCCCGTGGTTGCTGAAATCCACGAGGTACGCCGTCGCCTGCTGGAGGCCAGCGGCGGCGATGTCGAAAAGTTCAGGCAGCGGTTGCGTGAGAGGCAGAGCTCATCAGGGCGCCGGATTGTGTCCGGTTCTGTGAAGAAGCACACGGAACCAAGCGATGCGATGGATTCGCGGGCAGCGTCCTGAGTGATGGTTCATCCAGTGGCCGCGAGCCATTGATCGCGATCGTTCTGTGGGAGGATGACGCTCGATGGCCACTCGCATGTTCTGTGACTGGCGAGTAGTCACCCTCGCCTACGCGTTGCTGGGTCTTGTGCTCTTTGCGCTATCCACCTGGCTCACCACTCAGCCTTTCGGCACCGGAGCGCTGATGGCTGGCCAGTGGTTGTTCATACAGCCCGCAGGCATTCTGTTGCTGTGCTCGCCAGTTCTACTTCCTGCGTTGCTTCTCAAAGCAACGCGCCGAAAAGCAGGCCGGATGCTTCTTTTTTCGTTGGGCGGGCTCCTCGGTGCATTTTGCGGCATGCACATTGGCAGCATCGGGCGATGGTCCGGTGTACGGGACTTTGTGCAGCGCAGTGAAACCGTGGTGCAGGCTATTCATCAGTACGAGCAGGAGCACGGGCAGCCGCCCGCTGACCTTCAACAACTGGTGCCGCAGTACCTCGCCGCCATACCTTCAACCGGCATGGGCGCTTATCCACACTACGAATACCACTGTGGCGATGACGCGTATCAGGGATTCCGCAAAAATCCATGGGCTCTGTCGGTGGATACTCCTCAGTGGGGAATCAACTTCGACATGCTGGTCTATCTTCCGAATCAGAACTATCCCAAGGAGGGATACGGCGGCGTTCTCGAAAGAGTGGGTTCCTGGGCCTACGTCCATGAGTGAGGCCGGGTACAGAACAACCATGCAGCAGCCTCGCCCTAACTTGCCGTGGAAAAAGTCCTCCGGGACTTTTTCCAGGTATGAAAACCTCCGGTTTTCACGGACGCTACGCGTCCGCGATCGCATCCTTGCGATCGAGCAGGCTGTTTGTCCACAGCCTGCTGGCTGGCCGTGGAAAAAGTCCTCCGGACGTTTTTCCACGGATGAAAACCTCCGGTTTTCACGGACGCTACGCGTCCGCGATCGCATCCCTGCGATCGAGCAGGCTGTTTGTCCACAGCCTGCTGGCTGGCCGTGGAAAAAGTCCTCCGGACATTTTTCCACGGATGAAAACCTCCGGTTTTCACGGACGCTACGCGTCCGCGATCGCATCCCTGCGATCGAGCAGGCTGTTTGTCCACAGCCTGCTAACGTCCTGCGGTGTGGATACGCCCTTTGTGGCGGGATCCTGATCGCCAACGTTCGGCGGCGAGGTGTTGCATGCTGAAGTGGCCCGAAACCGACCATCCGCTCCTGCTGCGCACCGACTTCTCCGATGACGCGGCGTGGGCCGCCCTCTGCAAGGCAGCCCAAGCGCCGAGCGACGACGACTTCCGGGCCAACATCGATTGCGTCAGCGACCGGTCTTTCGCGGGACTGGCGGCCGAGCAGGTGGTGGCCCTGGTTCAGCACGGCTCCAGCCATTCGTTCGCTTTCTTGGCTGATCGGCTCACGGTCGCCAATCCCGAACGGCCTGTCCTGGTCGTCGATCTGGCCCATGAACCAGGCCGCACCTTTCGGGTCATCCCGAGCCAGATGTGGGCCGTCGAAAACAACCTGTCGCTCGCGAACATGGAATACTCGGAGTTCGCGGACAACGTCGATCCAGACGGAGTGTTTCGGGGCTTTTCGAAATCGTGATGGCCGGGCCGCCTCACCAGGTGCTGGATCAGCCGGCGGATCGAGTCCGGCGGTGACGCAGAGCCCGTGGTCCGCCGCTGATCAGTTCTACCGGGCGCGCAACCGATGCCGATCGACAAGATTCGCCTCTGGCTCGTCACCTTCGGCGTTAAACTCGTGATGAAGCCCCGCAGCGTGGATAATCCTGCGCGCGAGCCATCGATCTGTCCCGACCGGCCTCACAACGGCGATCTCCAATGGAACAGTACCTGCGACCGACTGACGTGATCGACTGGACGCAGCCCGAGGTGATGGAGCGAGCCCGAGCGCTGGCGGATGGTTCGGAAGATCAGATTGTCGTCGCCAAGCGATGCTATGAATGGGTTCGCGATGCGATCAGGCACAGCCGCGACTTCCGCCTCGAGCCCGTTCCCTGCACGGCCTCCGAAGTGCTGCGGGTCGGGAGCGGCTACTGTTACGCGAAAAGCCATCTCCTGGCGGCGCTCCTCCGGGCCAATGGCATCCCCGCCGGGCTCTGCTATCAGCGGCTCAGCAAGGATGGCCGTTCGGCCCCGTTCTCGCTGCATGGCCTGAATGCGGTGTATCTGCCGGTGCACGGCTGGTATCGCGTCGACCCGCGTGGAAACAGGGCCGACGTCGCCGCGGAGTTTGTCCCGCCCGTGGAGCAGCTGGCGTTTCCGATCGCGGTGCCGGGCGAAGCGGATCTGCCGGGGATCTTCGCTGATCCACTGCCCGCGGTGGTGGAGGCCCTGCGCTCCCATGACTCGGCGGATGCACTCTGGGAACGCTTGCCGGACATGGAGCCTTGAGACGAGTTCCGGCCTGACACCGCGACAAGGCGCTCTCGCGGTACACTCTGCCGGCAAGGCGGGTCGCAGGTGGCGAGCCGCTGACCGCCACCGTTCGGCGGCGGAGGGAGACGAATCCGCATGATCGCGAAGACCCTGAAGACCGACGTGCTCGTGTGCGGGGGCGGGTGTGCCGGCCTCGCCGCCGCCCTCTCTGCGGCTCGGAACGGGGCCAAAACGCTCCTCGTGGAGCGGGCCGGGTTCGCCGGCGGGATCCTCACCGCCGTCGGCTTGCCCTACTTCGACGGCCTCATCGACAAGAAGTCGGGGCGGTTCGTCGTCAGGGGAATCGCGCTCGAACTGCTCCGCGGGCTCGGCGTGGCGAAGGCCGATGCGGGGCACATCGACGACCTGCCACCGGCGCTGACCACCAAGTTCTGGATGTCCGTCCGCGTTCCCAACATCGAAGCCGTCAAGTGCCTGGCGGACGACCTCATCCTCGAGGAACGGGACAACCTCCGCGTGCTGTTCCACAGCACGGCATGCGACGTCGAGGTGAGGGACAACCGCGTCGCGGCAGTGCGGATCGCCAACAAGGACGGGCTGGTCCGGGTCGAAGCCGCCCAGGTGATCGACTGCACCGGAGACGCCGACATCGCCACGTGGGCCGGGTGCCCGGTCGAGTCGAAAACGACGCTGCCGCTCATGCCGATGACGATGCACTTCCGCATCGGCAACGTCACGCCCAACAAGGAGGCGAGTGCGGCCGCCAAGCAGGTGCTGGTCGAAGCCCACAAGCGCGGCGACCTGCCCGCGTTCTACGGGCCGGGACTGATGTTCGCGTTCGCGCCGGACGAGGTCTATGTCCACGCCACCCGCATCCCCGGTGACGCGACGGACGCGGCCGACTTCTCCCGGGCGGAGATGCAGGGCCGCCGAGACGCCATGACCATTTTCAAGCTGTGGAAGGCGCACGTGCCGGGCTTCGAGGACAGCTACTACGTCGAAAGCGGCCCCTACCTCGGGGTGCGCGACACCCGCCGGATCGTGGGGGAGAAGGTGCTCACCACGGACGACCTCAAGGCGTCGACCCGGCACGACGACGCGATCGCCACGGGCTGCTGGTTCCTCGACATTCACCCCCCGCAGACCACCACCGACAAGCCGTTTACGGGTGAGGGATTCCAGCCGGCACCCTACGACATCTCCTATCGGACGTTGGTCCCGAAGAAGGTGTCGAACCTGCTCGTCGCCGGCCGCTGTCACTCGGCGACCCAGGAGGCGGCGGCGTCGTCTCGGGTGACGGTGACCGCGATGGCTCTCGGCGAAGCCGCGGGCTGTGCGGCGGCCCTCGCCATGCGTGGGAAAACCGAGGTGGGAGTGCTTGACGGCGTCAAGGTCCGCGAGGCCCTCGGCACGCAGGGCGGGGGGCCGTTCACCGATGCGTGAGTTCACTGTGCACGGCGAGGACGAGTTGCCGACGCGGCGCGAGTTCGGCAGGCGGTTGACCGCGGCGACGGTGCTCCCCGCCGCCCTCTCGCTTTTCCACGGCGTTGAGACACCGGCCGCCCACCGCCGCCGCTCCGAGTACGTTCCGGAGGATACGTATCCGTTCTTCACGGAGAGCGAGCCCGCTCAGAATCCCGAGCACGTGCGCATCCACGTCGAACCGGGCGATCAAGCGGACGGGGCAGGACGGTAGCCGCCCGTGGAAAAAGTCCTCCTGACGTTTTTCCACGCATGAAAACCTCCGGTTTTCACGCGAGCTGCGCCGGCGTCGCCGGGAAAGCCTGTGGCTTTGGATCGCATCCATGCGATCCAGCAGGCCGTGTGTCCACAGCCTGGTAGCCGCCCGCGACTCTCGAGTTCGCCGGTGGCACCGCCGGCGAGCCGGGCCATTCGCTGGCCGCCGCGGCCCGGCTCCGCTCACCCCGCAGCCGCGCCCCGCATCCATGCGGTGAGCCTGGCCGCCATCTGCCCCAGCGGCACGATCTCGTCGGCCAAGCCGGCTTCGCTGACCGCCTTCGGCATGCCATAGACGACGCAGCCCTCGGCCGATTGCGTCAGCACCGTGCCGCCCGCCTGCTTGAGTTCCCGGCATCCGGCGAGCCCGTCGCACCCCATGCCGGTGAGCACGGCCGCCAGCACCCTGCCGCCGTAGAGTCGCGCCGCCGACTCGAGCAGGTGGTCGACGGACGGCCGGCATCCGTGCCGCCTCGGACCGTCGTCGAGCACGCACGCGACCACGTCGCCCCGCCACTCCACGCCGAGGTGCCGCCCCCCGGGGGCGACGAACACGACGCCGGGCTCGACGGCCATGCCGTCGGCCGCCTCCACGACCCGCAGGCTCGACAGCACGTCGAGCCGTTCGGCGAGGCTCCCCGTGAACTGCGCCGGAATGTGCTGCACGATGAACACCGGAACCGCCAGATCGGCGGGGAGCAGCGGCACCACCGCCCGCAGGGCCTGGGGGCCACCGGTGGACGTCCCGATGACGATCGCATCGAATCGCAGGCCCGCGGCGGCCCGCGGCGGCCGCTCCTTCGGCGGCCGCTCCCGCGACGGCGTCGCCGCCACCGGCGGCGGAGCACCCATGCTCTCCCGCACGGCGGCGAGCTTGTCGGTGAGCTCGCGTTGAATGGTCTCCCGCGTGACGTTCAGGTCGATCCCGGCGGGCTTGAGCACGAAATCGAACGCGCCCTCCATCAGCGCGGCGACCGTCGCGGGCGCTCCCTGGGCGGTCAGGCTGCTCACCATGATCGATCGCGTGGAGAGCCCGCGTTGATTGAGCGCCCGCAGCACCCCGATGCCGTCGAGCCCCGGCATCTGCACGTCGAGCGTGATCACATCGGGCCTGACTCGCGCGATGAGCTCCACCGCCGCCTCGCCGTCGGCCGCCGTGCCGACGACCTCGACGCCCGCGATCCGGGAGAGGACGGTCAGGAGCATCTGCCGGTAGAGGGCGGAATCATCGACGACCACGATCCTCAGAACGCCGGCGAACATGTGGGGTGCGTGCCTGGGGAACGATTCGAGCGACGGGGGGGTTGCGCAGATGATAGCGGTGACGCCGCCGGAAACGGTGGTGCCGCCGGCGACACGCCGATCCCCGCCCGGGGGACCGGCACGCACCATCCGCCTCGAAGGAAACGCCACCCGTCAAAGTTTGAATCCGCCCAGTCGGGAAGTTATACCTCGGCTACGGTCGTGACTCGATATGCCAATTCGATCCACGGCACGACATTCCCGGCCTCGCAGGCCCGGAATCGAGCCTCTTGCGTGTCATGAACGTCAGGTTTCTGACACGCCCCCCGGAGAGCCCGGCCGCGAGCCGCCGTCTCGCGTCCAATCGCCTCCCCTCGCACAGGTGCCGCCGGCATGGAATCGGTCAACAATGCAGACGTCAAGCAGGGGGCGTCGGCCCAGTTCGTCGGCTTCGAAATCGCCGGCCAGAAGTACCTGTTCCGCATCGAACGGATCCAGGAAATCATCACCCCCGGGAGCGTGACCCGGGTGCCGGACGTGCCCGCCTACGTCGTCGGCGTGAGCAACCTCCGCGGCACGATCATCCCCGTGATCGACCTGCGGCTTCTCTTCGGGCTCGAGCCGCGAGACCCGGACGCCGACACCCGCACGATCGTCGTCAACGTCGGGAAGCGCACGATGGGCTGCATGGTCGATGCCGTTTCCCAGGTCATTCGCATCCCCGTGAACCAGATCCACTCGGCGCCCGACACGGTGGTCGCCGACGGGCAGCGGTCCGTCGAGGGATTCGCCCGCGCCGGCGACGACCTGTTCATCCTGCTCGACGCCGACAGCCTGCTCGACCCGGCCGGCCTGGCGATGGTTCATCGCGCCGGCGTCCCCGGCATCACCCCTTCCGACAAGGCCTCCTGAGATGAAGCTGTCTTCCGACCGGTCGCTCCGCAATCTGGTCCTCGCCGCACTGCTGACGATGTCGCTCGTGCCGCTGGCCCTGCTGGGCGTCGCGATGTACCGCTCGGCGGCGGACTCGCTCCGCGAACAGGCGTTCTCGCGACTCGAGGCGGTCCGGACGATCACCGCCCAGTCCGTCGAGCGCTACTTCGCCACGATGCGCGAGGAGCTGCTCGTCGCCGGCAGGGCTCCGCTAACGCAGGAGGCGCTCGTGGCGTTTCGCGATGCGTGGCAGGCGCTGCCCGCCGACGCCGAGCCGGTGGCGGAGATGCGGCAGGAGCTCGCGGGCTACTACGCCGCGGAGTTCTCCCCGCTGTACAAGGGCCGGAATGGCGAATCGATCGACATGCGGTCGTTCATCGACGCGATCGATCCGCGGGGCCTCGTGCTCCAGGACCGTTACCTGCGGCGGAATCCGCACCCGGTCGGATCGAAGCAGCTGCTCGACGCCGCCGACGACGGCTCCGCCTATTCCCGCGTCCATGCGCGGCTCCACCCGATCTTCCGCGACATGCTCGAGCGCTACGGGGTGTACGACATCTTCCTCATCGACGCCGCCTCCGGCAGGATCCTCTACACGGTGTTCAAGGAGATCGACTTCGGATCGTCGCTGACGTCCGGCCCGCTCGCCTCGAGCAACCTCGCCAAGGCGTTCCGCGAGGCGGTCGCGCTGGGCCGCCCCGGCACCATCGCCTACGGCCAGTACAGCCGCTACCTGCCGTCGCTGATGGATCCCGCGAGCTTCCTCGCGACGCCGCTGCTCGACGGCGACACCGTCGTCGGCGTCCTCGCGTTCCAGCTACCGCTCGACAAGACGAATCAGATCATCGGCGAGACGGCGGGACTCGGCTCGACGGGCGAGACCTACGCCATCGGGCCCGACCGCATGTTCCGCTCCAACTCCCGCTTCGCGAAGGATCTCGGTGTCGAGTCGACGATCATCAATCCGAAGTTCAAGGTCGATACGCTCCCGGTCCGCAGCGCCCTCGATGCCGGCCAGTCGGGAACCGCCCTGGGCACGGATTACCGGCAGCAACGGGTACTCTCGTCGTGGACGCCCGTCACGGTCTTCCCGGGCGACGCCCAGGGCAACGGCGCGGTCCGCTGGGCACTGGTGTCGGAGATCGACGAGGCCGAGGTGATGGCTCCGGCCCACGGTCTGCGCCGCTTCGGCCTGATCCTCTTCGGGCTGACGACCGCGGCGATCGTGGCGTCGTCGCTGTTCATCGCCCGCCGACTGACACGCGACCAGGAGACGCAGCAGCAGCTTTCCGAAATGGTCGGCAACACGTCGGTGCGGCTGGTGCAGGCCGACACGAACGGCACGATCCGCTACATGAATCCAGCGTCGGAGAAGACACTGCGGCAGTTCCAGCACCTGTTGCCGCGACGCGTCGAGGAGATCGTGGGCGGATCGCTCGACGTCTTCCCGACGGCCCCGGAGCGGCCCTGGAAAGTGCTCGCCAACCCCGACAGCCTGCCGCGACGCGAGCAGGTGACGCTCGGACCGGAGGTGCTCGATCTCAACATCTCCGCCCTCAACGACTCGAGCGGCCGCTTCATCGGGCCCCTGATCACCTGGGACGTGATCACCGACCGCGTCCGCAGCGAGGAGCGGGAGAAGGGTTTGCAGGCGCAGGTGGCCTCCGACAAGCACAATCTCGAAGCGAAGGTCGGCCTCCTCTCCGACGTGTTCGGGTCGGCGGCGAAGGGCGACCTGAACGTGGCCGTGGACGTCAGTGGCGACGACGAGATGGCAACGCTCGCCGGCAACGCCCGCCGCATGCTCGGCGACCTGCGCGACGTGATCCGGCAGATCTCCGAGGCGGCCGACCAGCAGAACGACGGGGCACGCATGATCGCCGAAAGCGCCTCCAGCCTCAGCGACGGGGCGCAGTCCCAGGCCGCCAGCGTCGAACAGATGACGGCGGCCGTCGAGCAGCTGGCATCCTCGACCACGGTCATCTCGAAGAGCGCCCTCGAGTCGCGGGCGCAGGCGAGTCGCACCACGCAGCTGGCGCAGGCGGGCAGCCAGGCCGTCCACGACGCCATCGACTCCATGCGGACGATCCGCCGGTCGTCGGAGCAGATCAACGACATCATCCAGGTGATCAGCGAGATCGCCGCCCAGACCAACCTGCTCGCGCTCAACGCCGCCATCGAGGCGGCCCGGGCAGGCGAGCACGGGCTCGGCTTCGCCGTGGTCGCCGACGAGGTGCGGAAGCTCGCGGAACGGGCCAGCGAGGCCGCCAAGGAGATCACCCAGCTGATCAACGAGTCGACACAGCGTGTCCAGGAGGGGGCGGACCTCTCGGAGAAGGTCGGGCAGTCGCTCGCGGCCATCGTCTCGGCCGTCGAGTCGACCGCGGCGGGGATCGCCAGCATCGCGTCGTCGTCGGAATCCCAATCGGCCAACGCCAGCGAGGTGAGGCAGGCGATCCGGTCGGTGTCGCAGACGACGGAATCCAACGCCGCCGCCGCCGAGGAGATGGCCGCCAGCGCCGAGGAACTCGGCGCCCAGTCGCAGGGCCTTCGCGACCTCGTGAAACGATTCCGGGTATGACTACCCACGCCGGCAGCAGCACGGACGCATAGCGAAAAGGAGTCGCCGTGGGCGGACTGGTCTCGCTGACACCCGAACAGTTCACGATGTTCCAGAAGTTCATCTATCAGCACACCGGCATCTGGACGCTGGACGGGAAGATCGCGCTCCTCAGCAACCGCATCCGTCGGCGGCTCCGGGACCACGGGCTCGAGTCGTTCGAGGACTACTACGCGTTGCTCGCTTCCGGAACCGTCGCCGGCGAGCTCGAGGCGTTCATCGACGCGATCACCACGAACGAAACGCACTTCTTCCGCACGAACGATCACTTCGACTGGTTCGCGGGCCCGTTCCTCGACGACGTGATCGCACGGGCCGCGGCCGGGCGGCGGGAGCGGACGCTGCGGGTGTGGTCGGCGGCGTGCAGCACCGGCGAGGAGCCGTATTCGCTCGCCATCTGCCTGGTGGAAAACGCACCGCGCCTGGCCGGCTGGACGCTGCAGGTCGTGGGCACCGACATCTGCGCGGCGGCCCTCGAGACCGCGCGGGCCGCGACCTACGGGCCCCGGGCGCTCGAGCACGTCACCCCGGAACGCCGCGCCAAACACTTCGTCGCCGACGCGGCCGGCGAGAAGTGGCGCCTCAAGCCCGCTGTCACGGGGCTCTGCGAGTTTCGGCGGCACAACCTCCTCGAACCGATGGCGGGGCCGAAGTTCGACTGCATCTTCATCCGCAACGTGCTCATCTACTTCGATCGTGGCTCGAAGCCGGTCGCCCTGCGGCACCTCGTCGACGCCCTCAACGCGGGCGGATGCCTCGTCGCCGGCTCGACCGACGGCGCGCATGACTTTCTCGAAGGTCTCGAGCGACGCTCGGCCTTCGTCTATCAGAAACCCTGAAAGATCGCCGCCATGGCCGACAGCCGCCACCGCAACGAGAATCTGCCCGCCGACGACATGGCGGAGTTCGTCATCATCTATGTCGACGAGACGGGGGAGCAGTGCGACCAGCTCGTGCAGCTGCTGCTCGCACTCGAGTCGGAGCCCCGCGACGCCCGCCGGATCGCCGAGGCGTTCCGGCTCATTCATTCGATCAAGGGTTCGGCGGCGATGCTGGGTCTCGACAGGATCACCAGCCTCGCCCATCACCTCGAGAGCCACTTCGAACGCCTTCGCTCCGGGAGCCTGCTGCTCGACCGCCCGACGATCGAGGCGGCCCTGCGTTGCATCGACTATTTCCGGCACTGCAACGACCGGCTGCGGCAGGGGGAGAAGCTCGAGCCGATCGACGACTTGCTCGCGGTCGTCGAGAGGCTGACGCACTCCGCGGCCCCGGCCGCACCCCAGTCGCCATCCGCATCGGCACCGCCACCGGCCGCAGTGGAGACGCGATCCGCGTTGCCATCACCGCCGCCAGCCGCGTTCCCAGCCGTACCGCCATCCGCGGCCCCGGCGCCCGTCGAGCCGGCGACGCCGTCCGCGACGCCCCCGGAGGAGAGCCCCGACACCGAGCGCATCCGCCGGGTTCGCGTCCATTTCGCCCCCGGACTCGCCATGGCCGACCTCAAGGCCGACCTGGTCCTCGCGCGACTCGGCGGCATCGGCAGCGTCATCCGGTCCGCTCCGGCGGCGGCGGAGTTCGCCGCCCGGGCCGACCTGCGGACGCTGGACGTCGTGCTGCGCACGGCCGCCACCGGCGGCGAGATCACGATCGCCGCCGACGCCGACGGCGTCGTCAGCGTCGAACTCGACGTCGAGCCGCCGGCGGAGGCGGCCGCGCCACCGGCACCGACGGAGGCGGTCGCGGTCGCGGAGACGATGCGCGTCGGCGTCGAACGCCTCGACGTGCTGCTCAATCTCGTCGGCGAACTGGTCGTCAGCCGTGCCCGGTTCGTGCAACTCGTCACCGACATGGCGCCGCTCTTCAGAAAGTCGACCGTCGGCGGCAGATCCGGCGGCACCACCCAGTCGCTCCGCGAGGCCGTGGAATCGATCGTGGAGGCGGCGTCGGGCCCCGTCGATCGGGCCGTCGCCGCCTGTGCGTCGCACCTCGAAAAGCTCGAGGAGCAGAGCCAGTGCTGGGAGGAGGGGCGCAGACGCTACGCCGAGCTCGTGGAATCGGTCGATCATCTCACACGCGTGGCCGACAGCCTGCAGCGAGGCGTCCTCAGCACCCGCATGGTGCCGATCGGCCCGCTCCTGAACCGCTTCAAGCGTTCGGTTCGCGACATCGCCAATGAACTCGGCAAGACCGTGACCCTCGACATCGCCGGCGAGAAGACCGAGCTCGACAAGCGGATGATCGACGAGCTCGGCGACCCGCTCGTGCACCTCGTCCGCAACGCCATCGACCACGGGATCGAGCCCGCCGACGTGCGGCTGCGGCGCGGCAAGCCGGAGATGGCCACCGTGCGGCTCGCCGCTTCCCATCGGGGAAACAGCGTGATCATCTCGATCAGCGACGACGGCGGCGGCATCGACGTCGAGCGGATCCGCAGCCGCGCCGTCGCCCGCGGCCTCGTCTCGGCCGACCAGGCGGCCGCGCTGAGCCCGCGTGAGCTGACGGACTTCATCTGGCAGCCCGGCTTCAGCACCGCGAAGGAGGTCTCCAGCATCTCGGGACGGGGTGTGGGCATGGACATCGTCCGCACCCGGATCGAGGCGTTGAGCGGCTCGATCGACGTCGAGACGACCCTCGGCGAGGGGACGACCTTCATCATCCGGCTGCCCCTGACGCTGGCGATCGCGCGGTGCATGCTCTTCCGCATGGCGCAGGCGGTCTTCGCCGTCCCGGTCGAGAATGTCCGGGAGATCGTCACCGTCCTCGACGACTGCATCCTCTCCGTCGGGGCCCGACGGGTCTGCGACATCCGCGGCGAGTTCCTGCCGTTGGTGGACATGGACGAGATCTTCGCCTGGCCGGCCAGCGGCTCCGATGCGTCGCCGCGCGGGGCCGTGCTGGTGATGCACGCCGGCTCGCGGGCCGTCGCCGTCTGCGTGTCGACCCTGCTCGGCACCCAGGACCTCGTCGTCAAGTCGCTCGACGAGAACTTCGTGCGGATCCGCGGCCTCGGCGGGGCGAGCATCCTCGGCGACGGCGAGGTCTGCCTGATGCTCGACGCCTCCGCCGTCATCGACATCGTCATGCGGTCGCGGGCCGCGACGGAGGTGCCCGCATGACGGCCGACGACGGCCGCCTGGCGGCCATCTTCCACCGCGGCGCGGACGACGCCTCCCACGCACTGGCCAAGTGGCTCGGCCGGCCCGCGGCCCTCGCGGTGGAGCGGCTCGAGGCCCTGCCGATCGTGGACGCGGCGGCCGTGATGGGCTCGGGCGACACGCCGATCTGCGGGTGCGTGATGCGGATCGACGGGGCGATCGGCGGCCTGCTCCTGCTCGCCGCCGACGACGACGCCGGCCTGTCGCTCGCCGACACGCTGCTCGAGCGGCCGACGGGCACGTCGACCTCGTGGGGCGACCTCGAACGGTCGGCGGTCGTCGAGACGGCCAACATCGTCGGCTGCGCCTACCTCAACGCGATCTGCGCGGCCCTCGGTCCGGGCGGTGCCGCCGGCATCCTCCCCTCGCCGCCGGTATTCCTCCGCGACTATCCCGCGGCGGTCATGGAGGCCGTGCTGATGGAGCAGCAGACGGTCGCGGAGATCGTGCTGCTCGCCCGGAGCGAGTTCCGCATCGACGGCACCCCGTTCGACTGCCGGCTCGTCTTTCTGCCCGACGCCGCCAGCGTGGCGGTCCTCATGCCCCCCGCCCCCGAGCAGGGAACTGGCCCGTGACGCCAGGAGACCCTCCACCGCCCGAGGCCCGCCTGAGCGATTCCATCGCCATCGGCCAGATCGGCGTCGCCCGCGGAGAGGGCGTGCTGCGGACGTTCGTCGGCTCCTGCGTGGGACTCGTGCTCCACGCCCGCCCGCAACGGTCCGTCGCGGTCGCGCACGTCATGCTCCCGTCGTCGAACGGCCACGGCTCACCGCCGGGCAAGTACGCCGACACGGCCGTGGTCGAGGCGCTCCGCCTGCTCCGCGAGCTGACCGGGGAGCACGATCTCTCCTGCACCGCCAAGCTCGTCGGGGGCGCGGCGATGTTCGCCTTCCAGTCGGGCATTCCGATCGGCGAGCAGAACGTCTTGGCGCTCGAAAAGATCCTCGGGGAGCTCGGCATACCGATCACCGGCCGGCTCTGCGGCGGGCGGCATGGACGGCGGCTCATCGTCGACGTCGCCACGGGCGTGGTGACCGTCGAAACCGCCGGTCACGGCACGGAGACTCTGGCATGAAGGAAACCACGATGGACACGAACAGCGCAGGGGCATGGGCTCCCCGACTGCTGATCATCGACGATGCGAAGATCATGCGGATGCGGATCGCCGGCATCGCCCGCGAGGCCGGCTGGGAGATCGTCGCCGAGGCCACCAACGGCCGCGAGGGCCTGGCTCGCTACGGCGAACACCGTCCCGATCTCGTCACGCTCGACATCGTCATGCCGGAACTCGACGGGGTGGAGACGCTGCGCGAGCTGCGGGCCACGGATCCCGCCGCACGCGTCGTGATGGTCAGCGCCGTGGATCAGCGGGCGAAGCTGCGGGAATGCTTCGCCCTGGGGGCGATCGACTTCGTGGTCAAGCCCTTCGACAAGGAGCGGCTGCTGGCGCTGTTCGAGAAATATGCCGCGGTCGCCCGCGGC
>Ga0136644_10002554_pt1 | contig 13847 bp, 14 predicted proteins | sample C_130820_EF_Meta_FD_94780 | JGI IMG/M metagenome (GOLD analysis project Ga0136644, IMG submission 94780) | Freshwater microbial communities from Lake Croche, Canada to study carbon cycling - C_130820_EF_MetaG (v2) (version 2) | ecosystem: Environmental > Aquatic > Freshwater > Lake | place... | reverse complement strand
TTGAGAAGCAAATGGCTCTGAATAAAGAAGATTAGTATCTGCCAAATTAACATAAGTAGAACGATAATGTTCTAGTTTATCTTTTTTAAGCATATATTTAAGCATTTCCATAACAATTAATCCTGAAACAACAGAAGTAGTTGTTGCTATTGCTGGAATAATTCTTCCAGCAATTCCTTTTGTTTCTAATTTTGAAATTGGTGGAATTCCATAATTTATTGCTCTTAAATTAGAAGTTGCAGTTACCCATGCAACATGCCAATTTGTATCATCGTCTTTTTCAAATTCCTGAGATATTAACCTATTTTTATATTCTTTTGGCGGTAATGGTAATTCAATATCTGTTTCCAATTTAATCTCTTCTAAATATTTATAACTTTTAGAAATATTTCTAACTGATTCTCTATCAATTCTAAAATTAATTTGATAAATATTTGCTAAAATATGACCGGTGGCTTCAATAAAATCTAAATGATTTTCATTATTATGATTAAAAGTTATAGCTGTTGGCATTCTTTTTCCATTTGACCAAAACTTTGAACCATCGTCATTAACATGATTTTCTGGAAAAGTTGTTAATAGTTTTTTTATTTCATTTTGAAAATAAGTTTGAAATAAATCTATTGCTCTTTCAATACAATCTTCGTAAGAATTTATATTCATTTTTAAGAAAAAATCAAAAACATCAGATTTAAAATTATTATCAGTTGATTGTTCTTTATTTAACCATTTATTAATATTAATTGGTGCTCTATTAAACATTTCAAAAATATCCATTGCCCAATGAATAGTATGTTGAATTTGATTTGGAAAACTTTTAATAGTACAAGTAGGAAAAGTTTTTTCTTGTGGTGGATCCCTTGAATTACTATAAGTTTCAGTTAAAAAGGGAATCACTGGTTGAGTATTTCCTTTTGTTCCTGTAGTACCACTTTCAAATAATGGAAGTTGATAATTAAAACATTGAGCATCCATATACTTTCTTGCTTCAATATTATCAAGTGCATTAAATACACCTGATACATTTTTCATAATACTATCACAAAAACTTTGATTTTCGTTACAAACTTTATCAGCCAAAGCAATTACTTTAGCATTGGAATTTAATTCCATAATTGCTTCAGAAGCCATTTTACTTTTAGGTTTCCCAATATGCTTATTTCTAAAAAGAAATTGCCGATTTAAATTTGATTTTTCAATTGTATCGGGATCAGTTACATAAATAGCTCCTACATTAATGAATGCTAAGTTTTTTAATATTTCGCAACCAATAGCACCTGAACCTACAAGGAACCAAGTAGATTTTTTCATATTTTCTTCAAACTCTTGTCCATATAATTTTGATAAAGCCGTTTTTCCTTTTTCATTAATTTTATCTGGAATTAGATTTGGGTCATACCAACACCAAAATTGATTAATAGGTAAATATTTATTTGTTATTAATTTTATAACTTCTGAAGCGGCAACTGAACCAATCAATGAAACTACAGGCATAATTTCACAATCAAAAGTACTAGATAATTTAGAATCTATTCTTTTATTTTTAAAATAGCTAATTATATTAATAAAAATTAAATCGGAATCATCAAAACTAAAATTAAAAGTCGGTTCATTTAATTGTTCTTCAAATGACTTGTGATTAATATATAATTGTTTTTTAATATAAATAGCTGTTCCATTTATAAATGTAAAGTCTTTTTTATTAAAATCCTTAATCATAAAACTAGTAGGCGAAATAACATTAATTTCAAATTCAACATCGTTAAATTGTTCTACATTTCTTCCTTGTATATTTATAAATTTTATTTTATCTCCACTTTGAAAATCATGAGAATGATGAGGAGCACAAATTACTTTACCGTTTAATTCTACTGAACCAATTTGAACTGGTTCAATATTTTCACCCATAATATCTGTAATTAAATGATTTTCTTTGGCATTAACAAAAACAACACCAGCAATACCTTTTGAAAATACTGCAACTGTTTTACAATTAAAATTTTTCTCATAATAAATTACTTGATCAGGAGATTGATTAACAATAATTAATGTGGCGTTCAAATTAGTAATTTCATCATCTTTATTAATAATATTTACAGTAATATTAGGATTTAGCTCTTGAATCTTAGGTTTTAAGATAAGACTTCTGATTTCACCAATATTATTTTTATTATAGTAAAAACCTGTTTCTAAGTTGTCATTTGTAATGAAATTATTGTCATAAAGATAGATATTCTTAATACCTCCTAACGCTAAATTTTTTGCTATTTCAGTACTTAATCCACTTTCTAATCCAATAATTACAACTGAAGAAGAAGCCATTTTATAAACAGCTTCTTCACCATAAGTACGAATTTGTCTATCATATAAATTTAAATCTAAATTGTTGGATAACATTAATTATATATTAAATTTTTTAAGGGGTTAAAATATCAATTTTTTCTCGGTATTATAAATGGATTTACATTTACTAAATCCGAATATAATTCAAATTAAAATAGAATTAATTTTTGAAATTATTATAACAACATATAATTTAGAATGCGATTTAGAAAATGAACCTTTGTTAGAATATTTGATATTTAAATTTGTTTCTGGAATTATATTTTTAAAAAATAATATTAATATTTGTTTAATTCAAGAATTTGACAAAATTATTTATAATAAAATTAGTAATGATGTAATTAATTATAAATTTAATGGATTTTTAAGAATATTTGTTTCTCAATTTGCTAATAAAATTCACAATTATTTAAGTATCAAAAAGAAATTACTGTAAAAAATTGAAAAAATAAATTATTAACCTAAATATAAATTTATTATGTCTAATTATGATTTTATTCCTATGAGAAAACCAAAGACAAATTTGTCCACTAATATTACTGAAACTAATACTTCCAACACTGAATTTAATGAATATCTTGAGTTTCTAGCTTGGAAGAAGGAGGCTAAGGAGGCTAAGGAGGCTAAGGAGGCTAAGGAGGCTAAGGAGGCTAAGGATGCTAAGGATGCTAAGGAGGCTAGGGAAGTTAGGGATGTCGCGTACCTCTTAATGTTAAAGGAAAAGCAAGAAGCTGAATATTTGTCTCAACAAAGGGAGATAGCTAAACTAAAAGAGAAGGAGATAGAATATAGATATGCTCACAGACCTGCTATTATTGTAGGAGCTCCTATGATGTATGGTGGTCATGGTATATATGGTATACCAGTAAAACAAAATCATTATGTTGAGTCAGCTCATCAAGGTTTTCTTGGACCTAGGATTCAAGGTGTACTTCCTCCAATGCTTCCTCCAATGTTTATTGCAAGGCGTTAATTTATTTTATTAAAAAATTGAAAAATTTACTTATATAATATTATTAAATTAAATATGGATAATATTACAATTCAAAAGGAATTATTATATATTTTTAATGAAAAGAAAAGGATTCAGGATGAAAAAAATAGACTGAATTATGAATTAGAAAGGCTAGAAATTGCTAGAAATAGACAATTAATTCAAGAAGAAATGGCTAGACTAGTTCAACAAAAGCAAAATTTAGCAGATTATGAAGAAGAATCAGAGCAAGAAGAATCCGAAGAAGAATTAAATAAGAAAAAAGAAGTTACAAAACAGAATCTTGTGGATAAATCAATTGAAAACAATAATAATAAAATTGATTTGTTACATAAAATTGGTAAATATTATAGTAGAAAAGGGCTATATTTACCTTTTGGTATTAGAATGTATACATTAGAGCAATTACAAACCCATTGGAAATTACATTGCTTTGCATAATAAAAAAATTGAAAAAATTATTGATTATTACTTTATAAGAAAATTGTATGTCCGATAATAATTCAAACAATATGTCTGATACTTTTAATTTTACTGCTGGTACTCCTGTTGATAATGCTACTATGGATAACGTTATGAAAATGAGGCTAATAGAACTAAAGCAGATTAAACTTCAACTCGATGAACGCGAACGAGAACTTATCCAACAACAGCAAGCTTTGAATGCTGGTTCATCTACGCATTTGCCTACAACTCCATTGGCTTCTTTTGTTGGTCCAGGTGATGGAATTTATCTTGATCTAAATGATGCTGATCTAGATGGTTATCTAGCTTATAAGAAGATGAAGGCTGACCAAGAAGCTAGAGAAGCAGCAAGGGAGGCTGAGTATAAGAAGATGATAGATGATCTTAAGGAAAAAGCACTACAACAGATTATCCAGAAGCAACTTGATGATAATTACAAGGCTGAAAAAAAGAGACTAGAGGAAGTTGCTATTGAAGCGGAGCGTGAGAAGCTTCGTGAGAAGACAAGACAAATCCAAGAGGAATGCAGGATGAAGCGTCAAATGGGAAATGGATTTTATATGGGAGGAGTTCCAGTAGTTATTAATGGAAGTCCTATCATGGGTATTGCCGGTTTTGGTATCGGTAGTTCTGCGTATTATCTTGGAGGTATCAAGTAAAAAATTAATAAAAAACAGTTTTAACTTCTCCTAAAAATCCAAATTCATGATCTAATTCACGATAATGAACATGTCTTTTAATTATATCACCAGAAGGTACTTTATAAGAAGTACTACTTAAAATTGCTAATTCAGCATTACCTTCTTTATCTGAAGTAACTACTCCAGAATTTGAATAATCACCATAAGCAGTAACTACATCTGGAATTTTATTTATATTATCTTGTGGTAAACTTGCCCAATAAGCTACTCTAGTTAAAGGTGATACTTTAACAGTGATTGTTAAATCGGAAGCTTCTTTAGTTTTATTAGTAATAAATTGAGAAGGTAATACAGTTTCACCTAAAAATGGTAACCAAGTAGATTTCTTTAAACCAATAATAATTCCAGAGATTAAAATAAATAAATAAATAACTTTATCAACATATGTTTCTACCCCAAAAAAATTATTTAATGATGAATGTAAAGTTTCTACTATATTATAATTAAAAGCAAATAACCCCCAATTTAAAGAACCAATAATAATTAGCGCTAAAAAAACTTGATGTATTCTTACTTTCAAATATTTATTATCAAATTTGTTATGCATTAATTTAAAATAGAAAAATATTTATATATTAATATTTAATCTAAACATTAATATATGAAAACAATTTTAATTATTATTTTAATTATCCTTTTAATTTGTTGTTATTTTAATATATATGAATCCTTCACTGAAATTCAACCTTTTAAAGTAAATTATATTAATAATAAAATTAAACCTACAGTATTAAATGAAGGAATTTATTTTAATAAAAAAGAAAGAAAAATACCAAATGATATATTAAATAATATTAATAGTATAATTTCTTTTGAAATAGACCCTACTTATTTTGCATTAATAAGTTTAAATCATTCAGAACCCCAAATTTATAGAGGTATTCATTTTATACAGGATTATAATTTATTCAAGCAAGTAACTAAAATTGAAATAGTAAAAAACATAGCAAAACTTTTTTAATTTTATTAAACAAATACCAGAGAATCTAATTGTTTAATTTTATTAAACAAATACCAGAGAATCTAATTGTTTAATTTTATTAAACAAATACCAGAGAATCTAATTGTTTAATTTTATTAAACAAATACCAGAGGACCCAATTGAAAATTACCATAACTAAAATAAATAGTATCGCCAAAAACTATTCTTTCTCTAGGAGGTATTTTATGAACAACACTTAATTTACCATCTAGATTCTTTACTAATAAATATGTATAATATTTATTTTTAAAATTTTGATTATCATATTCTTTTTCATACAAAATATAATATTGTCTATACCAATGATTATTAATCAAACCTTTGAATTTATGTTCTTTAAAATTTAATGGTATTTTTGATTTTATTTTATCTGCTGTAATGCTAATAGGTAATTGAGTTTGTACTTTTTTGTAAGTAATATTTTTTGGTTCTGTGCTAACTAACATATTTTCTTCATTAATTGTATACATATTATCTTTATACTTAAAGACTTTATTTTCTCTATCATCTAGTCCAATTTCAATAGCATTATCTTCTAATTTATTTTCAATAGCATTTTGATTTCTTGCACTATGAACACCATAAATAGTTGATAATAAAGATCTATTGTTATTGAAATATTCGGTAGGAATTTCAGTTTTTAAACAATAATATGTAATTCCAACTAAAACAACAATTAATAATAAAATTACTAAACTTGAATTTTCACTAAAAAATTTATTATTTTCTAAAATATTTATACTCATTATTTATGATTAGATTAAAAATTTGTTTCAAGTATTTTAAGATTCTGACTATTTTGCTTAGTATTACCCGCATCAAAAATTAAATCTATTTTATTATTTGGAAAATTAATGGCAGCCTTTTTTAAACTTATTTCAAAGGAACCCACTTTTTCTCCATTATTTAATAGCTCATATTTGTTAGCTTCTAATTCTTTAAGCTTCCATTTTTTCTTTTCCATAATATCTGAAATATGACTAATTATAGAATATATCTTTTTCTCTTTATGAATTGACATTTGATCTTTTATACTTTTTTTTTGTTCGAGAGAATTTGCTAATGTCTGATTAATTTCTTCAGTCAAATGTTTTACTAATACTTCCATTTCATATTGGTAATCTCTTATCACTTTATGATAATTATCTAATGATGTATGCATTTGTTTTTCCATAACATAAAAACTATCTCTTAGAACATAATTTTTAGTAGTAATTTCATTTACTTTATCCAAATTTTCTTGTAATCTTTTTACTATCCATGGAAATTTTTCAGGAGTATTTAATAGAGATTGTAATTTTCTTATCATACTAAAAGCTAAATCTAATTTACATATATCATTAGTAATATTAGAAACAATAATGGCAAAATAATTTTCACCATTGTGAACAAAACTATGAATATCCATTTCTTTAAATCCTTGAACAGGAGCATTTAAACTTAGAAACAAACAAAATTTAATATTTGTAAATTTCATATCGTATTCCATTTTTTCTATTTCAGATTTTCCTACAGTAGTAGTATAATTTTTTGATTCAATCATAATTTTATCATTATTACCTAATGTTATCCAAGCATCACCTGAATGGGCAACTCCACTTTTATCTTCATACATTATATCCCCGTATCTTGTTGAAAAGGCATTTTGAATAATATTTTCTCCTAATTCCCCTTTTTTTGATGATGCAGTTTGTAAACCTAATAATTTATTCAAACTATTATTTAATGGTTGTATTTGTTCATTAATTTTAGAAACTATTACATCACCAATACTTAACAAATCAGAATCTATAATTTTATCTTTTAAATTATCTATACTTACTTGAATTTTATCAAATTCTTGATTTTTAGTTAATATTTCTTTATTAGGAAAGTGTATTTTATATCCTGTATCAAAAATATCAATTATTAATTTTTCAGCATCTTTCTTTTTTAATGATTTCAACATTGGATAATCATTAAAACTAATTTTTAAAGACAGTTCATTAATAGACATTCATATTAACTTTTTACCTTATAATTAAATTAAATCAATTTTTTAAAAAAAATGAAATAAAGATATATAATTTAACTATCTTATTTATATGGAAAATACAGGAAAAATTGTATGTAGAAAATGTAATGGTAATCATTTAACTATTAAATGTGGAAAACAAGACTCTAAAAAACAAGATATTCTAAAAACAGAAGAAACACCAAAATTTGAAAGTAACTTTAAAAAAGAAAATAATTTTAATAAAAAGGAAGATACTTTTAATAAATCTACTAATTATGAACAAAATGATTACAAAAGAACTATTAATAAATTTAAAATTGGTAGTTTACCTCCGGATGTAACTTATGAAGAATTATATGAATTATTAGAGGATTGGGGTACAATTAGAAATTTAAAAGTATTAAATTATTCAGAAAGTTCAACTGCATATGTAGAATTTAGATATGCGGATGAAGTTGATTATATAATAAAAGCTTTGGATAGAACACCATTTGATTATCTAATGATAACATTAGAAAAATTAGATAGTTAAAAAATATTTTTTTATAACTTAGATTAATGATTATAGATTATTGGTGGGTTTTTATTTTAGTAATTTTTGTTATTATGATTGTTTATCCAACACCTGGCAAAAAGAGAAAACACCATTATAAAAAAAAGAAACTAGAAATAGATGTTAAACCAGTTTTAACTAATATTAACAAATTAACTGCTTACTTTATTATCTAAATTAAAAATGAAATTGATATTAATGGTCTTATTTTACCATCTTCATCTATAATTAAATGTTTTGTTGATTTTGGTGATAATAATTTATTACTCAAAGCAGAACTAATTATAAAACTTTTATCTAATGAATTTGCCTCGTTCGTTAATATATGATTATTTTTATAATCTATTAACAATACCGGAATTTCTTTTATATTTTTTAATCTATATATTTCTAATCTATGGTGACCATCGATAATCATTAATGTTTTAGAACAAACTATAATTGCTGGTAAAATAAAATAATCATTATTATCTAAATACTTTTGTAAGTTTTCTTTTCTTTCACTAATATATTCTTCATGTGGTAATAAATATTTTTCATCTATATAAACTAAACCATACAAAATATTTGAATTGATTTTAAAAGGAATAGTAGGTTTAAATATTTCATCTCTAATTGTCTTTAATACAGAAAATAATATTTTATTTTTTTCTTCATTTCTTACAGCTAATCTAATAAATGTTTTTTTATTATATCCGATTACACCTTTTCTTATTAAAATTCCTTTTTCAAATAATTTTTGATAAATTTTTAAAACTAAATCATAACTTTTTAAATCTATCCATAACCAAGATAAAAATCGTTCTCCATAAATTGTAACAAATGGAAATAATTCTATAATTTCAATATACATTTTCTTTCTTAAAATTGGAGTTTGAACTCTAGTATAGTGTAAATATTCTTTATCACGCAATGCGCCTTTCAAATATTCATATGCTAAAATATTAACCGACCAAGGAACTTGATGTTTTTCTATATTTGAAATTAAATCTTTATCTGACCAAATAGAACCAAAGCGTATTCCTGTGCAACTAAATATTTTTGTCCAAGATTGAACAATTATTAAATTACAATTTCTTGATTGTAATAAAGCTTGAAAATTTAAGTCAAACATCATTGAATGTTCTTTCCAATTTTCTAACCAAAATATCATAGATTCGTCTAATATTAAAGTTCCACCAACATTTAATCTTAAATTAACCAAAGTTGTTAATTCATTTACATCCACAAATTTACCAGTAGGATTGTTAGGATTTATTATAATTAAAATATCTCCTTTATAATTTAGATTTAATCCATTATTTATACAGCTTCTTTCATATTCCATAAATTGAACATCTTCACCTTTCGAAAAACTTGAATAACAGTTTTTAGTTACCAAATATCGAATTGATAAATCAATTAATTCTGAAGCACCATTACCCCACATAATATTTTCAGCTTTAGTATTTAGAAAATTTAAACCTTCCTCAAAAAAATTTTTATCAGTAGGTGGATAATGATTAATTGATAATAAATGATTTTGCATATTTTTAATTCCTAAAGGACTAGGACCCATAAAATTAGTTGTAACTGAATAATCTTCAATTAAAACTGGAACAGAATAAACTTCATGCCCTCCGTGTTGTAACATTATAAAAAAAGACTTTTTACCTTTAAATAAAAAAATTGTTATAAAAATTACTTTCAAATAATAAATTAATATTATGCAACTTGACTATATTCTAACTAGTTTAATGTTTTCGAACATAAATAAATTTTCTTCTGGTTATCTAATATTTGATTTTATTTTTCCATTATTATTAATTAGTATTTACCACCTTTATAATGATAAAAATAGTTTTAAATACTATCTTTACTTATTATATCCAAAAGTAAATAGGGTTACTTATACTGCTTCTCAAAAAGAAATATCAACTAGATATAGAGCTTTAATGCATCATATTTCTTTGAATAATGATCCTACAATTAAATCGCTTGCGGAAATTGAATTGAAAAAATACAATGTTCGAACAGATGAAGATGATGTTACATCTTCTCTTTATAGAGTTTCTCAAGGAACAGAATTTAAAATTAATGATAAAATTAATGGTTTGGTATATTCAACATCAAAAGACAAAACAGAATTACATGGGAAAATACAATGGGTTGAATATTCAAATTTAGAAATTAGTTCAAATGTTCTAACATTAAAAGAATTAACTACTTGGGTAGATGAAATTGAAAAAGATTATCAACAATATTTAAAAAATAAAATGTTAGATAGTCAAACTTTAGTTGAGATTTCTTGGAATGGAAAAGAATGTTCTTTTTCTCCAACTTGTATTCCATGGGTATCAAATGTTACATTTGAAAACAGATTCTTTAATGGTAAAAAAGAAATTTTAGAAAAAATTAATTTCTTTTTATATAATGAAAGCTGGTATAAAGAGAGAGGAATTCCTTATACTTTAGGAATATTATTATGGGGAGAACCTGGTTGTGGAAAAACTGGTTTTATTAAAGCACTAATGAATTTAACAAAAAGACACGGAATAGATATTAAATTATCAAAAAAAATGGATATGACTATATTAAAAGAAATTATTTGTAATGAAGATATTACAAATGATATTATAATACCTCAAAATAAAAGAATATTATTATTTGAAGATATTGATGCTATGGGAGAAATTGTAAAAGACCGAGATTTGCCCAAAGAACAAATTAATTTGGAGCAAATTAATGAATGTGTCAATTTAGCTTTAACAAAAAAAATTAGAAAATCAGGTAGAAGAAGTTTTGACGAAAATGATTTAACTTTAGAAGAATGTAATACTGAAAATAATAATTTGTCTTATTTTCTTAATATTTTAGATGGACTTCATGAATGTCCTGGTAGAATTATAATTATGACTACTAATAAACCTGAATACTTAGATAAAGCATTAATCAGACCTGGTAGAATAGATTTTAAATTAAATATGACTAAAGCTTCATTACAAGATATTAAAGATATTTTTAATTTTTATTGGAAAACAGAAGAAGAAATAATTTTAGATAATCAATTAGACAAAAAATTATCTCATGCAGATGTAGTAAGTTGTTGTAGATTATCTAATAACTTAAGTGATTCTGTTAAAAAAATAAATTCCAAAGCAAACGAGACAGATAATGAATCAAGTGTTTTTACATTAGAAGAAATTTTAATTTAATTTAATTTAGACTTGCGCAGATTTTATATGAGCATATATAATAGAAATGATAGTATATATAACAGGTGCTTCAGGTTCTGGAAAGACTACACTTTTGAAACAAGTACCAATAAAAGGTTATGATTTAGATGATATTTACGAAAATAATTGGAAAAAACATAAAAAGGTTGATACAGTACAAAAAGGTGTAATAAAAGATATTAATATATTATTATCTAAACATAAAGATATTATATTTGTTGGACTTCAGGGAAAAGATAATTTACCATTCTCACCAGATGTAGTGTATATACTTATAAGAAAGGATTATGAACAATATTATAGAGATAAATTAGTAAGAGATTTAAATCTTCTATGTAAATATAAAAACGATTTTGAACAGGTATTAAAAAAAGCACCATTTGAGGAATTTAGAGATCATTTTTGGTCAAATGATATAGTTAATATGAAATCGTTTGATATTTTTAAAAAATATGTAGATAAGATGAATAAGAGTATTCAAAAAGATTTTCCTACTTCAGAAATGTTAACGGCATCTGAAATAATAAGAAAAATAAAAAGATAAATTATAAATTTTTAATTTAATATCTAATATTATATAATGATTGAAATTTTAGCAGCAATATTAATTTTGTTAATAGCTTATTATTATTTTATAAACAAAAAAAAATATATAGAACTTCCTAATGTTCAGGAAGATTTTAAAAATGTACATGTATTTAAATACAACGATTTTTAATTCTCATTTATTATATTATTAAATGAAAATTAATGAAAAACTAATTGAAAAATTATTTAATCATAAACTTTTTTTAAAAAAAGAAGAAGATAAAATTGCAATATCTGAATATGAAGACTTTATACCAATGTTTGATATTTATACTTTTAAAATATATCCAATTAAAAAAGAAGACTTATTTTTTTATTTAAATGAAAAAAGCTTCCGTTTTATTGATGAATTTCTAAAAGATGAAATAGATAAAATATTTGCCAATTATTTAATAAAATTTGATTCTACCAAAGACAAAGATCAAAAAGTACAATTATCGCATCTAATTAGAAAATTTATGAAAATGAAAAAATTAATAGAAAATTATATAGTAGAAATATTAATAAATACTTCTTATAAAACATTATTTAACAATTCAAATATTGATGAATCGATTTTATATAATTTATCTATAAGTATTTGTAAAAGAAATAGTTTCCATCCTTATATTAATTATTTAAAACCATATTATACTAAATTAGAATTAATTAAATTAGGTCAAAATATGGAAATCATTGATAAAAAAGCAAAAGTGGAAAAACTGTTAGATAAACAAATTGAAAGAGAAGTATGCATGTTAGCAAGAATTAATGATATAGATTTTCAAGAAATTAAAAATCATTCTATTACAATTTTAAAAAACTTTAAAATTACTGATGTTACTTTTTATTCATATATAGGTGCTTCTTTATTAAATAGATTTTTGAGATTAGATTATAAAATCAATACATTAAATAAATTTTATTATAATAGATTGAAAAATATAGTTTCAATAATGAAGAAAACACCGGGATTAAAAAAAGATTATCAAATTTATCGCTTTATTTCTGATGATAAGTTTTTAAAAAATAAAAAGATAGGAGAAGTTTTTATGGATAATGGATTTTTATCTACCACTAGAGATCCATTTTATAGCTCGGGTGTAAATGGTACTTTTGGATTAATATTAGTGAAAGTACATTTAAAAAAGAATATTAAAGGAAATGGTTTATTTATCGAACATTTTTCTTTATTTCCTAAAGAAGAAGAATTTTTATTACCACCGTTTACAAAATTAAAATTAATATCCAAAAATAGTAATTTTAAATACTATCACATAAATGAAGAATTTGAAAATAAAATAAATAAAAAATATGAGCTAGAATTTGCGGGATTAGATTATAATTGGATTAAAAAAATTAAAGTTAAAGAAGAACCTATAAATGAATTAAATTTGAATGAAATAAATGTAAGTATGAATATATTCAATTCTTTAATTAATAAATTTAATCAAATTAAAATTAATAATTTAATATTTAATTATTATATTTTTGATGGTAATAGTTCATATAGAAAATTTTATTATAATAAAATAGAAAATGGTGTTTTATTGCTTTATTTTGATAAAAATGGTTATCCAGCTATTTCAATTGAATTAGGAAATGAATTAATTGTAAATCATTTAAATCAATTTTATTTTTATAATGAAAAAGAAAGTATGGAAAAAGAAACAATAGAAATTGTAAAACTTTTAGCAAAGATGTTTAATTATTCTAAAATAAAAATATTTCATAATTTTGAAAACTTTAGTAAATTTAAATCAAATTATATAGATATTCAAGAAGTTTTTCTTTATATGAATCATTACAATGAAACAATTTATGATTATTTAAAACATAAGAAAAAACCAACAAACTATAATAAAGATAATTATAAAAAAATAGATTTAATTATGAATAAATCAATAAGTAATGAATATAAAATTTTATTCAAATATAAAGAACTTACTGAATTGAAAACTAATAAAGAAGTTTTTATTAAAATTGTAGAAAAACATTTTGACGAATATACAAATTTTTGTAATCATTTGA
>Ga0136644_10002553_pt1 | contig 13847 bp, 12 predicted proteins | sample C_130820_EF_Meta_FD_94780 | JGI IMG/M metagenome (GOLD analysis project Ga0136644, IMG submission 94780) | Freshwater microbial communities from Lake Croche, Canada to study carbon cycling - C_130820_EF_MetaG (v2) (version 2) | ecosystem: Environmental > Aquatic > Freshwater > Lake | place... | reverse complement strand
ATGCTGGCACTGGTGCCGAAGGATATTCAACGGTCAACGGAGCCGGTCAGGTGACCGCAGTTGTAATGACCAACCCTGGTTCGGGTTATATTGCCACCAGCACTGTGTCATTTGCCAGCGACACCGGAACAGGTGCGCAGGCCTATCCAAACATGAGCAATCAGCTGGTGAGAAGTTTTGCTATCAGCATCAAATTTGATCGTTGTCAGTATGCCAGCACCATATATGAATGGCAAGCTGACCGCAGTTATGTGTCCGGAGAACAAGTACGTTGGCATGATCGTGTGTGGTCGGCCAACCAGTCAATCACATCAGCCACTTTTGATCCGGCACAGTGGACTTTGGTATCAGCTGATGCACTGAGTGGTGTGGATCGTACCATGGGCTTCTATACTCCTACGCCAAACATGCCTGGGCTCAGTTTGCCTTTGTTGATCGCTGGAGATCAGTACCCAGGCGTGCAGGTCATGGCACCTGACTTTGATCAAAACACTGGATTTGACGTGGGTGCGTATGCGTTCAATCCCTACGACAACTTGTCATATGGTCCAGAAGGCCGCCCAACTTACGATCCAGGAATTCTGGATACCGCATATTCCAGCTCGTATCTTGACACGTCCCTGGGACTACGCCCAGCTGATATCATAGTTGACGGCGGTGGCTACATTGATGTTTACAGCAGTTATGCTCCTGAAGAACTGGTGCCAGGCAGTGAATTTGATACTGTAGACATCCGGGTCATATCCAACGATGCATCCCCTGAATTTAGAATATTCCAGACCATGCGTGGGCTACAGATGACCTACATCATCACCGCAGACACTACCACAGAGTTGACACAGAGCGTGGGCATCACAGATGATACAATTCATGTGACCAATGCTGGTGCACTGTCAGCGCCTAACCTGGCGTCTAATCAGTGGGGTGTGTTGACTGTTGGTGCTGAAAGAATCATGTATCGTGAACGAGATCTGTCCAACAACACAGTCAGTGGACTACTGCGAGGCACAGCTGGCACTGCTGTAACAGCACACACCGTGGGAGCATTGGTATACAACATGGGCCTGGACAATTTACTGGCTCAACAGTATCAAAACTACATAGTACAAACTACAACACCATCTGATGGATCCACTGCGGTGTTTGGTGCTCCAAACATTACTGTAAGTACTTCCAATACAGCATGGAACAGCAACAACAGTTATTACCTTGGCGACATAGTAGTTATTGGTTACGATTCACTATCGTATGACATAGCTCCTTATGATACGGGTAGTTTTTTCCGGGCAAAAAAAGATGTTCCTCCTGGCGTGTTGATAACCAATACAGAATTTTGGCAATCTCTTGCTGCAGTAATTGAGGTATATGTGGGCGGTGCACGATTAACCACAGATCTTTATACAGTGACAGCTCAGGCACCGGTATCGGTTACCTTGTCTGCTGTGCCACCTGCGGGTGTTGATGTGACTGTGTTGGTGCGTAGAGGAACTTGGATCATATGATGGTGCTCCAAGGTTTCTCAGGGGTACAAAACAAGCTAAATAAAATATGACTGAAAAAAACCAGACAACCCAACAAACTGCCACTGAAAAAACAGCACAGCGTCCACCCAACGACACTGGAATTATTTCAGTACAAGGACACATTAGGATTTTTGATCCTCAAACCAACAAAGTATTTGTGGAGAAACGAGCATGATAATCACCCCGGGATTAGTAAAAATTAATGGTCATGTAAAAATATATGATCCCAACAACGGCAAAATTTTCTATGATGATCACAATGCTATTCATTACGAGAACATTAGTGTCTGCATGGCTCGCACACTCAGCGACAGGACGTTGACACAAGGTGGCGGGTTTATCTACAACATGGCCTTTGGCAATGGCGGTAGTGCAGTAGACCCTACTGGTGTTATAACCTATTTGCCACCCAACACGGTAGGTACCAACGCCAGTCTCTACAATCAAACCTATGCCAAGGTAGTGGATGACAACAGTGCAGCCAACCAAGATCCCGGCAACAACAAGATGACCGTGGTACACACGTCAGGTCAACCCTACACCGATATCATTGTGACTTGTTTGTTGGACTACGGAGAACCTGCAGGGCAACAGGCCTTTGACAACAGCACCAATTTCAATGGCGAATTTGTATTTGATGAACTGGGATTACAATGCAAAGTTGGCCCCAGGGCCGGCGATTTGTTGCTGATCACTCACGTGATTTTTCATCCAGTACAAAAAAGTCTAAATCGCCAGATACAAATTGATTATACGTTGAGAATTCAAACTTTAACCAATTTGAGTGCAACATAAGATAAATATAGATATATAGAGCGGAACAACAAATGTCATACACAATAACTTTAACAGACGGATCGGTATTTGGTACCATTCAAGACGGCACAATCAATACCAACAGTTCAATGACCTTGGTAGGTAAAAATTATGCCGGGTATGGAGCATTTTTAGATACCAACTTTATGCGTTTGTTGGAGAACGCTTCTAATAATACAGCTCCGCCTGCTCCAATTGCTGGACAACTTTGGTGGAACAACAGTCCCAATTTGGGTGTGTTGTCGGTCAATACCAACAATACCACCACTGGTTGGAAAACGCTGTCTGCACTGGCAGTGTCCAGCACAGCTCCCAACACATCCATCTACAACAGAACCGGCGACCTCTGGTACGATACCACAAATCAGCAGGTAAACATTTGGAATGGCACTGGCTGGTTGCTGATTGGTCCACAATTTACAGCCGGCACTGGTGTAACAGGTGCATTTGCCAACGTGATTACTGACAACAACACCTTGTCTCACAAAGTGGTTGAGTTGGTGGTCAACAGCACTGTGGTTGCAATAGTCAGCGAAGATCAGGCCTTTGTTCCACAATCAACCATACCAGGATTTTCCAGTGTGAACCCAGGCATACAATTGGCCAACTCCGTGGTTGGAGTTGGCGGTACCAGCATACCTTCATTCTGGGGACAAGGCAATGTTGGTGTAAGTGTAACCGGCAACATCACAGCCAATGTGTTTCTTGGAAACGGTAGTCAACTGACCGGTCTTGCAGCCGGATACAGCAACGCCAACGTGGTCACTTTTATGGCCAGCGGCAACAGCATGGTCATCAGTACCACTGGCAATATCAATACCACCGGCAGAATATCTGCTGCCGGCAATGTAACAAGTGGCAATGTTGTGGCCACAGGCGCAGTGTCAGCGGTTGGTAACGTAGCAGGAAATTTTATTATTGGTAACGGAGCATTTCTAACAGGAATAGCTGTGTCCAGCTCTTATGGCAATGCCAACGTGGCAGCATACTTGCCCACATTCAATGGAAACATTGGAGTAGTCAACATCACCAATGGCAGTGCCAACGCTGCTGGCAATATTGGCAATGCCACTGGATATTTTAACACAGTATTTGCCAACACTTTTACTGGAACCACTTTTACTGGAACAGCAGTGCAGGCCCAATATGCCGACGTGGCTGAACGCTTTGCTGCCGATGCTGAGTACCAAGCCGGTACCGTGGTTGAACTGGGCGGATCTGCAGAAATCACCAGATCCATGGCCGAGTTGAGCGATCGAGTATTTGGAGTTATCAGTACTCAAGCAGCCTATTTGATGAACAGCGGGTCTGGTCCCAATACAACTCACCCACCGGTTGCAATGACCGGTCGAGTTCCTGTACAATGTATAGGAGTCATACGAAAAGGCGACCGTTTGGTCAGTGCTGGCAACGGAGTTGCCAGAGCAGCACAGACCGGAGAAGCCACAGCATTCAACACCATTGGCCGATCATTGGTAGATAAACTGGATGCTGGCGCTGGCACAGTTGAAGCTATTGTGACAATCAAATAAAGGTGTAATCAGAAAAATGACATATTCTTCAGGCAATTTAATTCAAGCCAGCGACTATAATGGATTTGTAAGCAGTACAAATGCTGTATGGAATAGTCTCTACGGACAAACAGCACTGGGAACAGTCAGCACTGGCGGCACAGTATCAGCTACACAATGGGCAACTTTGTGCAGTGCTGTGACCAATGCTGCGTTACACCAAGGCACAACCAATCCTGGATTTGCCACGCCCAGTACAGGACAAACAGTGTCAATTATTAGTGCATTGGAATCAACTGTGGCTGGATTGTCTACTCTGTCCTACAACGCCTATGCAACAGGTTCTCGATACACTGGTTGGACTGGTACCAACTACCAATCCGCAACCACTAAAGGAACCACACTCTATGGTGACTGGACTTTGACTTTTACCAATACCGTTACTTTTGCCAGTGTGGCTTCTGCCAACCATTTCTTCAATGCCGGCGGCCTGATACGATTAGACATGAGCAAAACCAGCACAGGTCAACCAAATGATTCGCAATGGAACAGTTTTATCAGCACCATTGGTACTTTGTATTTGAGCAGTACCGGAGCTGCAAAAACCATCTCTGGTGCAACCTACAACGGAACAACCCGTGTGGGCGGTAGTGGCACACCCACTACGTTGGCCTCATCAACTGGATTTGCTCAACTAACTGGTACTCCAACAGTGATATTTGAAATATCACCCACCAGCTACAACTACACCAGCGACTATGTGCAGATAACCGCTGCCTGGAACAGCAGTACCTTTCAATTGACCTTTACTACTACGTGGTATCAGCAGTCGCACAGCATATACGGCTCTGCACAAACAATCATATCAGGGGGTAGTGCTACATCAGGAAGTACATTTGGTACAGCACCTGCGGTATTGTGTACCTATTACCCACCTGAATCCACATATCTTACCAACACATGGGGTACTCCTACTGTGGCTGCCACAGTCATTGGGTTTAATAACGGGGAGGATTTTGAGCTTGATATATCCACTGGCGCAGGAACAACTGTTGCACAAATAACACTTTTTCCTAATGCGTCAATAAGCAAATATGTAACTGGATCATTCTCAACCCTTGGTCCAACCGCTTGGGCAAGTCCTTTAACTGGAGGCATTGGTTCTTCATATGAATTTAGAGTAGTTATGTCTTATCTTTATCTTGCTCAAGAGGCTGGGCCTGTTGACTTTCCAACCTTTACAGTTGCTGGTGTATCTTATCCTTCAGCCACTACAACACCTTGGTACACGATTTCAAGTAACCGACTTATAGAAGCTTACTCTGGATATGGTGAATGTAATTCCACTGGCACCATAGAAATTCGCAATATTTCAACACTTGCAACAATATCCCGTGCATATACCATGTCAGCAAGAGGTGGGCCACCTTAAAGGTGTCTAATAACAGTCAAGGCGGCACCCTGGGCTACTGGTAAAAAGGCAAAATCTTTTTGTAAAAGCAGTGCCTGCTGTTTACTTTTAGACTTTTTTCTGCTATACTTGCTGTATGAATACTGACAATTTAGTTGCACACAGTCGTGCTCGATTTGATCACGAAGTAGCACGGCGTACCTTACAAGAAAAATATCAAGCCAAAATGATTTTTGCACATGCTGGAGGCATGTGGTCTGCAGGACCTGAACTGTTGACAACACTGCACGTTTGCAGTTCCAGCATGCCAATGGTAATGTTGGATTTGTATAACACGCCGGTTCAAATAGTTCCAGGCGAACTGTTTGAGTTGGCCAGTCAACGCTGGCAAGAACAAATGAATGCTTGGTTGGTCGAATATCAACAATTGACACAGACAAGATGACTCAAGGAGTTGTTATATTTGCCTACAGCAATAGTCTGATTGACTATGTGGCTATGGCCAACTGGTCAGCAAAAAACATACACAGGCACCTGCAATTGCCGGTGTGTTTGATCACAGACCAAAAAGACATACCTGACCACTATGTGTTTGATCAAGTGGTGCAAACTCAAAAGCAAGGAACAAATTCCAGATATTTTTCAGATTTTAATCGGGCTGACATCTGGTACAATCACAATCGTCTGGATGCTTATCGATTGAGTCCGTGGCAACAGACTTTGGTGCTGGATGCTGACTATGTGGTTGCATCTGACCAGTTGCTGACTCTGTTTGAAATAGATCAAGATTTTGTTGCGCACAATCGAGCACATGACATCACTGGCCTGGAAAAATTCAATGAGAACAACTATTTTGGATCAGCACGTATGCCCATGTCATGGGCCACAGTTATGCTGTATCGACAAAGTGCCACAGCCGAACTGATATTTGACTCCATGAGCATGGTACGAGATCACTGGGATCATTACAGAAATGTATTCGACATCATTGACCCAACCTATCGCAACGACTATGCACTTACCGTTGCTCAAAACATTGTTAACGGGCATGTGTTAAATTTTCCATCCATACCCTGGAGTCTGGCCACAGTGTCTACAGGACAACAATTGACACAGTTGGATCCAGACACTTATCGTGTTGACTACGTGAACAACCGCGGACAAGCACGGTGGCTCACTGTAAATCAGGATTTTCATGCCATGGGCAAAAGTTATTTAGGAGCAATCGTTGCCAATCCTTGCTGAACGCGGTTATCTAATACCGGCCATTGACACTGAATCTGTAGACTATTTGAGATGTGCAGTGCAACTTGCTCACAGCATACGAGAATGGCATCCCAATGCTAACATTTCTGTAATCACAGTGAAAAGATGCAGTGATACGGTGTTCAATCATGTGATTCCGTTGCCACACGGCAATCTTGGAGGCTATGCCAATGACTGGCAGTGCTTTGAGGTCAGTCCGTATCGGCAAACAGTCAAACTGGAAGCTGACATGATTGTAGCTTCGCCAATTGACCATTGGTGGGATCTGTTTCAACTGCGTGACGTGGTTGTTAGCCAAGGCTGTAGGAACATGTACAATCAGCCGGCCCAGTCGCGATATCATCGACAACTGTTTGATCTCAACCATCTTCCTGATGTATACAATGCCATCACCTACTGGCGATTGAGCAAAACTGCCCAGGAATTCTTTGGTCTGGTAAAAAATATATTTTCCCATTGGGACCATTACAAAAAATGCTTGACCATGCCCGAAGCAACACCATCCACTGATGTGGTATATGCAATGGCTGCTGTTTTGATGGGGCCTGAGTCAGTAACCTTACCACCCGGTTTGGGACCTACCATAGTGCATATGAAACAGCACATGATAAAGTCAGCAACTGACGACTGGACTCAGGAGTGGACTTGGGAAGCAACCCAACCCGGCCTTAGAATCAACACAGTCGCTCAATGGGGTGCTGTACATTATAATCAAAAACACTGGAACATGTATGAGTAACGAAACTGCTGAAAATTTTTGGAAAGTTTTTGAAAATTGGGTCATACCAGATCCAATTGCTCCAATTCGCCGACTGTACTACGACGACCAAGGACATCCGTTATTTTACTCAGCTGAAGATCTGCCCGGTAAGTATATTGATCTGGATCCTGTTACCTACATGGAATCATCAATGCTGGTGCAAGTGGTCAATGGTCGACTGAAAAAACTTTATGCACTCAGTGGCATAAAGAAGTTGGTGCCCAACACTGATACTGGAGTCAGCTGTAGCCCAGCTGATGTTTGTATTATAGTAGATACAAACCAACCACATACCAAATGGAACTTAAAAAATTATGACACAGATTGACATAGCCGACTTAGACTGCATTTACCTGAGTTACGACGAACCCAACAAAGAAACCCATTGGGTCAAAATTAAAAATATGATCCCATGGGCTCAGCGTGTGGATGGCATCAAAGGGTCAGATTCTGCCCACAAGGCTGCCGCTGCGGCCAGCACCACTGAAAGATTTATTTTGATTGACGGCGACAACCTGCCAGACGAACAGTTTTTTAATCTCAGTCTGACCTTTCCGGATGCGTCTTACGAGTCGTTGGTGTTTCGTTGGCGAGCCAAAAATCACATCAACGGACTCATGTATGGCAATGGCGGTCTCAGCAGTTGGACACGCAAATTTGTGTACAACATGCGCACTCACGAAAATTCAGACGGCTCTGCGGAAAACGATGTGGAGTTTTGTTTTTATCCCAATTACTGGCCCATGCACGATTGTTATTCAACCACTTATCCTAACGCAACGCCGTTTCAGGCCTGGCGTGCTGGGTTTAGAGAAGGTGTCAAAATGTGTCTGAACCAAGGGCGCAAGCCTGTCCTGTCTGACTTCAAGCAACAGGTACATCAACGCAATTTAGATCACTTGACCATATGGCACAATGTAGGACGTGATGTTGAAAATGGTATCTGGGCCATTGCCGGCAGCCGTATGGGCACTTACATGACCATGTTGACCGAATGGGATTATCGTCAGGTACAGGACTTTGATGCACTGGCACAGATATTCAACACTGTGGATGGGCACAACCCTGAAATTGTTGCTGGGCGAGTGGCCGAAGATCTACACAGGCAACTGGACCTGCCGATCACTGTGATGGATGCATCGTCAAGTAAATTTTTCAAACATCACTATCGCAGCAATTGGCACAATCGTGGTGTCATGGTCAGAGAAATTGATTTTGCTCAAGGACAAATACCTGGGCATCTGAAAACACAGACAGGATCACTGTGACTACAAATAACAAAGGCGATCAGGTTGATTCTGATTTCAAATCACAATTTTTAAGCAATGCTGAGCAGATGCAACAGACTCTTGGACCTGGTCTGTGCCTGGCCAAATGGAAACAGGTAAGTCTGCACCTGACAACCGGGCTGAACAATAGTTGTTATCACCCGCCCTTGCATCCTATTCCAGCAGAGCTATTGACTGACAATCCATCGGCATTGCACAACACTCCCTACAAGAAACAACAACGCAAGATCATGCTGAAGCAAGAACGTCCAGCCGAGTGCAGTTATTGTTGGACCATGGAAGACAACAACAAATTGTCAGATAGACACTATAGATCTGGCGAGCCCTGGGCAGCCAAGGACCTTGGCATAATAGTAAATTCAAACGGAGATGAAGATGTTGTTCCCAGTTATGTCGAAGTCAATTTTAATCATGCCTGCAATTTGTCTTGTAGTTATTGTAGTCCACAATTTAGTAGTTCCTGGGCACAAGAGGTGGAACGTTGGGGAGCCTATCCTACATCAAATCCTCACAATGATCCTGGCCATTTTGTGGGTCGTAATCGTCCTATTCCTGCAAGAGAAGACAATCCTTATGTCGACGCTTTTTGGCAGTGGTGGCCCACTTTATATCCCGAGCTTGAACATTTTCGCATGACCGGTGGGGAGCCGTTGCTGGATCGAAACACCTATCGAGTGTTTGACTATGTGTTGGCCAATCCCAAGCCCAATCTGCATCTAAATGTGACCAGCAATTTCAGTGTGGATGAACGGTCGTGGCAGCGATACAAAGGGTATGTAAAACAATTGTGTGAAGGTGAACAGATTGAACACTTTATGCAATATGTGAGCCTGGACTCATGGAGCTTGCAGGCCGAATACATACGCCACGGTCTGGGCTTTGATCTTTTGTGGGATCGTGTCAATCAATTCTTGACTGAGATTCCAGGTCGCAACAGCATTACATTCATAGTGACCATGAACAATCTTTCAGTAACCGGGTTGGGCAGTTTGATGGCGGGCATACTGGGACTCAGAAAACTCTACAGCAACACCTATCAACGAGTATGGTTTGATACTCCGGTGCTGAGACAACCTGCCTGGCAGAGTTTACAACTGTTGCCAGAAAGTTATTGTGATCAACTGGAACAGTTATGGGTCTGGATGATGAAACAGATTGAAACAACCGAAACTCGATTCCAAGGATTCAAGGATTACGAGATTGAACGCATGGATCGAGACATTGCCTGGATGCGAGACGGCCAAAAATTAGATACACAATACCTAAACAAAAACAAAGCAGACTTCTACAGATTTTTTAGTGAGCATGATCGCAGACGCAACACTGATTTTTTAAAGACTTTTCCTGAAATGTCCGCCTGGTGGGCAGAATGCAAATATCATGCTCAACAATCGTAGTCCTTGCTCAATTCTTTGCAACCTGTTATAATGCATGTAAATACAAACAGTTGTACCAACTTTAAACAAACACTCATGAACGATTTAGAATTTCGACAGCAGGTATTACACACCAAAAGCGCCAGCTTTTGTGCGGCCAAATGGTACAATGCCACTATCTGGTTGGGATCTGGTCAGACCACCAGTTGCCATCATCCCCTGCCACATGCAATAGATCCTGCGGCCATACAGACCAATCCCAGTGCCTTACACAACACGCCACGTAAAAAACAAGAACGAGCACAGATGCAACAGGGCGAAAGACCTGCTGGTTGCGAGTACTGTTGGAAAATAGAAGACATTGGTCGAGACAACATCAGTGACCGAGTGTACAAAAGCAAAATTTACACTCAGGCTGAATTGGAACTGGCCTTTGTTGCGCCACCTGACGCAGATGTCAATCTGCGTACTTTGGAAATTGCGTTTGATCGCACCTGTCAATTTGCTTGTAGCTATTGCAATCCAGCTTTCAGCAGTACCTGGGTTCGAGACATACGACAAAACGGTCCCTATACCGGACTGATATCAGACGGCCGTAATCATTTTACTCACAGTCACGACAGCAGTCAACTGTATCGTTATGGCGAAACCAATCCTTATGTGGAAGCGTTCTTTGCCTGGTGGGAGTCTGACCTGCATCGCACACTACAAGAACTACGCATCACCGGCGGCGAGCCCCTGATGTCAGGAGATACCTGGAAGTTGTTGGACTGGTTCAAACACAATCCTGGTCGTAGTCAAACAAGATTGGCCATCAACAGCAATTTAGGATCAGGAATAGATCTGGATCGACTGCTGACAGCAACTCAAGATATACCGTTGGATCTATACACCAGCATGGAAAGTGTGGGTCCACAGGCCGAATACATACGCGATGGCTTGGACTATTCGGCCTGGGTACAAAACATGATAAAATTGATACACAGTGGTCAGTTGCGTGGACTGCATGTCATGTGTACCATCAATGCCTTGTGTCTGGAAAAATTACCAGACCTGCTGACAGTGTTCATGCGTTGGAAACAGGATTACGGTGCTGACTTTCCCAATTTTACTTTGAACATCCTGCGTTTCCCCAGCTTTCAAAGTGCCTTGGTATTGCCAGTGTCCATACGCAACCAACACAAAAATCAACTGCAACAGTGGCTGGACCAGTGGGGCACAGATCCCATGTTGCACGAACACGAACGCAATCATGTGCAAAGATTGATAGATTACTTGGATGTGGTTAAAACTCCACACAGCGACGCATTTGATTCGGCAAGTTTGTTGAATGACTTCCGTCAGTTCTACGCTCAGTACGACCAACGACGCGGAAGAAATTTTGCCGCCACTTTCCCCAAATTAAAAAGCTGGTATGACACAATATAATTACAACTCAACTGATTTAGTGCGCCCAACCAATCTGACAACACAAGAAGAATTTTTGTTAAAAGACAGCAAGACATTTTGCATGTATCCGTGGATACACTTGCATGCCTATCCCACCGGGGAGTTGCATCCTTGTTGTCATGCAGAATGGAAAGAAACTCCATTGGGCAATGCACACAACAGCACACTACAAGAAGTTTGGAACAGCAATGGCATGCAACAACTACGCAAAGACATGTTGACCGAAACACCCAATCCGTCCTGTACACGTTGCTATGAACAAGAAACATCAGGATTTTTTTCAGGAAGAAAATCAGCCAACAAACACCACGGGCATAAAATTCACTTTGTAAAAGAAACCAGTGACACTGGACACTTTGAACGTTTTGAAATGTCCTATTGGGATATAAGATTCAGTAATTTGTGCAATTTACGTTGTCGTACCTGCGGACCTACTTTTAGCAGTCAATGGCATCAGGATCAAGTTGCAATGGTAGGCCCGGATTGGGGAGCCAATAACAAAGTATTGAACTATGCTGGTCGTAGCAAAACCGACATGTGGGAGCAACTTATACCACACCTGGACCATGTAGAAAAAATCTATTTTGCCGGCGGCGAGCCATTGATCATGGACGAACATTACAACATCCTGGACGAACTTGACCGTCGAGGACGTTTTGATGTTCGACTGATATACAACACCAATTTTACCGAAATAAAATTAAAAGATCGTACAGTGTTTGATTACTGGAAACGATTCAACAGTGTGTCAGTTGGAGCAAGCCTGGATGCCATGGGCCCGCGAGCCGAGTACATACGTAAAGGAACTGATTGGGATCAGATCGAACGCAATCGAGAAAATATGCTGGAGATATGTCCTGAAGTTGATTTTTATATCAGTCCCACATTGAGCATAATGAATGCCTGGCACCTGCCAGATTTTCATCGTGACTGGGTAAACAAAGGATATATTCAACCCAAGGATCTCAATGTAAATATCTTGCAAGACGGCAACCAATTCAGAATAGACATTGCACCTGCCCTGTACAAAGCAAAACTGTCTGAAAAGTTCAATAAACACATTGAATGGTTACGTCCCCTGGACTCGTTGCAACGTGCCACAACAGGATTTGAAAGTGCTGTGAAATTTATGACAGCCACTGACAACTCAGAGTTGATACCTAAATTTTGGGAAAGAACCCGTGCGCTTGACAAGATCAGAAACGAAAATATCCTGGATGTTATTCCTGAATTGGCTGACCTAATTAACTATGAGTAATACCTTATGCATGGCACCGTGGACTCACACCTATCTGAGTCCCCAGACCGAACGACGACTTTGCTGTGCAAGTCGTGAGCCAGCGCAAAACTTTGAGCAATACATAGATACCACGCTGGGCACTGGACGTTATATTCCAATCACCCTGGAACAGCACTGGAACAGTGAACACATGAGGTCGGTACGTCGTCGCATGATGGCCGGCGAAACCTTGCCCGAGTGCGATGTGTGCAACAGCAAGTTGTTGAACACTGATGTGTACCGTAGTTATTTCAATCGCTTGTTTGGACACCTGCGTGATCAAATTGCTCAGACCACAGATGCCACTGGCAGAACTACCATGTTGCCAGTCTCGTGGGATTATAGATTCAGCAATCTCTGCAATTTCAAATGTCGCATGTGTGGAGACATGCTGAGCAGCAGTTGGGAAACAGAACAACGACAGCACGGCATGATTGACTGGACCAACCCAAAAAACAACTGGATGATTCCCGAAGTAAAACAACAGATCACACAGTTTCAAGACACGCAGATTGAAGCAGAATTTGCCGAAGCAGTAGAACAACACAGAGTAGAAGAAATATACTGGGTGGGAGGAGAACCACTCATGTATGAACAGCACTGGCGCTACATGGCCAGAATAATTGAATTGGGAGATGGTCCACGTGTTTATGTTAGATATAATACTAATCTTAGTCGGGTTAATTATGGCGGCTGGAATCTTTATCGGGATATTTTGTCTGGTGTCAGAGACTGGCAAATCTGTGCCAGCCTTGACGGAACAGGCCCAACCGGCGAATACATACGCACAGGACTTGATTACTCGGCTTGGCTTGCAAACTTCCAGCAAGGAGTTGCCCTGGCACGACACCCAAGACAAATGCGAATAGACTTTACTTTGACCTTGCCTGGCATGTTTGAAGTAGGCAACATCACACAGTTGGCACAGCAGTTGGGTGTTGATGTTTTGGCCAAGGTGGTATTTTCGTTTACGCCAGACATTGTGATGAGCCCTTTGGCCTTGCCCAGATCCTTGCTGGATCCTTGGCTGGACCAACTGATTGCCGGCACGTCAGGGGCCATGCAGGCGGTCTTGACGCAGTTAAAAACTCGTCCCACTTTTGAAGAACAATGGCCTGACACTTATCAATCTGGACTGGTACGTGGCAAAAAGAGAATATTGCAACT
>Ga0136644_10002551_pt1 | contig 13850 bp, 14 predicted proteins | sample C_130820_EF_Meta_FD_94780 | JGI IMG/M metagenome (GOLD analysis project Ga0136644, IMG submission 94780) | Freshwater microbial communities from Lake Croche, Canada to study carbon cycling - C_130820_EF_MetaG (v2) (version 2) | ecosystem: Environmental > Aquatic > Freshwater > Lake | place... | reverse complement strand
GACCTTTCTCTTATCTAATTCATTGAACGCGAGGTTCCGAGCAATAGTAAAAAGCCAGGTCGAGAAACTGGCACCAAGGGCAGGATCAAAAGATGACAATGATTTATAAGCTCGTAGAAACGCTTCTTGAGCGATTTCTGCCACCTGCTGCCTATCATAAATCAATGTTCCCAAGATTTTGAAGATTGGCTTTTGATAGCGCAGAACCAAAAATCGAAAGGCATTCTTGTTCCCACTCAGAGTCTGTTGTACTAGAAAATTATCATCCACGTAGTTCACCCCAAGTACATAACTTATATGGGCTTACAGGTCAGGCTCGAAAAGGTTCCCCAAAAGACGAAAAAAGTAGATTTTATTTGTTCCCGCCCGTGCGGGAACAATGCCTATAGCAGGGCGGGAACAAACGGCAACAATTTGACTCCCCTAGCAAAATCAGGCACTTAACTCAAAATTGTACTCGGAAACTGCGGCTCTAAGTTCCTCGCAGTGAGTACGCCACTTACAAAATATCGGTTCAAATAGCCATCAACGCCCCCCTAGGCCAATTGGCTTTTCACTCAAAACCCCATAAAAGGACAATTAACCTCGGTAATTTACTATCTATATTATATCTAGGTATTATCTATGTTATACTTCGATTGGGATGAAGCGAAAAACAGGGCAAATAACAGGAAACATGGAATTTGGTTCGAAGAGGCTCTCCAGGTCTTTGACGACATAGGAGCCATTTTATTCTTCGATGAATCGCATTCCACAAAAGAGGATCGCTTCATCCTACTTGGCATAAGTGCATCATCCCGAGTTTAAATTGTCGTCTATTGGGAAAGAGAAAAAGGTTCAGCAGTTCGAATTGTTTCAGCTCGCTCAGCTACCCCTAAAGAGGTAAAACGTTATGAAGAAGGAATATAACTTTTCGAAAATGAAAGCGGTTAAAAACCCCCATGCCTCGAAAAAGAAGGCTATAGGGATTAACCTGAGTTACACAGTCATCAACTACTTTAAGAAGCTTTCGGATGACTCCGGTATCCCCTACCAGACTTTAATAGATCTTTACCTGTTGGATTGTGTTAAACAAAAGAGAAAACCCAAATTCGATTGGGCAGCTTAGCAACCCTGGTAACTCCGTTATTAGAAGACTGCAAGCGGGCCCAACCCGTAGAAATAACACTGGCCTTCCAGTTGCAATTATCCCATCAAGATTTACAGGAGGTTTCTTATGAAAAATTTAGTCATTACCTATTTTCTTTTGCTACTACTCGTCCTAGCCAATCGAGCCACTCTGGCCCAAGATGAAGTTGATTTTGATTCTCTCATTCCCGCGGATGAACTGGCCGCACAACTGGGGCAAAATGAAACACTAAAAGACAACAACGAGGACCTAAATCCGAAACTAGAAACCGAAGAGCCTGACTTAAATTCACCTCAAGGTTTCCACCATCCCTTTTGGCCTAGATACTATCCCTATCCGGTGATGCCTTATGTTCCAGTTCCCTACCCTCATCCCTATCCCGTTCCTGTTCCTTTCACTCCGGTCTATAGAGCTGTAACCTGCTATGCGAGCGATATGTACGGTTATACTTGGTCAGCTTGGAGTTACGACGTGTATGCGGCCCAACGGATGGCTATCAACCAATGCTTCACTTACAGCAATCAGGGCTGCTATGCGAGAGGGTGTAACTAACCACACCTCATTTAAAAAGGCTGGCTATCTATCTCCTCATAGGTGCGCCAGTCATAACTTTTTTGGTCAAAACCATGTCCTTGGAGCCACTCTACGAGCTGCTTCAGAGTTTTGAGGGTTAAACCAGGTTTACCGCGGGGGGTAACTTTGAGTTTTCCTTGTTTAGAACGTTCAATGAGAACTCTTAAAGGCTCATCGTGAGAAAAATCGATCTCTAACTCCACGGCATCGGGACTTTGCCTTTTTTGTTTTGCTTCGGTGGTTTGTATGACCTGTTCTAGATCCACTGAAGGCTCCTGTTGCAGTGATTGTTCAAGAACGCGAGCCCCTTCCTCTTGATTTTTCTGGTCTTGATAATCTTTGATCGCTTGCCCCAGTTGCCCTTTTTGATAAAGACCCCTCACTGAATCCAATTTTTCAGCCATAGTTCCAACGTTTTCTAGAAATTTTTCGGTCGTTTGAGTATTGCGAATGCTAACCTTGATATTAGGATTGAGGCGAGTCGAGCGTTTGATCAAAGATTCCATCTCCCTTGCCGCATCTAAGGGACGGGCTTCGGCACCATAAAAGGCCTCATGAAGCCGGGCGTGATTCACCCCTTCTTTTAATGCCAACTGCATGCTATTGAGATCGAAATTAGCATCGAAACGAAAGTTGTGTGTTGTCGTAAACTTTTTAAACCGTTCAAGCTGCGCGGGGGTAAGCGTTTCTTTAATTTTGATCGGCTCCTTGGTTCCCTCCAAAGAGACCTCCCCATCTGTATACGTGAATTTTAACTTGCCTGAACCATCCAACCATTCCTTGCCCACGGCAGAGACGCCCTTTGAGGGAACCATTTTCTCCCTGTTCGCAACTTGCGTTTCAGTGATCAGCCGATCCAACAGAGAAGAGCACACCTCTGAGCTAGATTGGGCAAAAGCCGCAACACTCACTAGTTGCGAGAGAAGAGCAAATTTCCATTTGCGCATATTCCAGCCTTTTCTTTGTCTAGCCAAACAACGCTTTGAGGAGTTAATACCTTTTTCCAGGCCTCGATTTCGCTAGGACTCAATTCCGATTTTGAACTTGCCTCTGCAAAAATAAAATCGACCGGCCCCTGATTCCAAGAGGAAATACTTTCAGAGCCTAAGCTATTGAGGAACCTGACGTTATCGGCGGAAAAAAGAGTTACATTTTTCTTAAATTCTGCAACTTCATCGGTTTTGTTTTCCGTTTGCGAACTATCCACGACAATAATTTCCGAACCCGAAATGGCTGCAGCTCTCGACGCAAACACAACTCCACGACCTTTTGTATTTCCCAGTGCGACAACTTTTGAGTTCGGCTTTAATGAGGAAACTAATTTGATAAAAAGCTCAGCACATTCCTTTGCAGAAAATCCGGCATCTATTTTAGGCAGTACGAATTCAAGAAATTCAATCATTCGTCGCCACTCTTTAGAGTCCTGCCCCTTTGGCCGGGCCATTATCAATTTCTCAAAAGTCTCGCTGCCAAATTCACTGTAAGAATCTTTTTTATTTCCGGAAACTCGGAAGGGCCTTAAGAGAGGTTGCAATATTTTCTTAACGATCTCTTTTAAATGACATTGTATTTCTAGAAAAACCTCGCGACCCCAGACTTTGAAATCGGTCTTAATCACAAACTCTTTCCATCTATCACTTGTGAGCATCTCTTTGGGCCAAGTTTTGTCCATGAGAACCGTCTTAAAAGACATGTCTCTTCCGAAGAGGTCTTTACGAGACTGCATAGCCTGTTCAATGTTTTTGGGGTCTTTAAACTCGGCAGTATTGTTTTCTTGATGGCTATAGGCTTTTATCTTTTGAATAATCTGATCCACAGTCATCAAATAAGAAAAATGCCACCCACAGGGAAACGGTGTCGTGATAGCGGCCGGAGAGCAACGAATCTCATTGCCCGAAACATCGCCGCCAAGAAAGACTTTAGCTTTAATGAGTTTAGCCAAAGCCCACGGATGATCGATCAACTCCAAATTCACAAAGTAATAAAACATTCGCAGCCAAACACCGATCAGATTTTCATTTTGCATCCTATTGAGCAGATAATCCCAACAATGACGACTGATAATCTCATCCACATCACTCAGATACAAAATATCATCGGGTTGATATGCCACAGCCGAAAAAGCCGCTTGGCGCTGAATGAATTCGTTGTCCCAGGCCGATCCTGGATTAGCTCGAAGCGGAACATCCACAACAAGAATTTTGTGGGCATATTTCACAAATCGGGGATCTGCCTTTAAAAAATGGAGTGGCTTGCTCACCCCAGAGAAAGTTCGATCAGCCTGTATCAAAACAAAGAAATCAACGAAGGGGTCGTGTTCAGCGAGTCTGACCGAAAGCAGGTCGAACTCGTTAAAAAACATGAAAGCGTCATAAACCGCCATCGCTCCCCCTCCTTTTGAGCAGATTAATAACTTTATCTAGATTAGATAAAAAGTTGGAGTGATGTTTCTTTCCCATGGATTTAGGCCCAGTTTGCAAATCGCCCCTTTGCCGAAGCTCGGAAAGAAGCTCTCTCATTGAAAGCGCTTCGCCAATGTTGTTCTCGTCCAAAATCTTTCCTCTGGGGTCGATAGCCAGGGCACCGGCTTTAATACATCGATCCGCCAGTAAAATATCATTGGTAATCACGAGATCGTTTTTGTTAACGTTAGAAGATATCCAATTATCTACTGCATCAAACGTTTTTTCAACAATCACGGGAACAATAGTTTCAGATTTGGGAACCCATTTGGGGTGGTTTGATACCACATAGACCTTTAACCCGCACCTTTGAGCGACTTTGAAAACCGATTCTTTGACCGGACAAGCATCGGCATCCACGAAGATTTCCATGATTTAAGGTCTAATCTCTTTCGAAGATATTTTGATACCCTCTACTTTTTAACTCTTCATAGAGTTTTAAAGGAGAGGATCCCGGTTTCCCTTCGTATTTTTGATACCAGGGGTTCCAGTACTTATTATCAAAGTGCATCTCTGTGGGTTCCACTTTAAGAAGTTTCGCTATTAATTCGGCGCAATATATTTTTTCGTCGCTCCAATCAAATTCAGAATCAAACGGTTTTCCTAAAAACTTTTGAATCTGATTCAAATATTCTTCATTCTCATCTTCCGAGGCCAAAATCTCCTGAACTTCACCAAAGGCGTTTAACGTTTTTCGATCAATTAATTCTACCCCTCGGTTAGGGTGAGCATGGAGCCACCGGTTTCCGACAGCAATGGCAACATGGGCGTAATAAAAATCGGGCTCTAGCTGCACCATTGTCCCCGACTTATCCTTTAGTTCAAGCCAAGCAACTCGGGTTTGAGCAGTGGCCAGAGAGGAAAAATTGAGCCCAACCCAAAGCATAAAAAGAATGCGATTTCGAAGTTTATTTTTCATGAAGAGAAAGAAAACCATAGCTTAGCCATGTTGTCTACTCCTCCATTTCTCTCAGCTCGGGAAACCCCCAAGCCCAAAGTACCGCCACCACAATCGAGCCAATTCCCCCAAGAACCACAGAAGGGATCACACCAAACCAACTCGCAGTCACACCACTCTCAAACTCGCCAAGCTCGTTTGAAGCACTAATAAAAATAGAATTCACAGCACTCACCCGGCCGCGCATTGAAGGCGGAGTCGCCGCTTGAACTAATGTCATGCGAATCACAACGCTTACCATGTCGCTCGCTCCGGCGATAAAAAGCATCAAGCAAGACAACCAGGCCAGTTTTGAAAAGCCGAAACCTATCGTTGAAAAACCAAACAGAATGACATGTACGAACAACCAATACCCTGCTTTTGTTTTTATCGGCCGGCGAGCCAAAATCAGACTCGTCACAATCGCTCCGATAGCAGGAGAGGCCCTGAGCAATCCTAGACCTGTCGGGCCCACGTGGAGAATATCCGACGCATAAGCAGGCAAAAGAGCTGTGGCCCCACCAAAAAGAACGGCAAAAAGATCCAAAGAGATACAGCCTAAGATCCTTTTATTTTTTCTTACGTAATCTACCCCAGAAAACAGATTTGCGATGGACAGTTTTTCTTGGATCTTCTCGTGGCTAGTTGATTTAACCTTCGATAAGAGGGCCACGCCAAGCAAGGAACTCAGTGCGCAAGTAGCATAAACCCAAGTGGCTCCTCCTAAAAAACCATAAAGGAATCCTCCCAGCAAAGGGCCGGAAACTGTCGAGATTTGCCAAATGGTCGCCGATAAAGCCACTCCTCTTTTTAGCTCATTCTCTGGAACAACTTGGGTCACAAAAGCATGGGCAGCAGGATTGCTAAAAGCTCTGATGGTTCCCTGGGCAAACAAAAGAACCAAGAATAATGTTAGATTTATGGTTCCTGCAGCTGTAGCTACCGCCATAGCCAGCACAGTGGCAGCCCAAATGAAGTAGGCGATCGATAAGATCTTCTTCCGCTCAAATCTATCCGCCATCTGTCCACCTAAAAGTGACAAGGTTAGCATAGGGATAAACTGAGCGAGTCCCACCCAACCCAAATCGAGCGGATTTTTTCTAATCTCATAAACTTGCCATCCCACGGCAAGAGCCTCAATCTGATAAGCTATCGTCGTCAGAAATCTTGAAACTAAATAAATTTGTAGAGAAGACATACTAGGAAATCCAGCCTATCTTAATCGCACTCAAAGTAGATACTGTCACTAAAATCCAGAGTACAAGTCCCTGCACAAGCGGTTTAACTCCTACCTGTTTTAGTGATGATAGAGGACAATTACTCCCTATCAAAAAGAGGGTCATGACCAAAAATCTCTTCGCAACCCAGTTAATAAAAGCCCCAGCCACTTGGGCCTGGGGGATATAAGTGACTAAAGCTGCCATGGCCAAAAAGCCTAAAATGAACCAGGGCTTTTTGATGGAATTTGTTCCCTGCTCCTTCGAGTTAAACCTTTGGAACATCGCAAACGCGAGAGCGACTGGAATGATCCAGAGTGCCCGAGTCAGCTTAACGGTAGTTGCAACCTCTAAAGCTTTTGGACCAAATTGAACAGCGCTACCCACAACAGAGCTTGTGTCATGAATCGCCAAAGCGCTGAACACCCCAAATTGAGTCTCGGTAAGATCGAAATGATGACCTAGCCATGGAAAAAGGAATAATGCGGTTGCATTTAGCATGAATACAGTTACCAAGCTGACCGAAACATCCTCGGACCTTGCACGGATCACTGGAGCCACGGCTGCAATAGCACTCCCTCCGCAGATGGCAGTTCCCACACTAATCAAAATAGAACTTTCTCGATTGGTTTTTAGTATTTTCCCTAAAGTCCACCCCACTAAAAGTGAGGCAGAGATTCCGACCACCGTGTACAAAAATCCTTCTGCCCCCACTTTAAACACGATATTTAAGTTCATCCCAGCGCCTAACCCCACCACTGAATAGGCTAAAAGTTTAGGTGCCCATTTTTTGGTTTGCTGAAACCAAGGATTACCAAAAACTAGAGCCGCAAAAAGACCAGCAAAAAGAGCCTGGGCTGAAGAGACTAATGGGTGCAACGAACCCAATGCAAGAATAGGAAAAACAATTCTCCAAACTTTTTCTTTCGATGTCATTCTTTAACCTTTCCTCATTCTTTTTGCTGAGGAAATAATACTTAAGGTCCCATGACTAATTAGAGAGGCAACCATCAATGGGAAAATAGCTTGATGCCGATCGGTCATTTCCATCACAATCACCCATGCGGTAAAGGGGGCACGGACGATAGCGCTTAGAAAAGCGGCCATTCCAACTAAGACCATTAAACTGTGATTCGGATAATCAACGGCTGTGGACAATAACGAGCCAATAGTCGCTCCCAGAGCTAGAGACGGGGCCAAAAACCCTCCTGAACAACCACTTAAATGAGACGCAATGGTTCCTAAAAACCGAGAAACAAACAAAGAATAATTCGCTCTTTCGCCTCTCATCAGAAGGGTCTCTATGACATTCATGCCCCCGCCAATAGACGCTGAATTGATAAAGTTAGCAATAGAAGCCATCACTAACCCGACCACGATAGAAAATTTTAATCTATGGTGAAAAAACCGAGGCAATTTGTGCTGCCAATCTACTTTGAGTAATCGATTAAAAGGATAAGCTAAAATACCACAGATTAACCCCACAAGAATCGCCCAAGGGATTGCACTGAGGGTGACCAGCCCTATCTTGGGATACCCAAAGTAAAGATATTTCCCGGAAATCCATTGAGCCACCATTCCACCGATAATAGCCGAGGTCAAAACAACCGTTTTAAATTGATGAAAATGTTGCTGGGCCAACTCTTCAAGAACGAAAACAACCCCCGCCAATGGGGCATTAAAAGCCGCAGCAACGCCAGCTGCACCCCCAGCTAAAATCCACGAGCGGTGTTCATTGGAGGGCCAAATTCTGGAAAGTTTTTTCCCTGTGAAATAAAAAAGACAAGCAGCAATTTGAACCACTGGCCCCTCCCTCCCCAGGGAACCAGCACCCAAAACCGTTAAAAGTGAACTTAGAACCACGACTCCACATACTTTTAAACTTAGAAAATAATCAATCTCAGTTCGGTTGTCGGAATTTTCAATTTTTAGCGCCTTTATAACCTGGGGGATTCCAGTTCCGCCTGCCCCTGGAGCATATTTCTCTACGACCCAAGTGGCTAAGAAAAAACAGATCGGGGAGGTCACAAACAGCCAGTGCGGCGAACGATTAAAAAACTCCTTTACAAATGTCATACAATTTCCAAACAGCTCCGAATAGACAACAGCCCCGACTCCCACCACCGCCGCGCCAATCCAATAGGGGACGCCTTGAAAATAGGGTTTGTCTTTTAGAACTGACAAAACACGTTGCTTCATGGCTCGAATTGTAACGTGAACGCTCCCGTTAGGATAGAGCCAAAACTCTTTTACTTTACGAAGCCGTTCGACTTGTGCATAATTTTTTCATGAATACAAACACACAAAAATCATTGACCCATTTCTTCTCGTTTGCATTGTTGTTTTCGAGTTTAATCAGTTTCAATCTTTTGGCTGACACTGCTCAGAAACCTGCAGCTTGCAAAAAAGAAAAGGACGTAACAACTTTAGTAAAAAAAGACCTCAAAACTGGCAAAGGCGAAGAGGCTAAAGCCGGATCTTCGGTGACCGTTCATTATACTGGTTGTTTAACTAACGGAACCAAGTTTGATTCTTCTTTAGACCACGGCTCACCTTTTACTTTCAACTTAGGTCAAGGCCAAGTGATTCAGGGCTGGGACAAAGGGGTGGAAGGAATGAAAGTGGGAGGGAAACGAAAACTGATTATCCCCGCTGACATGGGTTACGGAGCAGCTGGGGCGGGTGGTGTGATTCCTCCTAATTCAACTCTAGTGTTTGAAGTCGAACTACTTAAAGTGAACAATTAAAAATTAAGATTATCGGTGGGGAAGGAAATTTCCCCACCATAGTTTCTCAACTCGACTTTTTCCCCACACCTCGTCGATGGACTTAAACCGAACCGCTTCTGGAAAGGGCTCGTATTCGAGTCTTGCTGAATATCTGCCAAAATGATGAATATAAACTTCCAGAACAACCTGCGGCAGGGGAAAGTTGGGATCTTTTTCGTGTAAACTCGCAGCTGACAAATAAAGATGCCAATCAGCGGCTTGAATTTCGGGATCCCACAAAGGGCCTAAGGTTTTGGGGAGATCCCTGTGACAGATGACCGAATCTCCTTTAATTCCATTCATTGTTTTCGTATTAGCCTTAGTCGGATTTACAAAGGGATCCAAAGAGCCATACATCAACTTCAAAGATTTCCACAAACGTTGCTCCTCGCTCGTCCTAAAGAGACACTTCCAAACCTTCGAAACAAACAGTGCTCTTTTCCACTTGGATTTAAGTTGCTGGGAACGTTTTTGGGTTGGCTGAGCCTCCTGGCCACTCGGACTCAAAATTAAAAGAGGATTTTGCTCGAGCAAATCTTTAAAAGGTAATTCCCATCCTTTGGGCATCCAAATGTCATTATTCAAAAAACACAGAATTTCATTTCGCGCCCATTGCATCCCCTGGATCTGACTGGCTGGATAGGATTGATTAAACTCATTTCTTACGTAAACAACATTTTGGTTCTGATTTGTATTTTTTGTCGCGAGTTCTGAGAAAAACTTCTCAGAACCGTCTGTGGAATGGTTATCAATCACGATGAGTTCAAAAGGGGTTGTGGTCTGACTAGAAAGAGCTTCCCAGTAGAGACGATTCATGGGCAGCCCATTGTGGATGGCGGTAATGATCGAAAGTGCCTTCATGAAGTTGGTTTCCCATACGTAGTAAAAGCTGACAAGACTAAAAACTGGAGATTTTCCTTTTCGACCCATCCAGAAATCGGTAACGTGAGCCCCTAATGAAAGAACTTAGTCGCTGGTTTGAAAAGATCGCTCGCCCACTGCCTTGGCGAGAAAACCATGACCCTTATCGTATTTGGGTCTCTGAAATCATGCTTCAACAGACTCAGGTGGATACTGTTTTAGGCTATTACTCCCGTTTCTTAAACCGCTTTCCAAGCTTAAAATCCCTAGCAGAATCTAAAGAACAGGACGTACTTACACTTTGGTCTGGATTAGGTTATTACCGAAGGGCCAAAAACCTTAGGGCTGGAGCTCAGTATATAATGGCCCAGGGGGGCTATTTCCCAAAAACACGAGAAGAAATATTAAAAGTGCCGGGCATAGGGCCCTATACTGCGGGAGCCATTTTAAGTATCGCTTTTAATCTCCCCGAGCCTCTAGTAGACGGAAATGTAAACAGAGTTTTTGCGAGGTATTTTGGAGTTAAGGATCCGATTCAGAAAGGAACCACCCAGAAACTTTTTTGGTCTAAGGCATCAGAACTGGTAAAAAAATCTGATTCCCCCCGAATTCACAACCAAGCCTTGATGGAACTAGGGTCGTTGGTTTGTAAAAAGGGAACCCCTCTTTGCGAGCGTTGTCCCATCGCCAAAAACTGTGCGGCCTTCAAAAATAATCTCCAACTAGAACTTCCGGTTTCACTCCCTAGAAAAGCGACCCAGGAGGTTCATTGGATTGGATTGGTTTTTGTCAAAAAAGTCCCCCGGGGCAAAGATCTCTTTTTTGTCAAACAGAACATTGGGACCTCTTGGTGGGATGGGCTTTGGGATTTCCCTATCCTCGAAAAGCCTTTAAATATCGACTGGGACAAAGCTGCGAATCTAGTGAGCCAAAAAATGGGACAAAAACTAAAAATCACACCCCTTAACCATGCGCAGCATTCGGTCACTCATCACCGCATTCAAGTAGCCCCATTTATCGTCGAGAAAAAAGTAAGAAAACCGATGGGCCATTCGGGCCGTTGGCTCTCTGTAGAGGAGATTGGAGAGTTACCTCTATCCTCCCTTGCGAAAAAGATTTTTCGGCAGTTGCCCTTGTGCTAGTATTTTTCTATGCGAATCCTTTACCTAACAATCTTTGTTGCTGTGACTTCGATGGGGGCTGTAGGACCCTCTCTTTCAATTCCTAGAGATGCCTCTCACCGATTTCTTAGCGAAGGGATTTTTGATGGAGGAAAAGCGGTACGAGCCAATGTCGAGAACTTAAGATTTTCTAAACACAACAAAGAAGGATTTGAACGCTGGGTCTTTGACTTTTCCGATTCAACTACCGGAACGACCGGTTTGGTAGCACCTCAATTTCAGGTTCGATATCTTAAAGCTGATAAAATAGCCAAACCCGAAGGGGGACTCGTCACGTTAGCTCCGGCTAAGATAGTGATTGCATTTAAAGGGGTCTCAAAAAATGGACTCAATCGGACTAAACTCGACAAGCTGGTTCGCAAGAGCAATCTAGTAAAGGAAATTATATCCTACCCGCCTATTGAAAATGGGGACCTTGCTATTGAAATGGTATTAAAAGATTCCTTCCCGTTTTATACCCATCAGCCTTTGACCCAAGAGGGTCGGTTAGTGGTCGATATTGCCCCAAATTCTTAAGTTTTTTCTTTCAATCTTAGTAGTCAGAGTCGATGGCTTGATCTATAGTTTGGGGCATGAACACAACCAAAGACCCCCACAAAGACGGACATAAAGATAATCGTAAAGAGGCCCTGGATTACCACTCCAGCGGCAGACCTGGGAAGATCGAGGTCATCAGCACCAAATCGGTGAAAACCTCCAGAGACCTTTCACTGGCCTACTCCCCAGGAGTGGCTCAACCGTGTATTGAAATTGCAAAAAATCCCGCCGATGCCTACAAATACACCACTAAGGGAAATTTGGTCGCCGTAATCTCAAACGGAACCGCAGTTCTTGGATTAGGTAACTTAGGTGCACAAGCCGCAAAGCCGGTCATGGAAGGCAAAGGGGTCCTTTTTAAACAGTTTGCAGACATTGACGTCTTTGACATTGAGGTGGCCACCGAAAATCCAGACGAATTTATCAACTGCGTGAAACTTTTAGGGCCCACTTTCGGAGGCATTAATCTTGAAGACATCAAAGCTCCAGAATGCTTCTATATTGAAGAGACGTTAAAAGAGGTGATGGATATTCCGGTTTTTCATGACGACCAACATGGGACAGCCATTATTTCAGGGGCAGCTTTTATAAATGCTTTGGAGCTGACTGGGAAAAAAGCGGACAAAGTAAAGATAGTTTTTAGTGGCGGCGGTGCCGCTGCCATTTCCTGTGCGAAACTTTATTTGAGCCTCGGGGTCAAAAAAGAGAACCTCATCATGTGTGATTCCAATGGGGTGATTTACGAGGGCCGCGAAAAAGGAATGAACAAATACAAAGCCTTTTTTGCAACTCAATCTAAATGTCGAACTTTAGCTGAAGCCTTAAAAGGGGCCGACGTTTTCGTTGGAGTTTCTGTAGCCGGAGCCGTGACCAAGGACATGGTCGCTTCTATGGCTAAAGATCCTATCGTGTTTGCTATGGCCAATCCTGATCCCGAGATCAGTTATCCCGATGCGATTTCCGTAAGAAACGACATCATCATGGCAACCGGCCGATCCGATTTTCCCAATCAAGTGAACAACGTTCTTGGATTTCCCTTTATTTTCCGGGGAGCCTTAGACGTCAGAGCTAAAGCTATTAATGAAGAGATGAAGATTGCGGCTGTTAAAGCATTAGCCAAACTGGCTAAAGAGGATGTTACCGACCAGGTGATTAAAGCCTATGGCGGAAAAAGATTTAAGTTTGGTCCAGAATACATTATCCCCAAACCTTTTGATTCACGGGTTCTTCTGTGGGTCACACCTGCAGTAGCAGAAGCTGCGATGAAATCGGGAGTGGCTCAAACTAAAATCGACCTCGATGAGTATCGCTCACAGCTAGAGAAACGCCTCGGCGTCAGACAAAGTTTTGTCAGGTCTATTAAAGATAAGATCACAAAAACCGAAGGGGACTCCCCCGAAAACCTTCCTAAAATTGTTTTCCCTGAAGGTTACAACAGTAAAATCTTAAGGGCCTGTGAGATCATTATTCAGGAAGGAATAGCTCAACCCGTTCTTCTTGGAAACGTCCAAAGAATTCAGGAAGCGATCGAGAAACTGGGACTTGAAGCTGTGAAGTCGGCCACTATGGTTCAGCCTTCAGCAGCAGAAAAACGTGAAATCTATGCTAATGAATTCTGGCAATTACGCCAAAGAAAAGGGCTCACCAAAGAACAATGTTACTCTCTCATGAAAAATGAGAACTACTTTGGTTCCATGATGGTCAAAAAAGGGGACGCCGATGGACTTCTCAGTGGCGTGACACAAAGTTACCCCGATACCATCCGACCCTTTTTACAAACCGTTGGGGCTCGCGAAGGCATGACCATTGCCGGCGTTTACATGATGCTCTTCAAAGATAAGATCCTTTTCTTCGGAGATACGACTGTTAACATTGAGCCCACGGCTGAGCATCTTGCAGATATAGCGATCTGCTGTGCCGAAGAGGCGAAATTCTTTGATATTGAACCCAAAGTCGCCATGCTTTCTTTCAGCAACTTCGGAAGCAACAATCACCCACTTTCGGTCAAAGTGCGGAAAGCGACTGAGATTGTTAGAAACCGACGACCCGATATTTTAATCGACGGCGAGATGCAAGCGGATACCGCAGTGAATCCGGAGATCATGGAAGAAACTTTCCCATTTTGTCAGATCAAAGGTGGAGCCAATGTGCTCATTTTCCCCGATCTTCAATCGGCTAATATTTG
>Ga0136644_10002549_pt1 | contig 13853 bp, 14 predicted proteins | sample C_130820_EF_Meta_FD_94780 | JGI IMG/M metagenome (GOLD analysis project Ga0136644, IMG submission 94780) | Freshwater microbial communities from Lake Croche, Canada to study carbon cycling - C_130820_EF_MetaG (v2) (version 2) | ecosystem: Environmental > Aquatic > Freshwater > Lake | place... | reverse complement strand
TTAATCTTGGAGATGTTTCAGCATATGGTGGGGTATTAAGCGTTGAGAAAAATTGGTCTCCTGATTTAGGAGCAAAAATTTCATACAGTTTTAGCCATGCGCGTTTGTATGGTTCGCAATTACTCGATAACTCTCCAGATCATTTGATTAAGGCGAATGTGCATTTTCCGATCTCTTCACATTGGTTGGGGGGCTACGAGCTTCAATATTGTGATAGACGCTTGGCTCAAGGATCGAATATCGACGGCTCTGCTTTAACTAGTACGATGTTGCCATATCAGTTTGTGAACAACCTCACTGCGAAGTTCAGTGAATCTAAACACAGCCCTGAGTGGACATTCAGTATTTACAATTTATTCAACCGAAAATTGATTGATCCCGCTGATGATGGTTTGGCGTTGAATCGCCTCTATGTTCAGCAGAACTCCCGTGAGTACCGCGCCGCAGTCCGCATTCCTTTCTAAACGATAAATTTATCCGTCTTTTCGTGACGGCTCATACTTATTAAACCTTATATTTTTAAAGTTCTTCTTAAAGAACTTTCGAGGTGGTTTGATGATGCCGTTATTGCGAACACGTTGGTCGTTGTCTAAAATGCCAACATGAATGCGGAGTTGATTACTCGATTTAAGGATGTAACGCCTGAAGGAAACATCATCGAATGGGTGATCTGGCGCATTCAAAATCCTCTGAAGCCTTCATCCCATGATTTTAAGTATCGTGCCGCCTATATTGTTTCGGGGGTAAGGGTCATCGGATTTGATAACGAACGAGGTAAAGGCGATCATTGCCACATTGATGGAGTTGAAAAGCCTTACCAATTCACCGGGGTAGATCAATTAGTCGAGGACTTTCTGGCTGAAATAGAACATTGGAGGACTTCATGAGCGCGCGTCATCTCACCATCACATTACAATCAGATTGGAAGCGGGCGCTTCGTGAGGCAGGTGCACGTAGCAAGCTTGAAGGCTATCAAGGAGAAATCCTGAACTTTGAGAGCCCTGCAGCGTTTTTTGGGCAGTTAACAGAAAAGCGGTGGAAGCTTGTGCGTCTTGCACAGGGCAAACCGCCCATGGCGATTCGCGAGCTTGCGCGTCTTGCCGAAAGAGATGTTCGTCGGGTTCATGAGGATGTGGTCATGCTCACAAAGCTTGGGTTGCTAGAGCGAACAGAACAAGGGGGCGTGGTATGCCCGTTTGCCACCGTTCATATTGATATGCACCTTCAAGCTGCTTAGAAAGTAGCCAATCTATTATTTAGGGGGGAAGACGCGCTCGACGAGGACGGTGGTGCTGCCTTTGCTGGCATAGCCCAGTTTGGCGGCGGCGGCGTAGCTGAGGTCGATGACGCGACCGGGGAAGAAGGGGCCGCGATCATTGATCTTAACGATCACAGATTTTCCTGTTTTAGTATCGGTGACGCGCGCGTAGCTGGGGATGGGCATGGTTTTGTGCGCACCGGTCATGCCGTACATATCGTAAATCTCACCCGATGAGGTGGGTTTGCCATGAAACTTCCTGCCATACCAGGTCCCGATCCCTTGCTCGCTAAAGGGCAAATTGGAGGTATCAGGAAAGTACACCTCCCCCATCACTTCATAGGGCTTATTGGGGCCTGCCAATAGCGGTTCATTCTTTGGAACCGCATCAGGGATTTGGGAAAAATCTTTGGGTGCATTGGTGCCCGGGCCATCATCTAAATAATAGCCCCCTGAACGTTGGGTATTTGGCGGGACGGCGCTGGAGGAGCTAGGAAGTTTTGATTGCGTGGGAGCGGGAGACGGGGAGGGCGCTAAGTTGTAGGTGGAACACCCACTTAGCAGTGCAGCGATCAGAATTGCGAAGGCAAGGCCCAAGCCAGGCTCCTAGCGTTTTACGATGGTGCGGTGATAACAAATACTCATCAAGATGCCTTGGCCTAGCATCAGAGTGATGAGCGCGGTACCACCATAGCTGATGAATGGAAGCGGAACGCCAACAACAGGCAGGATACCCGCCACCATTCCCATGTTCACGAAGGTATATGTGAACAGAGTGAGGCAAATAGAACCCGCAGCAATGCGGTTGAAGACGGATGAGGCATGGCCTGCGATCCTCAGTCCGCGAATCACCAAACTCACCAGCAAACCCAGCAGAATCAGCTCACCCAATAGCCCAAACTCTTCGCAGAAGACCGCGAAAATAAAATCGGTTTTGGGTTCGGGTAAGAAGTCGAGGTGCGCTTGTGTACCGCTTAACCAGCCCTTGCCGAAGAGACCGCCTGAACCTACCGAGATGGTAGATTGAATGATGTGATAGCCGGCACCTAAGGGGTCGCTGGCGGGGTTGATGAGGGTGAGTACCCTTTGGCGTTGATAGTCATGCAGGAACGTCCAGGCAACGGGCAGGGCTGCTGCGCCAGCAGTTGCTGCAATAGCAATCACGCGCCATGAAAGCCCCGCCAAAAATAAAGCAAAACAACCTGAACTTGCAATGAGGAGTGCAGTACCTAAATCAGGTTGTTTTGCAATCAGGCCGACAGGGACTACAAATAATAATAGCGCGATAATGAAATCTTTAAAATTGAGCGATTCTTCGCGGTATTGAAACCAGGCGGCTAAGGCTAATGGCAGCGCAAGCTTCATAAATTCAGAAGGCTGAATACGAATAGGACCAAGGTGTAACCAGCGGCGCGCACCGTGGCTGACCTCTCCAAACAGGGCGACCCCAATCAGCATAAGCAAACCAAACGCATAGGCAGGAGCTGCTAGCCGCATCAGATACTGAGGGGGGAGATGGGCTAGCAGGCACATCCCCAACAGGGCAATTAGCATGCTGCGGGCTTGGCTGGCCACAGTCATGACGTCTTTGCCAGATGCACTGAATAAAACGGCGAGACCAAGCGCCATCAAGCTCAGAATCAAACCAAGAAGAGGTGCGTCAAGAGGCGCAATGATATTGGCAATCCATCTTCTAATCATTATGCGTCTCCTCTCCGGGAGTGACGGGTTTTGCCGGAGTGCTATCCCCGCCTAATTCTTCAGCAGGCCCGTTGGCTTTTTTACCGAGTAGCCAGTAATCCACTACTTGGCGTGCAATTGGAGCAGCAGTACTGCCGCCATGTCCACCATTTTCAACTAATATGGCAACGGCAATAGTTGGGGCTTCGGCAGGCGCGAAGCCCACAAACCAAGCGTGGTCACGGTTGGCCTCTTTAACGCGGCTTTCCACATACTTCTCATTTTGTTTGATTGCCACAACTTGAGCGGTTCCTGTTTTTCCCGCGAAACTATAAGGCGTGCCGGCCCCAGCTTGCGCTGCAGTCCCTCCCGGTTTCATTACGTCCACCATCGCATCGCGAACAGCTGTGAAGTCTTCTTCACGAAGCCCAATATTTCGCACCAACTGAGGCTTAACATCGCGATGCTCTCCACTGGCGCTATCCCTAATCGACTTTACAATATGAGGCCGATAAACTTTACCTCCACTCGCGAGGGTGGCGACGGCACTGGCCATCTGCAAGGGAGTCATTTGGTTGTAGCCTTGGCCGATGCCGCTAATAACGGTTTCGCCTCCAAACCAATCCTGATGATAACGCGTTTTTTTCCAGACTTTTGATGGAAGAATACCGGGTAGTTCTCCATCCATATCAATCCCGGTGCGCTCCCCTAAACCAAACTGAGCCAGATACTCGTGCATCAAATCGATGCCAAGTTCATTGGCTAATGTGTAGTAGTAGGTGTCACAAGACTGAACTATAGAACGGTGTAAATCTACGGTGCCATGGCCTTCTGGTTTCCAGTCGCGATAGCGGTGGGATGAGCCCGGGAACGCAAAGTAACCGGGGTCTTGAATGACGGTTTCAGGTGTACGGTGTTTCGTTTGCAAACCCGCTAATGCCATGAATGGTTTGATGGTTGAGCCGGGTGGATAGAGGCCGCGTGAGGCGCGGTTATTGAGGGGTTTATCGGAAGATTGGTTGAGCATTTCCCAATTGGCCTGATCAATCCCATCTACAAATAAGTTAGGGTCAAATCCAGGTTGACTTACAAATGCTAATACCTCGCCGCTATTGGGATCAATCGCGACCAAAGCCCCTCTTCTACTTCCAAATGCACGTTCAGCGATTTGTTGCAAATTTAAATCGATACTTAGTGTGAGATCGTTACCGGATACGGGCTCTTTTCGTGCAAGCGAATGAACGGCTCGCCCTCCGGCATCGGTTTCAAGTTGCTCTGAGCCAGTTAAACCGTGTAACTCTTTTTCGTAGCTTTGTTCTATTCCTACTTTGCCAAGATGCTGGGTGCCGCGGTAGTTGGCGAGTAAACCCGCTTCATCTAGGCGCGCAATATCCGCGTCATTGATGCGCCCGATATAACCTATCAGATGCGAGGCAGAGGTGCCTTCCGGGTAGCTGCGAAATAAACGTGCTCTAATCTCAACCCCAGGAAAACGGTAGCGGTTTACAGCAAACTTGGCCACCTCTACTTCAGTGAGGCGGTTGCGAATGGGTAGGCTGTCAAAATTGCGGCTCTCATCGTAAAGCTTGCGAAAACGACGGCGATCGCGCGGGGAGATTTCTAGAATCTTGCTGAGTGCATTAATAGTGCCTTCTAAATCATCAATCTGAGAAGGGCTGATTTCTAAGGTATAAGCGGAGTAATTATTGGCGAGAGGTCTACCCTCTCGATCCAATATCATTCCCCGTGCAGGCACCACTGGAGAAATGGTGATTCGGTTAGCTTCGGCTAAGGTGCGGTAGTGTTCATATTGAATGGTTTGCAACCAGAGAAATCTTAAGATCAGTACAGCACATCCCGCCAGTATGGCAAAAGTGGCTACTTGAAGACGGCCACGGTAGGCATGCAGGCTGAGTGCTTGGTCATACACTCGGTCGCGCGATTTCATGGCGAGGGATGGCTGCGACGCAAATCTTGCTGATGAAGAACAAGCGTGATGGGAATCCAAAATATGAAATCACTCGCGCTTCCCAATAATAACCACCAATTCGGCGACCCTCCGCTACTGAGCCAAACAGCCAACACAGCTACAAGTCGAGCACCAATGAGAATTGGAAGAATCTGAGGGGCTTGCGCAACCGGGCTAAAAGCAAGCATGCGTGTTCTGAATTTAATCGTGAGCCATCCTGCAATTGAAAAAGACAGTGCGGATACGCCCAATATTCCTGTTTGAGCAACATCCATCATGAGGCCACTAAAAAAACCAGCAGATTGGCCCACGCGCCAAGGCTCACGCAACCACCAATGAATGAGAACGAGTAACAGCCAATTGGGTTCAAGGATGACTGCCCAACCACTCCAAGGCAATAAGGTGAGTAAATAAGCGATAACAAAACTGGCCCAAATCAATCTGATGTGAGATGGGTTTCGTAAAACTCGATCATGCTGACTAATCATGATCACTTCCTGATTTTGTGGTTTCAGTGCTTTTGGCCGAATCGGCGCTCTTAGGTGGATTTAGCACGAGTACATAATGACCTCGTCCTATGCCGCCCACCGGGGTGCATGTCACCCTTGCAAAGACGCGACTAGAGCTGCGTTCGATATGCGCCACCATCGCGACGGGTAAGCCTTCTGGATAAGTACCATCAATACCTGAGGTCACAATTTGGTCACCGGCTTGAATGTCAGCTCCTTCGGGGAGGAAGGGGAGAGATAGCGTGCCTGATGAACCATCTCCTTCAGACAAAGTTCGCAAGCCATTGCGAAGAATCCGAACGGGAATTTGCTGGTTCTGTTCTGTAACCATTGTTACTTCCGCGCTTAACAGGCTCACGTGGGTGACTTGCCCTATGAGACCATTCGCATCCATGACCGGTTGACCTTCAATCAAGCCCGCTCGACTACCCCGGTCTAAAACAAGTTTCGCAGTAAAAGGGTTACGGCCACCATGACTAACTTCAGCAAGGATACTGGGGAGCTTAGTGCGAGCAGGCAGGTCATTGAGGGCACGCAACTCATTCAAATCTTTTTCTAGACTGGCACTTTGCGCCGCGCGTTCAGAAAAAACAATGAGCTGGTGGTTCAGCCTTTCGTTATGAGCACGAAGTTCACTTTGGCTCGTGAAAAACTCGATAGATTGCTCATATAAATACACGGGTAAATGCGCTGCCTGTTCGGCAGGGTAGATAAAAATATTTAACCCTGCACGAATGAAGCCTACAGAATGGTAACGAGTATCAAGAATAACCAGAGCAATTGAGAAGGCGCAAAAAAAGGCTAACCGAACAAGCGGTGAGGGGCCTCGCTGAAAAAATTCTCTAGTGCTCATCTTTACATTCCGCTGGCGGGCTAGGCAATCAAACCTCCGTTAGCCCGCGGCACTATGCACACCCTCAATCGTTGGAGAATACGCTACCTAATCGTTCCATTTCTTCCAATGCACGACCTGAACCTCTCACCACGCAAGTGAGTGGGTCCTCGGCAACAATCACCGGCAAGCCTGTCTCTTCCATCAGCAGGCGGTCAATATCGCGTAACAGCGCACCACCCCCGGTTAACACCATCCCTTTTTCAGCAATGTCGGCTCCGAGTTCAGGAGGGGTTTGCTCGAGAGCCGCTTTGACCGCTCCTACGATGCTGTTCAACGGATCGGTCAAGGCTTCAAGAATCTCATTACTGGTAATGGTGAAGGTACGTGGAATTCCTTCCGCCATATTACGACCCTTGACTTCCATTTCCAGCATTTCTGATCCTGGGAAGGCTGAACCGATTTGTTTTTTGATCATCTCAGCCGTAGTTTCACCAATCAACATGCCGTAATTGCGGCGGATGTAATTGATGATGGCCTCATCGAATTTATCGCCCCCAACGCGGACAGAAGAGGCGTACACGATGCCGCCTAGTGAGATGACGCCTACTTCGGTGGTGCCGCCGCCGATATCCACTACCATCGAACCCGAAGGCTCGGCGATGGGAAGGTCGGCGCCAATAGCCGCTGCCATGGGTTCATCTATCAAGAACACTTGACGTGCACCTGCTCCCAAAGCAGATTCTTTAATCGCGCGCCGCTCTACTTGTGTGGAACCGCAGGGAACACAAATGATAATGCGGGGACTGGGGGAGAGCATGCGCGAATCATGAATTTTTTTGATGAAGTACTTCAGCATTTGCTCAGTGATGGTGAAGTCTGCAATCACACCATCCTTCATAGGACGGATGGCGGATATGTTTCCCGGGGTTCGTCCAAGCATTTGTTTGGCCGCTAAACCTACAGCTTGGATTGTTTTTTTACCATTCGGGCCAAGTTCTTGCCGAATAGCAACAACGGAGGGTTCATCGAGTACGATCCCTTTGCCACGAACAAAAATAAGGGTGTTCGCCGTGCCTAAGTCGATGGCAAGGTCGTTTGAAAAATAGCCGCGAAAAAATCCAAACATGGTCTTGATTAAGGCGTCTGTAAAACGCCGTCTTTGTATTGTGAAGATAACTTGCGATAATAACTCCTTTCTCCCCCCTCTTGTAGGGGGATATGCAGTTAAAAGACACGAATTAGCAAGGTACAAAGGCTCACCATGCGTTTTACCGAAGAAGATGTTCGCCGCGTTGCGCGGCTATCCCGGCTTGCCCTGGAACCTAAGGAGATTGAGGGGTTTCAGCAAGACTTATCCCAAATACTGGATTTGGCGCAAAAACTGCAGGCGATCGATACAACAAATGTTGAGCCTTTAGCCCATCCTGGCTCTTCTTCCGTTTTCTTGCGCCCTGATGTGGTAACAGAAACCGATCAGCGCGAAGCCTTTCAGGCCGTGGCCCCGGAAGTAGATCGAGGTCTCTACCTAGTGCCAAGGGTGGTGGAATGAATCTATCTGATCTGTTGAATCAAGGGGTCACTGCCCTTTCTGCCGCTTTAGGGCGGCGAGAGGTCTCAGCAGTAGAAATAGCGACAGCCTATCTGGATCGTATAGAGCAAGCCCAGCCTGAATTAAATGCCTTTATTACGGTAGATCGTGAGCACACACTTCGCGATGCACTCACGGCCGACAGTATGCGTGCAGCTTCACCTACTCAGTCCCTGGCGGGGATACCCATTGCACAAAAAGATGTGTTTTGTGCCAAAGGCTGGCGTACTACTGCAGGCTCACACATGCTGGAAAACTTTATTGCACCGTATGATTCTGCGGTGGTGCAGCAATTAAACAAGCAAGGTTTTGTCACCTTAGGCCGGGCCAATATGGATGAATTTGCCATGGGCTCCTCGAATGAAAACTCTTACTTTGGACCCGTTAAAAACCCTTGGGATTTGGGTCGTGTGCCAGGGGGGAGCTCGGGCGGTTCGGCGGCTGCAGTTGCGGCAGGATTGGCTCCTGCCGCAACAGGGACTGATACCGGTGGTTCCATTCGCCAACCTGCAGCGTGGTGTGGTATTTCGGGGATCAAGCCTACCTACGGCCGTGTATCGCGGTTCGGCATGATTGCCTATGCGTCTAGCTTGGATCAAGCGGGCATGTTTGCCCGTTCAGCGCAAGATTTAGCGATATTGATGGATGTGATTTCAGGTCATGACCCACGCGATGCCACCAGTGTGGATCGCAAGGATTCGCCCTGCGCAAAGGAGCTTGACAAGGATATTCGCGGATTGCGGGTAGGCATACCAAAGCAATGGTTTGGTGAAGGTTTATCTGCGGGTGTAAAGGTAGTTGTGGAAAGCGCTATTCAAGAATTGGTGATGATGGGATGTGAGTGCGTAGAGATTGATCTACCCATGAGTGAGCAAGCTATTCCTGCCTACTACGTCATTGCTCCTGCTGAAGCTTCAAGCAATCTTTCGCGCTTTGATGGGGTGCGATTTGGTCATCGCGCTGCCCAATACAAAGATCTGGCTGAACTCTATGAGCGCTCACGCGGGGAAGGGTTTGGCCCAGAAGTAAAACGACGTATTTTGATGGGCAGCTATGTGTTGTCGCATGGCTACTATGATGCCTATTACCTGCAAGCTCAACGGGTGCGCCGCTTAATTGCCAATGATTTTGAGCGCGCCTTTACGCTGTGTGATGTGATCGCTGGGCCTGTAGCGCCAACGACTGCTTTCCCCTTAGGTTCTTTTGGGGCCGATCCTGTTCAGATGTATCTGGCTGACCTCTACACCATTCCGGTGAACTTGGCCGGTCTGCCTGCACTTAGCATTCCTGCTGGATTTGATGCTGGAATGCCGGTGGGCTTGCAGTTAATAGGACCGTGGTGGCAGGAAGCGCGTTTACTACAAACAGCGCATGCTTTTCAGACCACAACCGACTGGCATACAAAACGGCCAGCGCTATATTCAGGACTCAAACCATGACTCGAGCCAATTGGGAAGTCGTCATCGGCTTAGAAACGCATGCTCAACTCTCCACGCAGTCCAAGATATTTTCAGGTGCTTCCGTTGCGTTTGGAGCTGAACCCAATACCCAAGCATGTGCAGTGGATTTAGGTTTGCCGGGTGTTTTACCCGTTCCTAATCATGCAGCAGTGGAGCGTGCCATTCGTTTTGGTTTGGCGGTGGGTGCGCACATCGCGCCGGTATCTATTTTTGCGCGCAAAAACTACTTTTACCCTGATCTTCCTAAAGGCTACCAAATCAGCCAGATGGAAATTCCAGTTGTGCAAGGGGGATCGTTGCGCATTCAAACCAAGGCCGGAGAGAAGATCGTCAATCTTACCCGCGCCCATTTAGAAGAAGACGCAGGTAAATCATTGCACGAAGATTTTCAGGGTCAGTCTGGCATCGACTTAAATCGCGCTGGCACCCCTTTGCTTGAGATCGTCACCGAACCCGAAATGCGATCATCGGAAGAGGCGGTAGCGTATGCACGCGCGCTGCATGCTTTAGTGCGCTGGATTGAAATCTGCGATGGCAACATGCAAGAAGGTTCATTCCGCTGTGATGCTAATGTCTCAGTTCGGCCTGTGGGACAAAAAGAATTTGGTACACGCTGTGAGATTAAAAATCTGAACTCTTTCCGTTTCTTAGAGCGTGCTATTGAGTTTGAAATTAAGCGACAAATTGAGTTGATTGAAGAGGGGGGTCAGGTGGTGCAAGAGACACGTCTCTTTGATCCGGATCGCGATGAAACCCGCTCAATGCGATCCAAAGAAGATGCGCATGATTACCGCTATTTTCCTGATCCTGATCTGCCGCCTTTGTGTATCTCAGAAGAATGGATTGCTGAAGTTGCTTCAGGCATGCCCGAACTACCAGAAGCCCGCAGACAGCGTTATATGAATGAACTGGGCTTAACAGAATATGATGCAGGTTTGTTAACCGCAACTCGCGAGGCAGGCGAATATTTCGAGGCCCTGAGAGGGGCTGCAAAAGGAGCGGATGCCAAACTGTGTGCCAACTGGGTGAATGGTGAACTTTCGGCCGCAATCAATCGTGCGGGCTTAGAGTTGGCTGACGCCAAAGTCAATCCAACACAGCTTGCAGGCTTGCTAGTTCGCCTTACCGACGGCACGATCTCGGGTAAGATCGCTAAGGAATTATTTGAGATCATGTGGTCTGAAGGTGGAGAAGCCGATGCGCTGATTGAATCACGCGGCTTGCAACAGATTTCTGATACGGGTGCGCTTGAAGGGGTACTGAAAGAATTGATCGCCAAACATCCTGAACAAGTAGAAGAATATCGCGGGGGCAAGGAAAAGGTCTTTGGTTTTTTTGTGGGTCAGGCGATGAAAGCCACCCAAGGCAAGGCCAATCCAGCGCAACTCAATGCGCTTCTGAAAGCCTTGTTGCTTGGGGGCTAAACACTCACCCCGTATTGCGCGCGATAGGCTTGGATTGGCGCAATATGGGCCTGCAATGCAGGTACTTGCTCAATGTAAGTCAGCAGATCGTCTAGCGTGGCAATGCTGAACACCTGTAAGCCATAATCTTGACGTACTTCTTGAACAGCCGACAAAGAACCGCTGCCGCGTTCCATGCGGTCTAGCGCCGTGACCACTGCATACGGGGTAGCCCCAGCGGCTTGCATGATGGCAACCGACTCACGCACCGAAGTTCCGGCAGAAATCACATCATCAATCACTAAAACTTTGCCTTTTAATTCGGCCCCGACAAGTTGCCCGCCTTCACCGTGATCTTTCACTTCTTTGCGGTTGTAACAAAACGGCATGTTGTGGCCGCGTTGCGCCAACGCAGTCGCTAAGCCCGCCGCTAAGACAATTCCTTTATATGCAGGACCAAAAATGATATCTGGTGTAATGCCTGAGGCCATAACCGCATCAGCATAGAATCCGCACAATGTTGCAAGAGAGGCGCCATCACTGAATAAGCCCGCATTAAAAAAATACGGAGAGGTGCGCCCTGCCTTAGTTTGAAATTGCCCGAAGCGAATCACGCCTCGCTCAATGGCAAACGCTAAAAATTGAGATCGAAAAGTATCCATAAGCGAGAGTTTAACGGGACTTTGCTTTGCCCGCTAAACTGCATAGGTTCAAGAACTCTTTTCATCATCATGCTCAAGATTATTTCTGCTAACTTAAATGGTATTCGTTCTGCTTCCACCAAGGGTTTTTTTGAATGGATGAAGAACCAGGACGCTGACTTCGTATGCGTGCAAGAAGTGAAAGCACAGGATGCTGATTTGACGGATGCCATGCGATCACCTGCCCCTTATCATGGCTATTTTCATTTCGCTGAAAAAAAGGGTTACAGCGGCACTGGCGTATATACCAAGCAAAAACCAGAACAAGTCATCACGGGGTTTGGTGTGTCGGAATTTGATGAAGAGGGCCGCTATACCGAGTTGATATACCCCCTTCTTTCAGTAGTGTCGGTGTATCTGCCGTCGGGCTCAAGTTCAGCGGAGCGGCAGCAAGCCAAATTTCGATTTTTAGAGGCTTTTTTTCCTCATCTTCAAGCGCTCAGAGGGAGTGGTCGAGAAGTGGTGATCTGTGGGGATTGGAATATTGCACACACCGAAAAAGACCTTAAAAATTGGAAGGGTAATCTTAAGAATAGTGGTTTCTTGCCTGAAGAGCGGGCTTGGCTGACGCAGCTACTAGGGGGGCAGATGGATTGGGTAGACACATATCGTTCTCTCAATCCCGAGCCCTCTGACGAGGGCTACACATGGTGGTCAAACCGTGGGCAGGCCTGGGCTAAAAATGTGGGATGGCGTATTGATTATCAAATCGCCACGCCAGGCTTAGGGGGATTGGCGCGGTCAGTTTCGATTTTTAAAGAGCAGCGTTTTAGCGATCACGCGCCTTTAACTGTTGAGTATGCTTGGCCCCTATGAATACTGTGTTCCCCAGAGTCTTAGATCGGCGGCTGATCGCAGCGTTGCTGTTGGGGTTTGCTTCGGGTTTGCCCCTAGCCTTAAGCGGTGCGACTTTGCAGGCATGGCTAACTACCCAGGGGGCCAGCTTGCAATCGATTGCCTGGTTTTCCTTAGCGGGCTTGCCCTACACCTGGAAGTTTTTGTGGTCCCCGGGATTGGACCGCTACTCCCCTGCATTTGGTGGGCGTCGGCGCGGTTGGATGGTATTGATGCAAATAAGCTTGGCCATCGTTTTGCTGGCTATGGCGAATACGGCGGTGCCAGAGTCCTTGCCACAGTTAGCTGCGCTGGCAGTGCTGTTAGCCTTTTTATCAGCCAGCCAAGACGTAGTGATTGATGCATGGCGAACAGAGGTGTTGGCACCGTCCCAAAGAGGTTTAGGCGCTGCGATGGCGGTGATGGGTTATCGCTTAGGCATGCTTGTGTCTGGGGCGTTGGCGTTGATCTTGGCGCAATCTTTGGGCTGGCAGACGGTATTTAATTTGATGGCAGCGATCTTTCTGGTGCTACCTTTGGTGAGCCTATGGGCTCCCGAACCCCAATCGGAGCTTCACGTACCTAATACCTTACATGATGCCATCGTAGGGCCGTTCAAGGAGTTTATTAGCCGGCGTGGCGCTTGGGCGCTTTTGCTGTTGGTGGTGGCCTATAAGTTGTCTGATGCATTTGCTACGGCTTTGTCCACCACCTTTCTGCTACGTGGGGTGGGGTTTTCTTTGGCGGAAGTAGGTTTGGTGAATAAGGCAGTTGCCTTGATGGCAACTTTATTGGGAGCGCTGCTCGGTGGGATAGGTTTGGTTCGCTTGGGTTTGGTGCGGGCCTTATTCGTATTTGGATCGCTGCAGGCGCTGGCCGCACTGGGTTTCTTTGCTCTTGCACTGCAAGGACATGACCTTGTACTCATGGTGATTGCTGTAACCACTGAAAACCTCACCTCTGGGATGGGGACAGCAGCGTTTGCTGCTTTGCTTATGGGTTTATGCAGTACGCGCTACAGCGCCACACAATTTGCTTTGCTGTCGGCTTTGTCCGCAGTTGGCAGAGTTTACGTAGGGCCCTTGTCTGGCCTTCTGGCTGAATCTTTGGGTTGGCCCCTATTTTTCTTGTTTTCCGTGCTGGCCGGAGTGCCAGGCTTGGTGTTGGTATGGGTGTTACGCAGGGAATTACAGTTTGATCAAGCAGTTGGTCAGACTTCAGAGGAATCAAATAGCAGGACAATGCAGGGCTAGGCGCCGATGCGATAAATCGCGACATTGCCCCTTAGATTGGGCATGAAATCCACGGCTTTGCCTTCATTTAAAACGAGCCGTTTTTTAACGCTTGCCCCAATTTCTGAGCATAGATCCTCAAAATCAGTCAGGGTACAAAGATGAATATTGGGGGTGTTATGCCAAGAGAAGGGTAGGTCATCCGATATTGGCATACGCCCCCCTAAAACCTGTAGGCGATTTTTCCAGTAACCAAAGTTAGGGAAACTCACGATGCCTTCTCGCCCTACGCGTAACATTTCTTTTAACAGTGATGCCGAGTTGTGCATGGCTTGAAGCGTTTGCGAAAGGATCACATGGTCAAAAGAACCGTTATCGAAGCCA
>Ga0136644_10002548_pt1 | contig 13859 bp, 7 predicted proteins | sample C_130820_EF_Meta_FD_94780 | JGI IMG/M metagenome (GOLD analysis project Ga0136644, IMG submission 94780) | Freshwater microbial communities from Lake Croche, Canada to study carbon cycling - C_130820_EF_MetaG (v2) (version 2) | ecosystem: Environmental > Aquatic > Freshwater > Lake | place: Lake... | reverse complement strand
GACGAACGATGTCCTCGTCGATACCCGACGGACGGTCGCCTCGACCAGCGATAATGCGGTCGTACCGTTCGATGAGGCGCTTCATGAGCGCCTGTTCGCTGTCGCGAATCGAGCGACCGATTTCGTCGTCCAATTCGACCGGGATATCCGCGATTCGACGCGCGGGGATGTCCTTGGCGACGTCTTCCTTACGGCGACGGACGATTCCCATGTCGATGACGCACTGACGCGCCTCGGGGAAGAAGCCACCATCCGCTGGGGTGAGGTCGAGCCCCTCGAGTTTCGCCATGAGCGCGGTGGTCGGCTTTTCGTCGTCGATCCAGCCAAGGTATTTCCAGATCATGCGGAAGTCTTCGACCTCGTTGATGAGAGGGGTTCCGGTCAAGGCGATAACGAGTGGGTTCCCGTGACGAGCCCGGACGGCCGTCGCGATGCGCTGCACGTTCATCGAACGCTGCGACTCGCGGTTCTTGATGAAGTGTGCCTCGTCGACGACCATGCCCGCGAAGCCGAAACGGCTCGCCCAACCCGCGTGTCGATCGAGAATGTCGTAGTTGATGATGATGACGTCGGCGAATGCGTCGAGGTCGTCGCCGTCACCGTGAATGACCGAAGCGACGCGGTGAGGAATCCAGCGTTGAACTTCCCTTTCCCAGTTTCGTTTCACGACGTTGGGGACCACGACCAGTAGCGGGAACGACCCCGTCGCCTCGGCGGCGAGGAGTGCCTGGGCGGTCTTGCCCAGTCCCGGCTCGTCCGCAAGCAGATAGGTTCGATGCCCGGCCTTCGCCGATTCGACGAACCTCGCCTGGTGGCGCATGAGGTCGAGGTCACCGGGTGTCGAGAGCGACTTCGCCTCGGGAAGTTCCATGCTGGCGGCCTGACCGCCCTGTTCGAAGGCGCGAAACAGCGGTTCGATGAGTTCCCAGTTCTGAAGGCGGCCGGTCACGCGAGGGTTCGGCGCATACACGGGCGGAAGGAACGGGTTCGCCAGTTCGGCCCGGCGGACGCTATTCGGCAGAACTGACTTCGTCGCATCAGCGGCAACCACGGGTGAATCATCCACGACGAGGATGTCGTCGATGTCGAGCTCGGCGCCTGACGCGAGCAACATGTCGCGCTTCAGTTTCTGAGTCGCCTGAGAAACCGGTGCGTTCGGGTCCAGCAGAGCACCGAGCGACTGGTCGCGCGCGAGAGCCTTGACCATGATCATCGCGAGGCCGTCGAGGCGCTTGTTAATATCCTCGCGTTCCTTTTGCGGGATCGACTTGTCCTCGTCGATGCGCTGCTTTTCTTCGCGAATGAGCAACCCCGCGGCGTGGAACTTGGTGCGGTTCGTGCCGTTCACCTTGCCGTCGCGATTGACGGCGTTCTCGACCTCGCGGACAGCACGAGCGAGAATCGGGATGATTCCCTCTTCATCGAGCGGACGACGACGCTTCGAGCGGGTGGCGGTGGTCTTGCTGCGGCCGGTCTGGGCCATGAGTCTCCTTGATTACGAACCACACTCGAAATGGCCGAAGCCCTGAACTTCGAGGGTGAAGAGTTGCCCTGAACTTCGCGAAACCGCGGCGGGCGTTGTTCTAACTTTAGCGTAGAAACCGCGCTATTCCGAATTCACGACCCGGTGTTGTGGCTAAACGCCACCACCACCGCCACCGCCACAACCACCGCCACCACCACCGGCGGAACCCCCACCGTCCGCGCCACCATCGCCGGCGGAGCCCCCGCCGTCCGAGCCCCCGCAAAAACTTCGCCGATCGTTCCCCACGTTTGTGGAAACCATTTCTGGCTCCTTCGATGTTTTTGGTAACCAAAGATGGGTCTGCCGTCGAAATACGCCAGTTTGATCAATTTCGTTTCCGAGAAGTGGGTTTTTTGCGCAAACGGTTTCCAAAAACGTAATGTGAGGAAGTCCACTGAGTCGAGGACCTAACTGACTAGCGCCGGGTGGTGGTTTGCGCGGTTAGGTCTTGTCGTGCGGAGGCTAAACGCCGCCACCGCCACCGCCACCACCGCCACCGCCGGCGGAACCCCCACCGTCCGAGCCTCCCGCGGAGGAAGCGGATGCGGAAGCAGAGAACGCCGAGAGCGAGCTGCCGAACGATCCGGCGCTGAACGGCACCGTGCCGAGGTACCAGTTCGGTGAATCCCCCTCGTACGCGATTTCGAGGACGCGCGACCAGTCCTTTTCGCGCCCCAACAGGATCGCCCACGGCAACACGAGTTCGTACAGGTTGAGCACCGCCCGCTTGTCGGTCGTGTCGACCGGCGTCCGCAACGCGCCCTGCGGAGACTGCAGAACACGCAGGCGATCGGCCTCGGCGACTCGGATGTAGAGGTCGAGTCCCGCGACATGGTCGCGAACTTCGGCACCCTTGTCAGTCAGGGGCGCACGCCGGCACAAGAGGAGGCTTGCCGCACCAACGATGAATCCGCCGAACAGAGTGATGACGCTGACGATGCCACCGCGCGAATCGGACAGCAGACTAACGCTGGAAAATTCGACGGCAATGGTGGCCGCAATCGACAACAACACGAACATGGCACTGTTCGGTGGCGTCCGACGAAGGCCGTCTGAGATCAGCCCCTTGGTCGCCCGAGTTGCGACTCCCAGGACGCGGCTCGTCATGCTCGACGACGGTTTCGACACCGTGGCGCGCGCCTCGAGTTGTGCGCCCTCACCGAACAGCGCGGTGACGAACTCCCGGTCGGCAGCGGACGGCTTGGCGATGAGGCGCACCGCCCACGCTTGCCGGCCGAACCCTGGCGGGTCGAACTCTTCGATCACGATGACCTTGCGAACGGCCAAGTCGACCACCGCCGCAGCGAAGACGCGCTGCGGTTTGGCCAGAAGCGCCGACGCCGTGTACGGCGAGATTCCGGGCGGCGGTCCGTACTCGGCGATGATTGTCGGCCGGCCCTTGCCGTCACGTGCGACCGTGAGTGTTCGGAAGAGAATGATGGCGAAAAGCGCACTGAGCCCGATGACCGACCCGAGGTGAAGAGGCCACCAGCCGGAGGCCCAATAGGAAGGGTCCCGCGCCACGAAGGTTCCGGCCTGGAATTGCACCGCCACCGTGAGGGTCTGCTTGGCATCCAGTCCAGTCTGCGAGGCGACAACGCCGTCGTTGGAACGGTCCAATTGTTCGCACTTGGATGAGGACCCCGAACGACCCGCGTAACACGCAGCCTGGCCCGTGAAAGCGCCGGAGATTGCGGGGTCGAAACGGAATTCGGCCGACACACGATCGAACGGTTGCCGCCAACCGTCACCGTTGATGTCCCAATAGAACTCTTGGGGGCGATTGGGGTGCTCGTCGAGGATCACGTTGTGGGCGACGTATTTGATGTCGTACGTTTGCACACCGTGAACAAATTCGCCTTCGGGCACGGCAATCGTCACCGTGGTGAACTCGCCGTCGGATTCGGTCGTGAAGTCGCGGTCCGCACCGGTCTCGTCGGTGACACTCACGACCTCGATGTCGAGAGGTGTGCCCAGATATGTGTCGGGAATCGCGCGCTTGATTCCGCGATTCTGGTCGAAATCCGGGAATCGCGCGACGAGGACCTCGTCAACGTTCAGAACGGAATGCCCCGCCGCGTCCCGCGAGAGGTCGTAGACACCGTCAAAGCTGTCGAACGTGAAGTTGTCAACGGATGCCAACGCCACGGACGGAGTCCACAACGAGAAAAGGATGACCGCGAGTCCAAAAATTTTCTTCACGGATTCAGCGTACCGTCGACGAATATTGGCGGAAAGTCGGACGTTAGGCACGGGGTAGGGCGTAACCCGTCCGATCGTTCACCAGTAAACCGTCGGACAACAATCCTTCGAGCGCGAGGTCCCGTTTCGCGTTGTCGGGAACGGCGTTCGCGATGTCGGCCGCGGTGACCTGCTTGTTGTCCCGAGCGAGAGCAAGGATGGCGCCGCGCGCCTGACGGACACTCCCCTCGTATTTCGCCTGAGGTGTTCGTGTGCGTCCCGCGTTGGCGGGGAAACCAGCGAGGGCCCACGCGCACTGTTCCGCGATTGGACATTCACCGCAGTTCGGAGTCCGGGCCGTACAGAAAACAGCGCCGAGTTCCATCACCCCCGCGTTGACCGCAACCGATTCGGCGGGGTCAGCTGGCAGCACCGATTCCATGAGGTCCATGTCGGCTCGCGTTCGAGGGGGCTCGGGTTCGGCGATGCCGAGTGCTGCACGCGCAAGGACTCGGCGAATGTTGGTGTCGACGACGGGAACGCGCAAACCGAAAGCGAAAGCGGCCACTGCCCGTGCGGTGTACGACCCGATTCCGGGGAGGGATTCGAGCGCATCAACGTCGCTGGGGACGGTTCCCCCGAACTCGTCGCGAATTCGGGTCGCGGCTGCGTGAAGGTTGAGCGCCCGGCGCGGGTAACCCAGTTTCCCCCACGCTCGAACGATGTCGGCGGGCGAGGCGGCAGCAAGAGCCTCCGGAGTCGGCCAGCGTTCGATCCAGTCAGTCCACATTGGGGCGACCCTGGCGACGGGTGTTTGCTGGGCCATGATCTCAGACAACAGGACTCCCCACGGAGTCGTTCCCGATTCACGCCACGGCAACGACCGCGCGGAACGACGGAACCATCGCGCCACGATCACCATCGCGGCACGTTCGCGGTCGTTATTCCTCGTCGTCATCCTCGTGCGGCTTGACGTAAGGGTCGGCGTCGCCGGCGAATTCCTTGCCCTGCGCTTCTTTCGCGACCTCGATGTCCCGCTGATTCGCCTGCGCCAGAAGGTCTTCGATGTGGGCCGAGGTTTCGGGCAGCGCATCGAGGATGAATTCGAGCGACGGCGTCAGTCGTGCGGTGATGTTGCGACCAACCTCTGATCGCATCATCCCGGTCGCCGACTTCAGCGCGTCCCACGAGTTCTGACGTTCCTCGTCGGTTCCGTAAACCGTGAAGAAAATCGTCGCGTGTTGAAGGTCACCCGTGACGCGAACGTCGGTAATCGTGACGAAACCGAGTCGGTCGTCACGAAGACCCTTCTCGAGGCGGCGCGCAACAATTTCCTTGATGCGTTCCGCCATCTTGCGTGCGCGGTCGGGAGCAGACATTAGACCCGCTCCTTCTCCTTCATTTCGATCGTTTCGATCTCGTCACCGATCTGAATGTCGTTGTACTTGCCAAGGCCGATTCCACACTCGAAGTCGGTCTTGACCTCGGTCACGTCGTCCTTGAATCGCTTGAGCGACTCGATAGCGAGCCCATCGGCGATGACGACACCCTCGCGAATGACACGCGCCTTCGAGTTTCGCGTGATCGTTCCCGAGCGCACGATACAACCGGCGACGTTTCCGAACTTGCTCGAACGGAAGACCTCGCGGATTTCGGCGACGCCACTTTGGACCTCTTCGAATTCCGGCTTGAGCATTCCCTTGAGCGACTGTTCGATTTCGTCGATCGCGTTGTAGATGACGTTGTAGAACCGGACGTCGACGCCTTCACGCTGTGCACGCTCGCGCGCCTTCGTATCGGGGCGAACGTTGAATCCGACGACGATCGCGTTGTCGATGGTCGCGAGATTGATGTCGCTTTCGGTGATCGCACCGACACCGCGGTGAATAATGCGCAGCGTGACCGAATCGTCGACCTCGATCTTGAGCAGGGACTCTTCGAGCGCTTCGACCGCACCCGACACGTCACCCTTGAGGATGAGGTTGAGCGCCTGGACCTTGCCGTCTTCGAGAGCCTTCGAGAAGTCCTCGAGCGAGATGCGCTTGCGAGCCTTGGCCAGCAGAGCATTACGCTCGGCGGCTTCACGCTTTTCGGCGATCTGACGAGCGGTGCGGTCGTCGTCGGTCACGATGAACGAGTCACCAGCGCGCGGGACACTCGACAGGCCCTGAACCTGAACCGGACGAGACGGGTAGGCCTCGTCGATCTTGTCGCCGTGCTCGTCGACCATGGCGCGAACACGACCGTAGGCGGTTCCCGCAACGATGGCGTCTCCGACGCGCAACGTTCCCGACTGGATGAGGACCGTCGCAACGGCCCCACGCCCCTTGTCGAGTTTCGCTTCGATCGCGATACCGCGCGCGTCCTTGTTCGGGTTGGCAACGAGGTCGAGACCAGCGTCGGCGGTGAGCAGGACGGCGTCGAGAAGTTCGGTGACACCGTCGCCCTTGAGTGCCGAGACGTCAACAAAGATCGTGTTTCCGCCGTATTCCTCGGTCACGAGTCCGTACTCGGTCAACTGCTGGCGAACCTTTGCGGGGTTTGCGCCTTCCTTATCAATCTTGTTGACCGCGACCACAATCGGAACGTTCGCCGCCTGAGCGTGGTTCAACGCCTCGATCGTCTGAGGCATGATTCCGTCGTCCGCTGCGACCACGAGGATTGCGATGTCGGTGACCTGAGCACCACGAGCACGCATGGCGGTGAACGCCTCGTGGCCGGGGGTGTCGATGAAGGTGATGGCACGTTCGATGCCTTCGTGCTCGGTCCAGACCTGGTAGGCACCGATGGCCTGGGTGATTCCGCCGGCTTCGCCCGCAGCGACATCGGCGCGACGAATCGCATCGAGAAGTCGGGTCTTACCGTGGTCGACGTGTCCCATGACGGTGACAACCGGAGGACGGATGACGAGGTCGTCTTCGTCTTCTTCGGCGTCAAGGTCGATGTTGAACGAGTCGAGAATTTCCTTGTCCTCGTCCTCGGGACTCACGATTTCGATCTTGTAGCCGAGTTCTGCACCGAGAACCTCGAACGTTCCGGCGTCGAGCGACTCGGTCGCCGTCGCCATCTCGCCGAGTTGGAAGAGGACGGTCACGAGGTTCCCGGGTGGAACCGGGAAGCCCGACATTGTTTCGATCTTGTCGGCGAAGTCGTTAATCGACGACCCCTGACGAAGGCGAATGACGGTCGAGCCGTCACCGCGGGGGATCTTGACGCCGCCGAGGCTCGGGGCCTCACGCATCTCAAACTCTTGGCGCTTCGTGCGCTTGGACTTTCGCGCCTTGGACTTTCCGCCACCGCGCCCGAACGCACCGGCGGTGTTGCCACCACGACCGCGACCGCCGGGGCCGCCACCTGGTCGGCTCGGGCCACCACCGGGGCTACCCGGAGCAGCACCAGCACCAGCCGGACGGAAACCGCCCTGGCTACCGGGAGGACGCCCTGCGCCACCCGTGCGCTGTTGGAACGGAGCGTTCGAGCGACCCGAACGTTCGACGGGTCCGTCCGCCGCTGCCGAGCCGGGACGAGGTGCGCCCTGTCGAGGCATGAACGGATTGTTGCCCGCGGGGCGAATCGGACGCGGCATCGCGGGTGCGGGCATGAACGGGTTGTTGCCGCGAGGACGGGGCATGGTGCTTGGAGCGGCCGAATCACCATCGGTCGGAGTCGTCGGCGCTGCGGCGGGGGGAGACGCCGCTGCCTTTGCCGCCTCATCCGCCGAAGGGATGTCGGGAAGATCAACGTTCGCGCTCGTCCGAGAACGAGCAGGCGCTTTCTTAACGGGGGCCGCAGGGGCCGCGTCCTGTTTCTTCAGGCCATCCGCCAGGAAGGCATCACGAAGCTTGCGGGCGACGGGCGGTTCGATCGTCGACGACGACGACTTGACGAACTCGCCGAGCGTACCCAGCTTCTCGATGACCTGCTTGCTTTCGATGCCGAATTCAGCGGCAATCTCGTGCACGCGTGGTTTTCCAGCCACAATTCTCCTGTCCGAGGCATACCCCGAACAGGGCACGCCACTACTGCGTTACGGAACTCATTTCGAGCCGCTCATTAGTGGTCCATCAGCCTTTAACCTTTTCTGTGATGAAGTGGGCGCGAAGCCCGTCTGAATCGAAAGGCCCGGAGCGACGAAAAGACCGAGAGAGACCGCCCCGCGAAATTGCGTTGTTCACACATTCCGCTGTCGGGTGGACCCATGCGCCGCGTCCGGGGGCCGTTGCCGACGAATCGACCACAACCGTGTTTCCGGCCAGCACAACCCTCGTGAGAAGGTCTCGTTCATCGCGCAGGCGACAACCGATACAGGTTCTGACAGGTTTCATTCTAGCCTGTCGTTAGGACAACTCGTCCATGAGGGTGTCACTCTTGACATCGATCTTGGCGCGGGTCAGCATCGCCGCGAGTCGGGCGTTCTGCCCGTCTTTTCCGATCGCCAGCGACAACTGGTACTCGGGGACGAACGCGCGAACGGCGTTGATGCTCGCATCGACCAACACGGCCTTCGTGACTTTCGCGGGGCTCAGTGCGTGGGCGACAAATTCGGCGATATCGGGCGAGTAGTCGACGATGTCGATCTTTTCGTCACCCAGTTCCTTCGACACGTTGCGAACGCGCGCGCCGAGTTCACCGATGAACGCACCCTTGGCGTTGAAGCCGGGCTCGGTCGAGAAGACCGCGATCTTGGTGCGGTGACCCTGGTGACGCGAGATTGCCGCAACCTTGACGAGTCCCTGACCGATCTCGGGAACCTCGAGCTCGAACAGTCGACGGACGAGGTCGGGGTGATGGCGGCTGACGGTGATCGACGGCCCCTTCATCCCCTTCTTGACGTCGGTGATGACGACACGGATGCGCTTGCCGTGGGTGTAATCCTCGCCCGCGACCTGCTCGGGCGACGGCATGACGGCTTCGAGATTCTTGCCGATGAGGACGTGAATCATCTTGGCGTTCGACGACTGTTGAATGACACCCGAGATGAGGTCGCCCTTCTTGTGGCTGAACTCCCCCATGATTTTTTCGTCGTCGAGTGCGCGGATGCTCTGGAACAAGACGCGCTTGGCCTCGGCGACCGCGATGTAGCCAAAATCGGAGGTGTCGACGACCTCTTCGCCCGTGCGCTCGTTCTCGTCGTTGTAAACAGGCGCAAAAATCGTGATGTCCCCCGACTTGCGGTCGAGGCTGACGCGGGCGCGAGGACGGCCGAGTTCGTCTTCCAATTTGACCGCGGTCGGTTTCGCGTCGATGTCGTTCGGAATCGGGGTGATGTGCTTGATGTAGGCGCGGACGACGGCGTCTTCGACAATGGTGGCGAGTTCCTCGAACGGAATCTCTTTTTCGACCTCAACGTCACGCAGTTGCTTGATATCGATGTGCATGTGCGCACCCCCTATTCAGTTCTGCCCTAACTTACCGCACGATGTTGCGGCGGAGCCACTCGAGGGCTTCGGTCGCGGGGATTTCGTTGCGTTCGCCCGAACGGCGGTCCCAGACCTCCACGACGCCGTCGGCAGCACCGCGACCCGCGATGACGATGAACGGGACACCAATCAGTTCGGCGTCACCGAACTTGACGCCGGGCGAAACCTTGGGGCGGTCGTCCAGCAGCGTCTCGAATCCGGCGGTTTCGAATTCCGCGGCGATTCCTTCGGCGAGCGTCAGCGCATCGTCGTCTTTACCGGTCGCGACCACGTGAACGTGGTACGGCGCGACCTCAATCGGCCAGATGAGTCCGCGGTCGTCGTTGTTCGTTTCGGCGATGACCGCGAGGATTCGAGTGACTCCGATCCCGTATGAGCCCATCGTGACGGTGACGAGTTTGCCGTTCTCGTCCAGGACTTTGAGGTCAAGGGCTTCGGCGTATTTTCGACCGAGCTGGAACACGTGACCGATCTCCATGCCGCGCGCGGAATGAATCGGACCTGATCCGTCCGGTGCAAGGTCGCCGTCGCGGACCTCGGCGATGTCGGCAACTCCGTCGGCGGTGAAATCACGACCCGCAACGAGGTTGAACACGTGCTTCTGGTCTTCGTTTGCACCCGTCACCCAGGCGGTTCCGTCAACAACGCGAGGGTCGATCAGGAAACGGACCTTGGACGTTCCGGCTTTTCCGAGAACCGCTCCGGTGGCTGACCAGGGGCCGATGTACCCCTTGACGAGAGCCTTGTTCCTTGCGAAATCCGCATCGGTTGCCGCTTCGACGGTAGCGGGGGCAAACGTGGCCTCGGCGCGCTTCATGTCGACCTCGCGGTCGCCCGGCAGTCCAACGGCAACGAGATCGCGGGTTCCATCGAGGTTCGTCAACGCCAACACAACGTTCTTCAAAGTATCCGCCGCGTTCCACGGGCGATCGGCGCGCGCGTGCTTATCGTTCGCGAGGGCAACGAGGGTCTCGATTGTTGGGGTGTTCGGTGAATCAAAAACCGTCGCGGCGGGCTGACCCTCGATCGCAATCTTCTCTGGGACAGGCGTCCGATAGGCCTCGACGTTCGCGGCGTAACCGCCAGCGCTCTGGACAAACGTGTCCTCGCCAATCGGCGTCGGGTGCAGGAATTCCTCCGACTTGCTTCCACCCATCGCTCCGGCGTCTGCCGACACAATCACGTAATCAAGCCCGAGGCGCTTAAAGATTCGCTCATACGCGTCGCGCTGCGACTGGTACGACGTGTTCAGCCCCTCGTCGGTGTAGTCGAACGAATAGGCATCCTTCATCGAAAATTCGCGACCACGCAAGAGTCCGGCGCGAGGGCGAGCCTCGTCGCGGTACTTGTCCTGGATTTGATAAATCGTGAGCGGAAGGTCCTTGTACGAGTTGTATAGGTCCTTCACCAAAAGAGTGAACACCTCTTCGTGAGTCGGCGCGAGTAAATAATCGGCGTCCTTGCGATCCTTCAGGCGGAAAATCCCGTCACCATATTCGGTCCAGCGGCCGGTGACTTCGTACGGCTCACGCGGAAGAAGCGCGGGAAAGTGGACGTGTTGTGCTCCGGCGCGTTCCATCTCGTCGTGAATGACCTGCTCGACCTTGCGCCGAACGCGAAGCCCCAGGGGCAACCACGCGAAGATTCCGGGAGCCTGGCGACGGATATACCCGGCGCGCACGAGGAGTCGGTGCGATGCCACTTCCGCGTCGGACGGGTCCTCGCGCAAGGTACGCACGAACAGCTGAGAAAGTCGGGTCACCACGTGTGCCAGCCTACCGCGTGCGGGTGATTGGCTCCTCGCCCGAACGTCACGGAACCTCCGCCCAACCACTCCCCCACTCCCCACTCCACCCTCCACCCCCCCACTCCCGCCCCCACTCCCGCCTCCACCCCCGCCTCCACTCCCGCCTCCACTCCCGCCTCCACTCCCGCCTCCACTCCCGCCTCCACCCATCACGTTTTTGGAAACGAAACGCTCTGGTGTTGAACTTTCTGGAAACCGAATGGGGGTCAGATCGTCAGATGACGCAAATATGCCTATTTAGTTACCAAAAACTCGCTAAATGGCCGAATTGGTTTCCAAAAACGTATTGTGAGGCGAGGCGAGGCGAGGTGAGGCGAGGTGAGGTGAGGTGAGGTGAGGTGAGGTGAGGCGAGGCGGGAGTGCGGGGAATAAGTGACTCAGAGCGGAAGCAACGCCGAACGTTCCCGGCATCAGCGCCGTGACTTGATCTACCTTGACGCGAAGTTAAGCGGAGGTCGTAACGACGGGAGAGCCGGTTTCGCTCGCGGGCATCTCTGCGGCGAGGCGGTTCGCCTCTTCGATGAGGGTCGCAACGATTTCGGATTCGGGGACGGTCTTGATGACCTCGCCCTTGACAAAGATCTGGCCGCGGCCGTTTCCGGAGGCAACACCGAGGTCGGCTTCGCGCGCTTCGCCCGGGCCATTAACGACGCAACCCATGACGGCGACGCGAAGTGGAACAGTCATTCCTTCGAGTCCCTTGGTGACGTCCTCGGCGAGTGTGTACACGTCGACCTGAGCGCGACCACACGAGGGACACGACACGATTTCGAGTTTGCGTTCACGGAGGTTCAACGACTCGAGAATCTTGAGTCCGACCTTGACCTCTTCGGCGGGTGGTGCTGACAGCGAGACACGAATCGTGTCGCCGATTCCCTCACCTAGCAGAATTCCGAAGGCGGTCGACGACTTGATGGTTCCCTGGAATGCGGGGCCGGCCTCGGTCACACCGAGGTGGAGTGGCCAGTCGCCGCGCTCGGCGAGTTGGCGATACGCCTTGACCATAACGACTGGGTCGTTGTGCTTGACGGAAATCTTGAAATCGTGGAAGTCGTGTTCCTCGAAGAGGCTCGCTTCCCACACAGCACTCTCGACAAGTGCCTCGGGGGTTGGACGACCGTATTTCTGCAAGAGGCGTGGATCGAGCGAACCCGCGTTGACGCCGATGCGGAGGCTGACGCCCGCGGCTTTGGCCGCCTTGGCGATTTCCCCGACCTTGTCGTCGAACGCTTTGATGTTCCCCGGGTTGACGCGCACCGCGGCGCACCCTGCATCGATCGCTTGGAAGACGTATTTGGGCTGGAAGTGAATGTCGGCGATGACCGGGATCTGACTCTTCTTTGCGATGATGTGCAGCACGTCTGCGTCGTCTTGCGTGGGCACGGCAACGCGAACGATGTCACAGCCCGACGCCGTTAACTCGGCGATCTGCTGGAGAGTCCCGTTGATATCGGTGGTCTTGGTCGTCGTCATCGACTGGACGGAGACCTGCGCGTCGCCACCGACGAGGACCTTTCCGACCTTGATCTGGCGCGACTTACGACGAGGGGCGAGCGTCTCAACGACGCGGGGAAGTCCAATGTTTACGGCCACGGTTAAATCGTACTCTGCTAGAGCCCGAGAGTAATCGGCTTGACGATGTCGGCGTAAATCAATAGCGCGCTCATCGCCATGAGCACGACAGTGATGACGATCGTGAACGGGACGAGCCGAGCGGAATCGACCGGCCCGGGCTCGGGTCGACCCCGAAGTCGCGCAACCGTGTTCCGGATTCCTTGCCACAGCGCGACGAGAATGTGCCCGCCATCGAGCGGCAGCAACGGGATGAGGTTGAAGACGAACAGCGCGACGTTGAGGCTTGCGAGGATTCCGATGAGTGCCGCGATGCGATCGGATAGTTGCAATTGGTCTGTCGACGCGATGTCCCCGGCGATCCTTCCCACACCGATGACACTGACCGGGCCATTCGGATCGCGGTCGCCTGAGCCGAACGCCGCGTTCCACACCTGGGTCATGCGATTTGGGAGGTCAAGAATCAGCGTTCCGACTTGAGCGACATTTTCGCCCATTGCGGACATGGCCACAATCGGCGACTGTTGTTGCCGCTCCGAAATCGGCCCGATACCGATGAACCCGACCGTGGCCGTTGTCGGCTTGCCGTCCGGACCCAGAATGGGATTGCCCGCGGCATCGAACGCATACCGAAGTGCGGCGACCGGCGTCACCGCGAGAGGAACCTGTTGTCCACCTCGTTCGACGACAACCGCGAGTTCGTGACCGGCGGACTCCCGGATGACGGCGGTGCCGGATTCCCAGTCGGCGACGGGCTTGCCGTTGATCGACACAATGCGGTCACCGACATGGAAGCCCGCAATCGCGGCGGGTGCCTTCGGGTCGGTCGTGGCACATTCCGTTCGAGTGGAGGTGACGGGAAGAACGCAATCCGAAACTGACCCGATGGTGGTCGTCGCACCGACAATTCCGATTCCGCTGAACAGCACGAGGAACAGCACGGTCGCAATCACGAGGTTCATGAACGGCCCGCCGAGCATCACGATGATTTTCTTAAGGACGGGCAAACGATAGAACGCGCGCGATTCGTCGGTAATCGTCTCGGCCGAGGCGTCCCGTGCGTCTTGGACGAGAGTTCGGAATAGGCGGAAACCGGGTTTATTCGAATTCGCTGTTGTGGGGTACATGCCCGAAAGCGCGACGTACCCACCGAGTGGGATGGCCTTGATTCCGAATTCCGTTTCACCGAATTTTCGCGACCATACCGTCGGTCCGAATCCGATCATGAAGGATCCTACGAAAACGCCAAACTTACGCGCGGGATAAAAGTGCCCGAGTTCGTGGAGTCCGATCGAGATGGCGATTCCGACGGCCAACACAAGAACACCCGCGACCCACAGAACGAACTCCATGT
>Ga0136644_10002547_pt1 | contig 13863 bp, 18 predicted proteins | sample C_130820_EF_Meta_FD_94780 | JGI IMG/M metagenome (GOLD analysis project Ga0136644, IMG submission 94780) | Freshwater microbial communities from Lake Croche, Canada to study carbon cycling - C_130820_EF_MetaG (v2) (version 2) | ecosystem: Environmental > Aquatic > Freshwater > Lake | place... | reverse complement strand
TGTACGTTCAACCAGTACATCCTGAATAGCCGTCTTGCCAACGCCCGGCTCGCCTTGCAGGTGAACGCTGTTGTGGCCCGAGTTGAGAAGCAAGTCAACCGTTTCTGTGAAGTTGACGCGGCGGGTGAATTTGATATCTGACATTTGATTTCCTAATAAAAGAGTGTTGCCCCATACGGGGCGGTTGGCGGAGTCATCGACACCATGTCGATTAATCCGATCGGGTGGCTTTCTGGTTGGTGTCTTTTAGTGTCTGGGGTGCAGACGCCTCGGTCACCAACATATACGGCCCCTTGCCATACGGCTGAACAACGCACCAAGATGCGCGTTCGGTCTGTGCGGCTTCTTCGCCGCAAAACAAACAGAGTCGGTAGCCCAAGGCCCACCGCTCTGAGTGCATGTCATCACCGCATTGTGTGCAGTGACGCCAATTCATGTCGTCGGCTGCTACGCCAACGTCATCGTATTCTCTAGCTATGTATCTCATTCGATTTCCCAAAGTGAATAGAGCCATTTACCATTGCTGATCTGGTTCCAGTACAGCGGCGTGTAGGGTATACCCGCCCGCTTGGCTTCGGCAGTGGCAAAGATGCAACCCATCTCAAGCACTGCCCGCTTGACGGTGGGCTTGAATTCCATCCAATCGCAAGCCATGTACTCGCGCAGGTTCATTCTGAATGCGCTCTTCATTACGGTCTCCAGTAGTACAGGTCGAGCAGCACAACGATGATGCACAACAGGAACACAACACGCTCGAAGCGTTGGAAGGGTGTGAGTTTCATGCCAGCTCCTTGGTGCGCTTGTTCATGTACTCGATGACCATAGCGGGCGTGTACTTCAAGCCCGTGTTGCGGTCGAAGGTGTTGACGTTGGGGATGAACGCCTGAGATGCAAACTCCGCCAGCTTGCTGAGCAACTCGTAGTCGGTGATGAGATGGTTAAGATGCAACTCAACGATTGGTTTGCATTGCTCGATGAGGCGAGCGTTGTGCTCGTCATGATTGAGGGTAGTCATAAGAACTCCAATAAAGAAGGAACAAAGCGGACAAGTCGACAGGCTGACGAAAAGTCCGCTGTACGCTAGCGAGTAACACAATCGTTAACTCATCTAATGTACAAAGTACATTATAGCATACTAATTAGACTTTGTCAAGGGGCTGTCCGTGTTATAGGCACCTCGTCCGCTTTCTGGGTTACTCGTCCCAATCGGCAATCATCTTCTTGATCTTGGCTTTCTTTCGCTCCTCGATGGCGGCAAAGATTCCCGTGGTCATCCACTCGTCCGATTCTTTCTTCAGTGCGGCTTCTTCTTCCTCGGTGCGCTCTGCCCGCTTGGGGGTCAGGCGGCTTGAGAGAACCAGAACGGGCGCGGTGGGCTCGTCGCTTGCTACGGATCGGTGAGCGTTGGAGATTTTTTGCTGGAGTTTGGATGCGGGGAGCTTCTGGCAATCGAAGCCCGCTGATGCTGCCGCTGCAATCAGGAGTTTGATCGTGGCGGGTCGAGTTGGGCTGGTCTGCGAGATGACCGCCTCGGATGGAAGCATATGGCGGATTTTCTCCTGATCGGGGAGGAGGCCCGTGTAGAAGCCCGTCCCGTCTTGCCCGCCTTGCCTCGTCCGGTACTCCACCACTTTGCGGCTTTCGGAATGATGGTAGGGGTTGACGCAGTTGGGGGTGTTGCACCACTTAACGAGCCGTCCCGATGCTGGAAGGAACCTACAGGTGATGAATAGGGCACGAACGATGGTGGTCGTTTGCAGGGCAACGGCAAGGGGCGAAAGTGGGGCAAGACATGGGTTATCTATAGAAAGTCCGTGTTTGTGCCTCCAGATGAAGCAGCCGTCGACGACATCGCAGTTGTCGATCAGGTCGTCAGCGTTGGCGAATTTGAGCTTTCTTGGCATGATGGCGTCCTTTAGCAAGGTTATATTAAGAGGGTCAATGCGGATAGCAAGACTGTACGAACACACTGTGTTTTATACTGACTTTCTATACCACAGTCAGATGATATGGGCTGTACAGAGAGATGTCAAGGGGTTGAGCCGTTTAAATACAAAAGAAAGAAACGGATTGAGCTTTTTTTGGAATTGAGAGAGAGGGAAGATTTTTTTGGCGATGGGCGGTGCGGGGTCGGGTGGGGTCGGGGCTTGGAAAAACCTTTTCTCTCAATCTCAAAAAAAGACTAGTCCCTCTTATATTATTTATCTTTTAAGATAGAAGAAGAGAGAGAAACCTAGGAAAATCAAGGACTTGCGAAAATTCGGGATAAAAGGTCGATATAAGCCACAGAGGTTAAATACAGTCTTGCTATCCGCACGCACCTTTTTAGGGACTTTCTATAATTGGGCATTGCGTTGCTAGGTGGGGAAAGTAGTTTGCTCTTATTAGGGCCATGCCCGCTATTACTATCCAAAAAGTCATCAATCATGCCCAATACTTGACTGATTACACACCAAGCGAGGCCCCTTGCGGGCGTAGCGGGCGTGAAAACGAAAACCTAATGCTTCAAAGACAAGTCGACAGGGCTGTCGATGTGTCCATGCCCGCCATGCGGCTTGGACTAACCCGTTGCTCGGACTGGCCCGTTGCGGGGGAACTGGTATCGGGCGGGCAGAGCCACCGCTAGGCCAAAAAAAAGCCCGCCACGCCGAAGCGTAGCGGGCGAAGCGAAAGGGGCCGAAGCCCCGTGGGTTTAGCTAAGCAACATCAAGACTTGATACAGCATAGAGTCAGCATCATCCGTGCCCGCTTTGGCTAACTCTTTTACGCGGGTAATGATCTTGTCAGCAGTGGCCTTGCGCTGGTTTTTCTCGGCATCCAATTCCACAGAATTGCGCCGCTCAAGTTCTTTCGCCAGTTTCTGAGCCTGAGCAATCGACTTGCTATCTCCCTTGCGCAGATGAGCATCACGCAGATCGAGCAACTCGCCATCACCAAACTCGGCGAGCTTTTGGATTTCCTCAGCCCGCTTCGCCGCTTTGCGCTCAGCATCTTTGGATTCGGACTTAGGCTTGACGAACTCGAACGCTGAGCCAATGCGATTGATCTGACGCTCCCAGATTTTCTGAGCCGCATCGTCAGACTTGCCCTTGTCGATAGAGCCAGCTTTGTGCTGATCCCGAACCCACATGAACACCTCATACGAAGCGCCCTTGATAATATCGTGCAGGTTTGAATCGAGCACATCTAGTGCTTGCTTACCCTGAGCCATCAGCGACTCAGCCGCCAAGGTTTCTTCACCGATGGTGAAGATTGTGTCCTGCAACTCGACAGCGGGACGGTCGCCAATCATCAAGACAGCGGGCGAAGCGACAGCAGAGGTCGCAGTGTTAGCAGTATTTGCCATGATCTTTTCTCCAATATAGAAGGTAGGCAGAAGCGCCACGGACACATCGACATCGTGTCGACTTGTCCGACAGGGAAAGTGATCGCTTTCCCCATGTATGTATAATATCATTCTGGTATACTTTAGGGTAATTTTCCACAGCGATTGAATGATGATGGATTCGGATTCGCCTTGCCCGCTTCGGATAAATCGCCCAAAAAAAATCGACTTGTCTCCGGCTAGACCGTTGGCAGTTCGAAAAAAGTCCGTCTCCGGCTGACCCACCGGAGGGGCACCACCCAAATATAGGCAACGGAGAGTCCCGTCACACATACACAGTGTTCCGCGCAAACGATTAGCAAAAATTAAAATCACTTAGCAAAAATAAAAAGGCTTAGGGTTTACCCCACCCCCTCAATATAGAAACACCCCCCGTCAAGGTACCCCGAGCGGGCGAGGCGGGCATAGTTATTTTTGTCACCCTAACCGGCTAGGGTGACGGGGTTAAAAATCTGTGTTACATTCCGCCCATCTACATGGAGTGCCTTTTTCCTCTATGACCTTGCGAATCACGCCTGAAAAAACTGTGCCATATCCGGATAGCCTCGAACCGGAGGTGGCGTCGACTCTGCGCGAGAACATGCAGATCGCTGCCAACACGGCAGCGGTGTTGGAGGGCTTGGGTGCAGATTTCGACGATGATGCCGCTGCCGCCGATGAAGCCAACGAGGTGTTCAAGAACTTTGCCGACCTCGCCGCGCAACAGTTCAACGAGGCGATGCAAGAGCCGCCGAAGAACAAAGGCGGACGCCCGCGCAAACATCCACTGCCCTCTCTGACGATTGACAAGAACCCGATTTCGCTGGAGCGCCCATCTGTCGCTGCCCGCATCGGCACAATGCTCAGCGAGTACAACAATCAGTTTGTTGCTGACGCTGCACAAATGCGCTTGGTCGTGACGAACAAGTTACTCGACTTAGCCAGCTGCGGTGATCCAAGGATTGAGATCAAAGCCACAGAGATGCTGGGCAAGATTTCAGACGTCGGGTTGTTCTCTGAGAAGACTGAGATTACCGTCACCTACAACAAGGTGGAAGATTTGGATGAGGCGATCAAGGACAAGATCAGGAAGATGATGCGGCTGCATGCCGTGGATATCTCACCGATCGAGGTGGATGTGGAAGCCGCATTCGGTAAAGCGGAAGTTCTGGAAAATGTAACGCCAAAAGAGGAGTCAGATGACAGCGCAAGCGTCTGACACACTCGATCCGGAGTTCAAAGTTTTGCTGGCGCAGTTGGATAAGCTGCCCGATTCGCAGAAGATGATTATTTTGCAGGACTTGGAGCGTCGTGAGCAGATGCTGGAGAAGCAGCTTGCACAAGATACGTTCATGGGGTTCGTTACTAGGGTGTGGCCGGAGTTCATCGGCGGGCGTCACCACAAGATTATGGCCAAAGCGTTCGAGCGAGTGGCCAACGGGGAGTGTAAAAGGCTGATTATTAACATGCCACCCCGCCATACGAAGTCGGAGTTTGCGAGTTACTTGTTGCCCGCTTGGTTTCTAGGTAAATACCCTAATAAAAAGGTGATCCAGAGCTCAAATACGGGTGAATTAGCGGTTGGATTTGGTCGAAAAGTGCGAAATTTGGTTGATTCGGAGACTTATAAGACGATTTTTCCGAATTTGGAGCTGCAACAGGACTCGAAAGCGGCTGGTAGGTGGAATACCAGCAAGGGCGGCGACTATTTTGCGATTGGTGTGGGCGGAACGGTCACCGGTAAGGGTGCGAACCTGCTGATTATTGACGATCCGCACTCAGAACAGGAAGCTGCGCTCGCCGCGACGAACCCAGATGTGTTTGATAAGGTGACGGAGTGGTATACGTCTGGCCCGCGTCAGCGTTTGCAGCCGGGCGGGGCGATCGTGATCGTGATGACACGCTGGGCTCAGCGGGACTTGACGGGTCAGGTGCTCAAAGCAGCAGCGGCGCGAGGTGGTGAGCAGTGGGAGGTGATTGAGTTCCCCGCCATCATGCCCTCGGGTAAACCCCTATGGCCAGAGTTCTGGTCGCTGCATGAGTTGGAGGCGTTGCGTCAAGAACTTCCGAACGCGAAGTGGCAAGCGCAGTATCAGCAGAACCCTGTAGGTAACGAGTCGGCGATTGTGAAGCGCGACTGGTGGAAGTGGTGGGAGACTGATACGCCGCCGCAGTGTGACTACATTTTGCAGGCTTGGGATACGGCGTTTGAGAAAAGTCAGAGGGCTGACTACTCGGCGGGCACGACGTGGGGGGTGTTTATCAATGATGAAGATAACTCAACACCCAACATTATTTTACTCAATACGTACAAGAAGCGGGTTGAGTGGGTGGAGCTCAAGAAGGATGTGTTCAAGGAATACGAGGAGTGGGAACCTGACAGTGTGTTGATTGAGAAGAAGGCGACAGGTGCGCCTCTAATCTACGAGCTTAGAGCAATGGGGATTCCGGTGCAGGAGTACACGCCCAGTAGGGGTCAAGACAAAATTGCCCGCTTGAACTCGGTCTCAGACATAATTGCGTCTGGGAAAGTGTGGTTACCGCGCACGCAGTGGGCTGAAGAATTGGTTGACGAAGTAGGTTCGTTCCCGTCGGGCGAACACGATGACTTGGTTGACTCGATGACGCTTGCACTGATGCGGTTCCGCCAAGGCGGGTTCCTTCGACTGCCGTCGGACGAGCCAGAAGAGATCAGATATTTCCGCAGCAAGAAAGCTGCGTTCTACTAAGGATTGATATGGCAACAAATATGTTCCCCTCACTGTCGCAAGCTCCGCTGGGCTTGGACTCACTGGCACAACCAGAGGACATCGCAGATGGTCCGGGCATTGAGATTGCCATCGAGAATCCAGAGGGCGTGCAGATCGGGCTTGACGGCATGGTCATTGACTTGATGCCCAAGGAAGAAGAGGAAGATTTCAACGCCAACTTGGCCGAAGAGATGGACGAGGGCGAACTTCAGAAGGTTGCGGGTGACTTGCTGGAGATGGTGGATGCGGACATCAACAGTCGCAAGGACTGGGTTGAGATGTACGTCAAGGGTCTTGATGTTCTGGGGATGAAGTATGAAGAGCGTACCGAACCGTGGCTGGGGGCGTGTGGTGTCTACTCTACAGTCCTCACAGAAGCTGCCGTTAAATTCCAGAGCGAGACTATTATTGAGACTTTCCCGGCTGCGGGTCCCGTCAAAACTGAGATTATTGGAGCGATTGACAGACTTAAAGAAGAAGCAGCGGAGCGCGTTCGTGATGACATGAACTATCAGCTCACCGAGGTGATGCAGGAGTATCGCCCTGAACATGAGCGCATGTTGTACAACTTGGGTCTGGCGGGCAGCGCGTTCAAGAAGGTGTACTTTGATCCGTCGCTTGATCGTCAGGTGGCGATGTTCATCCCTGCTGAAGACATCATCATTCCGTACGGCGCGTCCAGCGCGAACACATCCGAGCGTCTTACGCACATCATGCGTAAGACCAAGAACGAGGTTCTGAAGTTGCAGGTGGCTGGGTTCTACCGCGACGTGGAGTTGGGTGATCCGCAGACTATTCACACTGATGTGGAGAAGAAGAAAGCCGAGGATCAGGGCTACTCACTGACTGATGATGATCGGTTCCAGATTCTTGAGATACACGTTGACTACGACTTGGCGGGCTACGAGGATGAGGACGGCATCGCCCGTCCATACGTCATCACTGTTGAGCGCGGTACGACAAAGGTGTTGGCCATCCGCCGTAACTGGGAAGAAGACGACAAGCGCCAACTTAAGCGTCAACACTTCGTGCAGTACACGTACGTGCCCGGCTTCGGCGCGTATGGGTTGGGATTGATACATTTGATTGGGGGTTATGCCCGTGCTGGCACTTCACTGGTTCGTCAGTTAATTGATGCTGGTACGCTGGCTAACTTGCCCGGCGGCTTGAAAGCCCGGGGTCTGCGGATCAAAGGTGACGACACTCCGATCACTCCCGGCGAGTGGAGAGATGTGGATGTACCAAGCGGTTCGGTGCGCGACAACATCATGCCCCTGCCGTACAAAGAACCAAGTCAAGTTTTGGCGGGGTTGTTGGATAAGATTACCGAAGAGGGCCGTCGTTTAGGTTCTGTTGCGGATATGAACGTCAGCGACATGGGGGCGAACGCTCCTGTGGGTACAACACTGGCTCTGCTTGAGCGTCAACTCAAGACGATGAGCGCGGTTCAGGCGCGTATTCACTATTCGATGAAACAGGAGTTTAAATTACTGCGCGACATTATTCGTGACAATACTCCGGGCGAGTACAGTTTTGATCCGGCGTCTGGTGACCGCAAGGCCAAGCGCGAAGACTACGACATGGTGGACGTTATTCCAGTGTCGGACCCGAACAGTGCGACGATGGCGCAGCGGATCATGCAGTATCAAGCGGTCATTCAGTTGGCCCAAGGCGCTCCGCAGATTTACAACTTGCCCGAGTTGCACCGCCAGATGATTGAGGTGTTGGGCGTGAAGAACGCTGACAAGCTCGTGCCCACTGATGATGACTTGAAACCTCGTGACCCGGTCAGCGAGAACATGAGTTTCTTGACAGCCAAGCCCACTAAAGCGTTTATCTTCCAAGACCACGAATCTCACATTGCAGTTCACATGTCAATGATGCAAGACCCGGTCATCATGGCGCAGATCGGACAGAATCCGATGGCGCAGCAGATGCAAGCGGCCATCATGGCCCACGTTGCTGAGCACGTTGCGTTCTCGTACCGCAACAAGATTCAAGAGCAGCTTGGCGCGACACTGCCAGCACCTGATGCCGAACTTGATGAGGACACTGAAGTTGAGTTGTCTAAGCTTGTAGCTCAGGCTGCGGCTCAGTTGCTCAACATGGACAAAGCGCAAGCGGCTCAGCAACAAGCACAGCAGCAACAGCAAGACCCGATCATCCAGATGCAGCAGCAAGAGTTGCAGATTAAGAAGCAAGACGCCGACACCAAGGCTAAGAAGGTCGAGGGTGAATTGTTGCTCCGCCAAGCAGAGATTGAACTCAAAGCGCAAGCACAGGGTAGTCAGAATCCTGACCCAGTTATGTTAGCTGAGCAGCACCGCATTGAGATGCAGATGCAAATAGAGCGGCACGCGCAAGAGATGCAAGCGGCGCAGCAACAACAACAGATGGCAGCGCAGCAACAACAAGCAGCTATGGCGCAGCAACAACAAGCCCACGGTCAGAAATTGGCGCATGGTGGCCAAGTTCACGGGCAAAAACTTTCACACGCCGACATGGCCCACCGCCAGAAGTTAGCTCACGCTGAGATGGCGCGGATGAACCAGAAGCCAAAGGATGAATGATGGACCCGAAACTTTTTGAGGTGTTAAACAAAAAACTTGAAGTTCAGATTGAGAGCTTCAGGTCGGTTTTGTGTGATGGTGGAGCGAAATCCTACGATCACTACAAAGAACTGAGCGGGACTATCCGAGGTCTCCAACTCGCTCAGTACGAACTCGGTGACCTCGTGCGTAAATTGAAAGACTCTGACGATGACTAACTTCGATGTGCAGGCAGTAGATTTGTCTGGCATTCTCAACAAACCCGTTGAGGAAAAAGCCAAGCAGGTTCCTGATCCAGCGACTTACCATATCCTGTGTATGCTCCCCCAAGCAGAAGAGGAATATGAAGGCGGCTTGCTCAAAGCCAGCCAAACCATGCTGCACGAGGAGCTCCTCTCCCCCGTGTTGTTTGTGGCCAAGATCGGGCCTGATGCGTTCAAAGACAAAAAGCGGTTCCCGTCTGGGCCGTCTTGCAAAGTCGGCGACTTCATCATCACCCGTCCTAACACCGGTACGCGGATGAAAATCCACGGCACTGAGTGGCGTCTTATCAACGACGATTCTGTACAAGCAGTTGTACAGGACCCACGCGGCATCCAGCGCCCATAAGGAATCATCATGGAAAACATTGAAGAAGGCGTAATTGTCGAAGGCATTACGACTGACCATGTTTGGTATAACGCCAAACTTCTCACGGCCAAGATGTCTTTTTGGGAGCATGATTTCCAAAAATTGGTTAACGTTATGGAGGCTCGCCACAAAGAGCATCTGCAAATGATTGCCGATTTATTGGCTGAACGTGCAGTTTTAAAACGCCAAATTGCGGCGTTACAACCGCCCGTTAAGGAGTAATCATGGCTGAAATCGAAAAAACCGAATTTACTTTCCCTGACGAAGAAGTAGATAACCCCCGCAAAGGCGGTAAGGTTGTTGAACCTGAAGCAGAGGATCAAACCGAAATCGAAGTGGTGGATGACACCCCACCAGAAGACCGTGGCCGCAAGCCAATGGCTGAGCCCCCCAAGGAAGTGACCGACGATGAGTTGGCCAAGTACGACGAGGGCGTTCAGAAGCGGATCAAGCATTTTTCCAAGGGTTATCACGAAGAACGTCGCGCAAAAGAGACAGCTCAGCGTGAAAAAGAAGAAGCTTTGCGGGTCGCGCAGGCTGTTTTCGAGGAAAACCAACGTCTCAAAGGGTCTGTAAATCAGAACCAAGCCGCCCTTTTGGAGCAGGCAAAGCGGGTTGTTGGCAACGAAATCGAGGATGCCAAACGTCTTTACAAGGAAGCGTACGAGTCTGGCGACTCGGAAAAGCTGATTGAAGCTCAGGAAGCGTTAACCAATGCCAAAATTAGGGCAGATAAAGTTAACAATTTCAAACCGACCCCTTTACAGGTGGATGAAACTCCTGTACAAATGCCAGCACAACAGGCACAACCTGCGCCCGTGGATGGAAAACTGCTTGCTTGGCAGGAAGAAAATCCGTGGTTTGGCAAGAACAGACGCATGACCTCTTATGCTCTGGGACTGCACGAGGATTTGCTTGAAGAAGGTATCCCAGCGGGCAGCGATGAATACTATAAACGTATCAACGCTGACGTAAAGGAAAGATTCCCGGATCAGTTTGGAACCGGAGAGTCCGTTGATGCGAAACCTCAACGTACTAAATCCAACAACGTTGCACCTGCAACACGTAGCACAGCGCCCAAAAAGATCGTGCTGACGCAGACACAGGTGAATATCGCCAAACGGCTTGGTGTTCCTTTGGAACTCTATGCTCGTAAGGTTGCTGAAGAAATGAGGAAATGAAAATGGATAAGTCCAACCGTATGAGTCGTGAGCTTGATACCCGCGAGAGGGCTGAGCGTCCTAAACAATGGATGCCCCCCAAACTTCTGCCCGATCCGAATCCGGAAGAGGGTTATGCGTTTCGCTGGATTCGTATTTCATCGCTCGGCAAAGACGATGCCACGAACTATTCCTCAAAGCTTGCCGAAGGCTGGGAACCCGTTAAGGCTTCCGAACATCCCGAGATTCGTCTGTTTTCTGCGGCGCAGAATAAATTCCCAGACAGTATCGAGGTAGGTGGTTTGTTGCTTTGCAAAACCCCGGTGGAGTTTACTGAACAGCGTGATGCGTATTACCGCCAACAGGCAGAGGCGCAGATGCAATCAGTAGATAACACCTTCATGCGCGAGAACGATCCTCGGATGCCGATGTTCAAAGAACGAAGCTCTAAGGTGACTTTTGGTAAAGGTATTTAATCTTTTTGGAGTCTGATAATGGCATATCCTACCATTGACAAGACGTATGGCTTTAAACCACTCAATCGCTTGGATGGTTTGCCTTACGCCGGAGCGATCCGTCAAATCCCCATCGCACCTGCTTACGCTACTGCGATTTTGAACGGCGACACTGTTGCTGTTAACACCAGCGGCTATTTGGTCGCTGCATCTACCACTGACTCCGGCAGCATCATTGGCGTGTTGGTTGGTTGCTCGTACACTAACTCGTCTGGTCAGCCAGTTCAGGGTCAGTACTACCCAGCAGCTCAATCCACATCTACCAACATGTCGTTTGGCTATGTTGTGGATGATCCAAGTGCTGTGTTCAAGGTCTGCGCTACTGTCGCTAGCTCAACTACTCCTACGGCTTACAGCCGTGCGATTGTTGGCGCTAACGTGGCTTTGGTTGCAAACGTTGGTTCGACCACCACCGGTGATTCGTACTACGGTATTGACGGTTCTTCCGCCAACACTACCAACACCTTGCCCGTCCGCGTGGTTGACGTTGTGCCTGATACAGCAACTGGCGCTGCCAACGTTGCTGCTACTACGTACTACGAGTTCCTCGTGAAGTTCAACACCGCCCAGTACAACAGTACTACCGGTATCTAAGGAGCTAAATCATGGCTATTTCACGCGCACAACTGCTCAAGGAATTGCTCCCCGGCTTGAACGCTTTGTTCGGTCTGGAGTACGCTAAGTACGGCGAAGAGCACAAAGAAATCTACGAAACAGAGACATCTGAGCGTAGCTTCGAAGAAGAAACGAAACTGTCTGGTTTCTCTGCTGCACCTGTTAAGAACGAAGGCTCTGCCATCGCTTATGACAACGCACAGGAAGCATGGACTGCTCGTTACACCCACGAAACCATTGCAATGGGCTTCTCCATCACTGAAGAAGCAGTGGAAGACAACTTGTATGACTCGTTGTCCAGCCGCTACACCAAGGCTCTGGCCCGTGGTATGGCCTACACCAAGCAAGTTAAAGCTGCTTACGTGTTGAACAACGCCTTCACTGGCGGCCCTACATACGGCGACGGCGTGGTTCTGTGTTCTACCGCTCACCCTCTGGTGTCTGGTGGTACCAACAGCAACCGTCCTACCACTGGTGCTGACTTGAACGAAACATCGTTGGAAAACGCTGTTATTCAGATCGCAGCTTGGACAGACGAACGCGGTTTGCTGATCGCTGCTAAGCCCAAGAAATTGGTCGTTCCTCCAAGCCTGATGTTCGTGGCTACCCGCCTGCTCGAAACCGAGTTGCGCGTTGGTACAACCGACAACGACATCAACGCCTTGAAGAACAACGGCTCGATTCCTGAAGGCTACACCGTTAACCACTTCTTGACAGACACCAACGCTTGGTTCCTGTTGACTGACGTGCCAAACGGCTTGAAGCACTTTGTCCGTACCCCCATGCAAAACAGCATGGACGGTGACTTCGACACAGGTAACGTCCGTTACAAGGCCCGTGAGCGTTACAGCTTCGGCGTGTCTGACCCACTGGGCATCTTCGGTTCGCCCGGTTCGTCCTAATCAAACGGCCCCACAAGGGTAATTTGGAAGCCACCTTCGGGTGGCTTTTTTATTTGTTGCACACACTTTTCTTTTGGTGTATATTGGCTCATCCGGGCTTTCCGGTGTGTCAAACTGTCCCGGCAGACATCATGCAAGATTGACGCACCTTTAACTGCATGAAGGAAACATCATGGGATTCGCAACTCACCTTGGCCCTTGGCTGCTTGGCACTGTCAAAAACACAACCGGCACCACTGCTGGCACAGTCCAGAACACCGGCTGCACAATCGTCGCTCAAACATTCAACCTGACTGCCGCTCAAGTGGCCACAGGTAGCATCGCTGCTGGTTACATCCCCGCAGGCGCTGCAATCACCAGCGTTCAGATTTTGACCACCACTTTGTTTGCTTCGGCCACCACGCTGAAAGTAAGTATTGCTGGCGTTGATACTGCAACCGCAACGACCATCACATCTGCTGGTACATACCCAATTACGTTTGCTGCTACGTTCACGCCTACTCAGGCCAACGTGGGCGCTACTGATGCTGCCTTGACCTTCACAACGACTGGTTCATCTAGCACTGGCGCTGCGACTGTGATCGTGGCTTACATTGTGCGCAACACCGATGGCGCAATGCAACAAGCTGCTCAGCAAAACTAATTGATCTTGGGGGCTTCGGCCCCCGTTTTACAGGAGATTGATTATGATGCAAACAGACGTATTAGCCGGACATCTTGATGTTTCAGGTTTTATTGTTCCTACTGGACGCAATCGTGTAAAACAAGTTGTCTACCAAGGTAGTGGTGGCGGTGCTGGTGTTGTTGAGATATTTGACACAACTTCTGCTCCAGTTACAGGGAGTTATGGCAGATCGGGAACCACGGTTACAGTAACTAAATCCGCACACGGTTTATCAACAGGTAATACTGTGGGTATTGGGTTTAGCGCCGCTAGTGGCGCATCTGCTACAGATGGTAATTATGTTATTACTGTAACGGATTCCAGCACTTTTACATTTGAAGACCCAAATTCTGGCACAGTAACCCCCGGCACCGCTTGTAGATATGTCAACAGTGGTTCTCGTTGGTTGGTCAGTTTTGGTACTTCTCAAAGCGTGACAACGCCTGTTTCAATTTTAGTGCCCGGTGAAGGCATGTTGGCACAACGCGGTATTTACGTAAACATGTCAAATACCAGCTATGTAACGGTGTTCTATGGCTGAAACCAAGCAGACAACTCTGAATGGGCGAAAGCTGTTTATCGGCATACCCGCCTATGATGGGAAGTTAAACATCAAGACTGCTTTTGCTCTGGCGCAGCTTATGCCCAAAGCAATGCAGCTTGGTGTGTCTGTTATTTTGTCTGATCTGTCCAACTGCTCCATCATTACGATGG